>Ga0247831_1002639_pt1 | contig 28385 bp, 26 predicted proteins | sample LaCruzMarch2015__9_FD_192406 | JGI IMG/M metagenome (GOLD analysis project Ga0247831, IMG submission 192406) | Freshwater microbial communities from meromictic Lake La Cruz, Castile-La Mancha, Spain - LaCruzMarch2015_1m | ecosystem: Environmental > Aquatic > Freshwater > Lake | place: Spain...
AGCCAATGGTCTTAGTCCAAGTTTTTTAACCAACCAAGCGGTGTAAGTACTGTCAACGCCTCCGCTAATACCTATTATACAATCATATTGCTTTCCTTGTCCATCTTTTTTTATAGCTTCTACCATGCTAGCCAGTTGCTTTTCTGCCTCTGCTGCCTCAGGTACTCTTATTTTTAATTTTTCGCGAAATTCGTGATAGTAATTGCATATCCCATTTTCATCAAACTGGATATCATTATCACCAACTGTATCCATAACAGTTTTTGTACAAATTTTATATTCTCTACTATTGTTCATTTTTTTTATTTAAATAGATTTTTCAACTCTTGACTCGTTGGGTAATTAATTAAAACTGCTTTGTGTGGTCCATGATAAATAAACAAACTACCGGCAGCAACCGCTGAAGCACCCGCATCTACGGCTTCACGTAAGTGTTGCAAATTTCCCGCACCTCCTGTGATAACTAATGGCACAGTTAAAATACTTGAAAGTCGTTGTATCAGCTTTAAATCGTAACCTGTCATCATCCCATCCTTATCTACTGAATTGACCATTATTTCACCAGCACCAGCATCTTGAGCATCTTTTACAAATTGAAGTAAATCAACTTGTTTATGTTTTACTTTGGAATGAGAGAAAAGTTGGTATTTCCCAAATAGATTCTTTTGCACATCAACTGAAACGACTATGCTTTGATTGCCGTATATTGATGAAGATTCTTTGATTAAATCTAGATTTAGTAATGCATTTGAATTAATAATAACTTTTTCAACGCCAAGGGAAAAGAGCTTATTGATGTCATCCATGGATGTTATACCACCACCATAACCTAAGGGCATGAAACACTCTGAAGCAATTGATTTTATATATTCAAAATCAGGCTTTCGTTGTTGCTTACTTGCATCTATATCTAAGAAAACCAATTCATCAACTTCCTTATCATTAAACAATTTAACAGCATTGATAGGATCTCCAATATATTTTGTTTTATCAAATTGAACTGATTTGACTAAACCTTTATTTCTCAAAAGCAAAACCGGAATTACACGCGTTTGTAACATATCAAAGTTGACTAAAGTTTGTTAATAATCTCATCCCAAATTTATGACTTTTTTCCGGGTGAAATTGAACGCCATACACACTCCCGTTTTGTATACCGCATGTAAATTCTTGACCATAATTTGTACTTGCTATTTGATTTACTTCACTGTCCAGTTTATAAAAATAGGAATGGACAAAATAGTAACGCACTTCATCTAAAGTTTCAAAATCTTTAAACAAAGGGCAATCTTTGTTGAAATTAATTAAATTCCAGCCCATGTGAGGCACTTTATACTTCTCAGGCAAGTTGAATTTAATCACGTTACCAGGAATTATATTTAATCCATTTACATTCCCTTCTTCACTGTGTGTTGACAACAATTGCATGCCTAAACAAATACCTAACATGGGGGTTTGAGATTGTACTTTTTCTTTGATTATGGGAATCAAGCCTAATTCATTTAAATTTTGCATTGCTTGTGCATAAGACCCTACACCTGGCAAAATCAATTTATCAGCAAGTTCAATGTCTTTCAAATTTGATGAAATAATACAATCAACACCAATTTTTTTGAGCATGTTTTGAATGGACCCTAAATTGCCCATTCCGTAATCAATTATTGTAATCATATTTGCTCTCTTTTGATATGCGAAATTACAGATTTAAACTTGCCATTTGGCCCTCTTTGAATTTCGTTTACAAAATTTATTCGTATAACCGACTGTTCCCCCAATTGAGAATAAAGTTTATTCATAACACTTTCTTCTTCGTCATGTGACATAGGTTTATTTACAACCAAATTGACATCAAAATCATATAATGTATTTTGAATGACTTGACTTTCCATTATTGACGTGTTATTAGAAAACACACGATAAAAACTTACCATTTCTCTTCCATCGTAAGTTATTATCGTATCCATAATACGACCAACTATCTCTTCAACGACTGGCATATTGCGACCACATTTACAGTTTTGGTTTTTGCTCAACGTAAGCAAATCACCCATCTTATATCGAATTAAAGGTTGATCAAAGTTTAAAAAACCCGTTGCTACTACCTGTCCTGTTTCACCAGGTTTGCATTGTTCTCCATTTGAATTAATTATTTCTGTATATCCAACATCTGGAACGATATGTAAACTATGATATTCGCATTCAGAAACTAAGTTACATGCTTCAACGCCATTGTATGAATCAAAAGTTTCACATCCGTATACCCTACGAAATGTATCTCTCATTTCTACTGTTAATTTCTCACTAGATGTTAGTACTGCCTTTAATTTTGGCGCTTTCATGCCTGACTCTTCTATAAAACGAGCCATAATATAGTTTGACATACAATAACCTGTCATGTATTCAGCCTTGTACTTCGTTAACCCTTTTAGATAGTTTGCTATATTTTTAGCACTAATATGAAAGGCTGAAAAATAGGTTTGTTTTTCAGTATAATTATATCTGTAAAAGGGTCCATTAGAATTTGGATCCATTACAATTCGTCTTGGTCCGAATGTACCTCTCGGTGTTTTGTAATCTAATCCTGCCCAATTATTGACTCTAGCTTCAAATATTGCAAAATATGTTTGATGCATCTTCTTGGAATACCAAGTCTGAGTCGGAGTTCCAGTACTTCCACTACTTGGAAAGAATGCTCCTTCTAAATCCCTTTTAGAAGATAACATTTCAGTTTGGCCTTTGATTCGGTAAGTTTCCTTCTCTAACAAAGGAATTTTTCGCAAATCATTACTAGTAAATGTTTTTAACGTTTCAACATTTATTCCATGTTCATCAAATATAGTCCGATAATAAGGAACAGTTTCATAAGCGTGAATTAACAGCTCTCTTAACTTTGAGTTATTGTAGTACTCCCATTGTTCTATAGAGTAATCATTTCGTTCGTTACATGCTTTTAATTCGTCATGAAACACACCACCCAATCTTCTTTTATACCAAATATAACCATATAAACTGACTGCTATATTCTGAAAAAAAACAGGAAGTTTGTAATATATTTTTTCTAATAATGCGCTCATTTTTATGCTTGTAATAATTTTACCCAACCTTCAATTACATTTTTCATATCGTACTTTTCGGCATTTGATCGTGCATTTTGGATGATGTCATTTTTAAGTGTTTCATTACTATCTAACTCCAATATAGCTTGAACAAATAAAACAGGATCAAACAAAGGTACAATCATCATACTTTTTTTATGCTCCCAAATGAATGGTATTTCGCCAACGTTTGTTGAGACTATCGGAATACCACATGCAGCAGCTTCCATCAAAGCTAAACCGAAACTTTCATAAGAGGTTGTATTGATATAGATGTCATGGTTCTGATAATAATGATACAATTCATCATTTTGAATTGGACCTAAAATGTGTATTGAATTGCTTAATCCTAGCTCACTGATCATTTGATTACATTTCGGAAGTAAACCCTTATCTGGTCCAATCATTGTTAAGGTAGCTTCTGGATAAACTTTCTTAAGTTCGTTTAAAATTTGAATAGCTAATTCAGGATTATAAATTGAATCAAACGCTCTTACCCATAAAATCTTCAATGATTGCTTACGTATTTTATGCTCAAATGGAAAATTGACTAAATTAATTGGATTGGGTAAATAATCGACATGAAACCCATTCTGTTCAAAATGTTTTTGCAAGAAATACGAAGGTGTCAAAATTTTATGTGCCCTAGAAAGTGTCTTTTGTACTCGTAATTGATTTTTACTTTCAAATTCATTTAATTTTCCACCGTGAAGTGTAAAGATTATTTTCTTTTGACGCAAACTTGCCAATAAAGACGATAGTTCTGCAATACGAAACGCTTGATCACTAAATGTATGAATATGTACATATTTCCCTTTAAACAACAATACATTTAAAAGTATATCAAAAAGTCGCAAGAACTTATTTTCCTGAAAAGAAACTAATTTTGATTGAATATTTCTATTAGCTAACATTTCAGAAATAGTTTCTGCTACATCTTTTGTTTGATGTGTGTTCGATAAAAAACTTCCGATGAATAAAACTTGTTTGATTTGACAGTTTATTTTCGTTTAATCAAATATTGATCAAGAACCAAAACATCAATTCTTTGATCTACCAATGCTTTAAATGCTGAAGCTGGTGTAGAAACAATAGGTTCTTCATGAACATTAAAACTTGTATTTACAATTGCACCACAACCAGTCAATTTATAAAAAGCATCTATGATATCATAATAGTAAGGATTTGTTTCTTTTTTAACTACTTGAGGCCGTGCAGTTCCATCAACATGCACTACAGCTTGTAGTTGCTCATGGTAGACAGGATCAACATCGTAAGTAATGGTCATATAATCTGCCGCAATATCTTTATCTTCAAATTTAGGCATATACGTTTTAACCATGTAATCAATGACAGATGGCGCAAAAGGCATGAATTCTGTTCGATTTAAACGTTGGTTCAAGGTGTCATTTACCGAGCGATCGAATGTATTTAAAATCATCGAACGTTTACCTAGAGCCCTTGGCCCCCACTCCATTTGACCATGCCAAAATCCGACAATTTTATTATCATTCATCAACTCGGCTATAGTCATTGCAGCTGTATCGCCCATATCCTCAACTTCATATTCTGAGGCATTAATTGCAGCTATAAAATCATTCAAATCTTTTGTATAATCTGGTCCTATATAAGTGTGCTCAAATCGATATTGATCTGTTGAATAATTTTGATGTATTTCCAAATCTGCTAATATAGCAGCTCCCATTGATAAGCCAGAATCACCCATAGCAGGTTGAATAAATATATTTTCAACCAACTCATGTTCAAATAAAAATTGATTAATTCTAACATTGGCAAATACACCACCTGCTAATCCTAATTTTATTTTTTGACCATTATAGTACTTTTTAATTGCATAATCCAACAATTCAACACTGACCTCTTCGGCTACCTTTTGACAGGCAAATGCAATGTCTTCTTTTGTGTGTCCATTGGTCACTTCCTTTAACCAAGCATCTAAAATTAATGCATTATGTGCATATGAAATTCCTATAGAAGATTCTGAATGGAAATTAATTTTAGTCTTTAAATTTAAGACTTTATTCAATTCATATTTATCCCATAATTGTTCTTTTTGATCAAATGGGAAACGAGTCAAAACACCATCCTTAAATTTAAACAAATCTCTAAATAGTTTTAACAACTCAGTTTCTTTACCATAGGCAGCAAGTCCTGTTATTTTACCTTCATGTCTTGTAGGTCTAAAACCCAACAGTTGCGTAATTCCACTATAAAACTGACCTACAGAAGTTTGATGGTCAAATGATTGCAAAAGGGTTAATCCTTTATCTGCAGTATTTTTATAGAATGTCATTGCTTCACCATCGCCATGTCCATCTGAAGTAAATATTAAATCACAAGTAAATGGTGCTGGATACCACGCAGTAACGGCATGACATAAATGATGGTTATAAAACTTCACTTTTGCATTTACAAAACCTTGTTTTTTTAATTCATCAATAAAAATCTCATCATTTTCCTCTCTTTTCATATCACCGGTTATCCCTAAAAATGCCGTAATACGATTGATAATTTCTTTGTTTTTGGTTGAAGTATTTTTATCAAAACGATAGCGAATTTCATTTTTATTGATAAGCTCATAAATCATCCCTCCAAAAGCAATGATATCAACTTGAGATGGCAGAATATTATATTCTTTAAACAACCTATCTACGGCTGTTTGAGGCCAGCCAAAATCTTGTTTAACTCTACTTGTTTTTTCTTCCTCAATAGAGCATAAAATTTTCCCATCTTTTATTATTGTCAATGATGAGTCATGACTAAAATTTACACCTAGAATGATCATAGTTAATTTATTATTTGTTGTATTAAAAAAATTGTATTTAAGATATTTTGTTTATGATTTACAGTAACTTGATTTTTGTATTTTAATTTTTGCTATTATTAGCTTATTTTTTTTATTTTTTTATTTAACAGAGTTGTTTGATTTTAAAACAGGTTTTTAATTTTTTAATAGAAAAGTTAAGCATTTGCACCACTTAAATGTCCTTTTACAATATTGACAATTTTTTTAGTTTGTTTTTCAAGCGTCATTTCTGATGCAAATTCAAAAGCATTTTTAATTAACTTCATTCTAAAAATCTTGTCGTTTACAATTTCTAAAATAGCTTTTTCAATTTCTTCAACACTTTTCGGTTCAATCAATAAAACATTCTGTCTATTATTTAATGTCGCAGGAATTCCACCTACATTAGAGGCAATAACTGGCAAACTATTTGCCATTGCTTCCCAAATAGTTCTAGGAAAACCTTCATAGTAAGAAGGTATAACATATATGTCATTCTTTCTGTACTCTTTATTTAATTCCTCCCCAATTCTTTTTTTACCATGAAATTGAACTTGATCAGGTATCCCCAATGAAGTGGCTAACATCTTTAACTCATTTTCATAAGGTTTTGTAGGGTCTGTTTCCCAACCTACAATATTCAATTTTATATTTATTGATTGATTGTTTAAATTGCTAATTGCTTCAACTAATTCCGTGAGCCCTTTGGCAGGATCTATTCTTCCAGTATATAAAACATTAATTGTATCCGATTCACAAGTATCATTTTTTTGAAAAAAATCTTGTTGATTTAGCGTCGTTGTTCTGATTAGTTCAATTGATTTGGCTATGGGCAAATATTTTTCATATAGCATTGGCGAATTAACCATAATGTCTGTAAAACGAATTCTATTTGTAAATGCCTTATCGAAATAATGTAGATATTGATAAATGACTCTGTTTCTAAAATTTGATGTTTTTAAGTGTCCGCTATCTTCGATATAATTACCTACTACCATAAATACCAAATGTGGATGCTTAATATAGGTATGAAATTTGACTGCTAATGGTGTTGGCGAACGAACTATGAAGACATCACATACTTCAATTTTTTTTAATTCCTTCTTTATTGAAAAATTAGGAGAAAAAGTCCTATACCAAGTTGGTTTTTTTAAACCTAAATTTACCCATTCGATATTGCCTTGCCTCAACACATACTCACACTCATTTCGTTCGTTTATATTAGCTTCATGCATAACAATAAACAGTTTTTCTACTTCTAAAGCTAATGAGTCAATAAATACACCTAAATACCCAGGAATATAAATATTATTATTTTCTTTAAAAATTGGAATATGGTAATAGAAAGCTAATTTCATGAATATTGTTTCATTTTATCAATTCTGCTATACTTAATGCTAATGGCAGTTACCATTGAAATTAAAAACCATGCAAAAACATTATAAATTTCAGATATAAAATAAATGTGAATACACATTGCAATAAATGACCAATAAAACGCAGATTCAATTCTAGTTCTTTTCTTAAAATCCTTTACAAAGTGATAAATATTGTAGAATAATAAAATCAAAAAAGGGACCAATACCAATAAGCCCCCTTCAGCCAATAGGGCTATGTATGAGTTATGGCCGCTTTTATCGTTTAATTCTTTTTGAACCACTAAATCAGAACCTATAAAGTTTCCAGGAATTTTGACATAATGATTTGAAAAATTATTTAATCCAATTCCTGTTAAAGGATTTTCCTGAAAGATGACCATACCCTTTTCAATCATAGCTACTCGAGTCAAATAGGATTGATCTTGTGTAGAAATATTTTCAGATTCATAAATTGTCTCATAAATACGAGGACTCGCATTTTTTAAACCTCCCTTTACTAAATCTAATTGCAGAAGCACGAAACCAAAAAGACCAACAAAAAGCATAGAGACAACTGTCTTGAGTGTTAATTTGTCGAAATTTAATGCAAAAAAAGTAGATGAAGCAACCAACATAAACCCAGCCCTACGCTCAAGAAAAAGCATAGAAAACAAAATTACGCTTAAACCGAACAGCATTGCATTGCGGCTATATTTTTTTCGTAAGTACACCATGGCAATAGACGAGTAACAAACAAGCACGAATGCATACGAATTGGGCGTATTTCGCTTTAGAAAAGGGAAACTTAATACATTTTTAAACTCATAAAAAAGAACACAAAGGAATACCCCAAATGCAATATATCCAGCCATTTTGTACAGATTCTCATCACGTAACAAACCTATTTTGGGCGCTAGATTGCTCACTGTTATGATTAAAACACTCCAATAGATAAAATTAACAATAACAGACATAGAACGGGCACGAGCATCTTCACCCGAAGCATTCACATCATACACCGATATGATAGCCCCTAATGCAAAAAAGAGAACAGCCCAATGCGGAAGGGCGGCCAATTGAATGACTGAATATTTTCTGACCGTTTGAATCAAAAGATAAATGAACAGAAACATCGATATATTGGTGCCAAGTACGAGTAAGTTATTGAAACTCATGAATAATGCAAACCAACTAATGAGATTTATCACATTAGCATGCGCTAAATTAATCTTGAATTTATTTTTTGAAGACTTATATGTATTAACCAATGGTTGCAGATTAACTTTTTTTTCTTTGTCCGAATTGTCTGCTAAGATAAGCACCTATATACCCTAAACGACTCAATATAACTAATACCTTAAAAAAATGATTTGACATAAAATGTGTTGGATAACATGCTTTACCCCAATTCAATAATCGAATGGCAGAGTTCATTTTATTACTTTTAATATCAGCTGCTACATATTTAATTATATGGTTGCAATAAAATCGAATCACATCTTCCCTTTCCAAGCTTGATTTGTTTAACATAGTAATATCCACTTCAAAACAATTTCTATATTCGTCATACCAAAACTTTAATACATCTGCTTCTTTTTGTATAGCCTGTTGATTTTGCTGATGCCAACGATACTGAAACAAAGGTTTGTCTATAAAATAGACAAAATCTGTAACTGTCATAATTTTCCAATGAAACCATTTGTCTGGATTATAAACTCGACCACCACCATATCCATTGACCATGGTGTATGAATTTCTCTTATAACAAGTTGCTGCAAAATTGAAAGGGTTATAAAAACGCTCTAAACATCTTTTCAGCATCTCACCAGATTTTACTTTATATACAGCACATCCCATTTTCGCAGTTAAATCTGAATCTATATCTGTTTCGTGCCACAAAGTAGGCGATGCTTGAATAAAAGACATATGATTACCTTCACTATCAATTTTATCAAAGGTAGAGGTAATAATACTTTCTTCTGAACCGGGCAGAAACCCAATAAACTTTGTATACTCTTCTAAAGCCGTGGCATTCATGACATCGTCCGAGGATAACATGATCATCCATTCTTTATCTGCCATACTACCACATTTATCCAAATTTCCAGCAAAACCTACATTGGACAAATTCACTTTATAGGAGAATCTGCTATCTCTTTCAGCAAATTCCCGCATCACACCAACAGAATTATCAGTGCTTGCATTATCCGTCATACAAACATTAAAATTTGGATACGTTTGTGCTTGAACACTTTTCAATGTTATATCTAAATACTTTTCGTAATTAAAATTGGGTATGCAAATACTAAACTCTGTCATTTAATAAATAATTTTCAAATTTATTTTTTGCTTCTGGTGTACCCATATCCCACATTGATTGAGCATGTGACAACACGATATGCGCACCGTTTTTTATCATCCTATTGTACAATGGCATTATATAGAATTCGCCTCTAGTACGATCATTTTCTTCAATCATTTTAAGCGCTTCTTGCTCCATTTCTTTTGCATCGGAAAAGTAATATATTCCAGTACTGGCATGATTCGATATTCGTTCTTTTTCAGTCACTTTGATTACTTTCCCACTATCGTCTGTTTGTGCAAAGCTCCATTGGTCGCCAGGTAAATCAAAAACTGAAATAACACCATCGTAATGTCCATTCAATATCTCCTCTCCTATTTTACTTTCGATATAAGTATCTGAAGCTGTAACTAAAATACCTTCACCGTCTACAAAATATTCGGAAGCCAATAGGATAGTACAAAGTTGACCTTCGGTAACTTGATCTATAAAAATGATTTCATGAGGAACTGGAATCCATTTGGCTAATATCTCGCTTACACCAAAATGTTCTTCATGTTCGCGCAAGGCTATAAATACGAGTTTGGTGCAAGGAATATCTTTTACTGAACACCAAGCATGGTATATCATAGGTTTTTCAGCAACTTCGATTAATGGCTTGGGCGTTTGATATCCCTCTTTGGTAAAGCGACTACCTCTTCCAGCCATTGGTATTACAATAATCATTTTTCTTTGGCTAAGTTTTCTAATTGTGTATTATCCATTGTGCCCCAGTCTGTAAAGCGAAATGCTCTATCGTCAATGTATAAGTGGCCATTTGGTTTACCAAAATAAATCTCATCGTATTCGATTTCATTTAGTTCAAGCCACTCTAATGTTACTTTGCCAACATTCTTGATAACCTTGCCCAAATTACTATCACAAGTTGCCATATTGCGTGCTGTTTGGATAATGACATAATGACCTTCTTCTCTTAATTTAGAGATAAAATCCTTTGCACCTGGTTTAACCTTTACATCAGCATAGGTTTCAGTGGATGTTTTCAAGGTACAAATAGTACCATCTAAGTCTATAACTATTCTCATTGTATTAAATTATAATTCAGATAAAATTTCTGTTGCTCTAATGTACATCATTTGTTGGCGATAAAAATGATCTGCATGATAAGGTATCATGCTTAAAAATAATAAGCCCTCTATCAATTTAATATCATATACACGATATCCTTTTTGGGCGATAATCTTGTCTAAATAGTTTTGCAGCGATGCATCTTTAGCATCTTGAAATATACTATAGGTGAATGTTTCGTCCTCATAACTTACATTGAATAAATCGCTTACGATATAATCATAACAACCGGTTATACTATGCCTCAACTTAGCTATATCATATCGCGGATCGCCATATATTCCTTTTTCTCCAAAACTACCTCTAGGATCTATGAGTCTTACAATCTGATTGTTTAAATCATATAAAATATTTGACAAACAAAAATCGCCATGAATTATGGTATACTCACCTTCATGACACAATTGAGATAATGAATCTCTTAATCGTTCTATAGTTAAACGTAATGATGGGTATGCCTTTCCATTAATCATTACATTTTCTTTTTGCCACAAATCATTCCAAAAACTATTTTGCTCAAGCATAGTATCAATTCTACTGAAAGTTTTTGCAACATAAATCTCATGACAATTTGAAGCAGAAAAATGAGTTTTATAGCTTAAAAATAAAGTGTGTATTTGGAATAAATAATCTATAATTGACTCCCATACAGTTTCACTCAAATCGCCATACACAAACAATTCAGATAAGGTTGGATATCCATAAAACTCTTGGGTAATAATAATACGATCTGATTCATTGTTATCATCAGTATAAAGTCTGGGTGTTAATACCTTCAATGAATCAGGTAGTAATTTAAACCAATTTAATTCATCTAATAATTTATCATCTTTTAAACTGTGCTTTGTGATAGTGTTCAACAAAGGATCTATGACCAATGAATTAAAATATCGTGGTCTGAGTAATGTTTTTTTAGACTGAATGAAGGATTCTAAATGTCCAAAATCAAACCAATCTTTAGCATTTGCTAATATCAAAGGATTCGCATTATGGTAATGCATAAGTACACTACTTAACTCTTTTGCACCTTCATTCAATGCTTTATCTATAGACTGTGAAAGGGTTGTTGCATTTGAAAAACAATAATAACCACACAATGCTTGATGTCCCACTTCATCCAAATGTTGTTTATCGATTAAAGAAATCAATTCTCCACTTTCAGAAGTCTGTGCTATACACCAATTTGATGTATTGGTAACTTCAGCTACATACATCATATCCAATGTTTTTCCATATTCATTATATATGAGTGTATCACCCAATATGACCTGAATAGGTTCAGATGAAACACTAGTTGCATCCATGGCACCTTTCAATGATTCGATAATAGATATTGGATTTTGTAAAGAAATAATTTTTAAGTCAATTCGGTTACTATAATGTTTTTCAAGTAATTGTTTCAACCTATGATTTTCTTCACGCAACACAATTTCTATTGTGTTAAATCCTTTTTGAATTAAATCATCCAAAATCCAACTGATAACTGGCTTACCATTAACTGGAATTGTTGCATTACTTTGGTGCATACCAAATGGTAAGCGTGTATAGTCTATTTTTCCTGCAGCGAGTATTAATGTCCTCATTTAATTATATAAATATTGCCCGTATATTTTGTTGAGCTTTTCTGAATATTGTTTCATATCAAAATGTTCTTTGGCATACGCATAACCCTTTTGACCATGTTGTGATAACTGCTCAGGTTGCATGAGTAAGTCTAGGAGTTTTAATTTTAATTCATCCAAATTATTGACTAAAAAACCACCTTCACCTTGCCGCACTAATGTACTTTTCTTACTGTGTCCATTCATGGCCAATACAGTAGTAGCAACTGCTTGTGCCTCCAATGGTTGTCTACCGAGTACGCCGTGCGATTTGGAAACTATGATAATATCCATAGCTGCGATATAATCTAATGCTTTGGTTTGATGCCCTACTAACAGTATTTTATCGTGTAACTTTTCATCAATAATAAAATCCCTAAAATAATCGTAACTTGATTTTTCAATCCCTATTGACTTTAAGGAATCATTGTCACTTAATTTACCTACCATTAAAAACTTTACATGCTCAATAGAATTATCTTTTACAAACTTGATGATAGACATTATATCCAACAACCCTTTTCGGACACTCATATTTTCTGCCATACCAATGACAACTTCATTTTCCTGTATACCCAATCGACTTCTTAATTCTAGGCGTCCAGCTATAGCTTGTTGTGCATCATTGAAATTCACAGTATTAAATAATACAGTTAAATTTTTGAAAGTTTCAAATTCCTGAACTTCATCTTCCGATATGGCAATGATATGATTTGCATAAGATTTGATAATAGTGCTACTTAAAAACTTATTCAATTTACATTTTGTATTGTGATATGCACTACGCGAATGTTGAATTAACGGAATTCCGCTTTTTTTCATTGACACACCTACTTGCAAAGCTGCTTTATCATTGATGTGAATCAAATCTGGTTGTAAACTTTCGATGAACAATTTTAATTTTTTATTTGCTAAAAATGATTTTAACTGAGCAATGTTCTCTCTGCTAAAACAATTCGGACCAGGAGATGTCCAAAAGGTATCGAACTCAAACACATGTACAGGCACATTAAGTTCTAAATATAATGCCTTGGCTTTGCCATCTTTTGCTAAAACCACTATAGGATTATACTTTGTTCGATCTAGCCCTTGTATCATATTTTTAAGACTTATAGCAGAGCCCGTTATGAGTCCGTCTTGATGAACATATAGTATTGTATGCAATTTCGAGCTCACTGCTAATGTTAATATTAGTTATTCAAGCCGTTAATTCATTTGCTATAAATGCAGATGCAGACATATTTCCTTTATAAAAATATTGATGCGCAAACTCCTTTGATTTTTCTAATGTTTGCTTGTATAAAGTTTTATCCGTCAAGATTCCAGCAACAGCACTTTGCAAATCTTCAAAACTAGAAACATGTATAGTTGCATGTTGATCTATAAAATCAACATTCCTAAATTCATTCATATAATCCATAGTTATAACAGGTACACCTAATGTCATAGCCTCTATAGCAACAGTAGAACATCCTGTAAGCAAACAACTAGCACCTTGAAGCCATTCGAATATGGAAGAAGGGAATCCCTCTGTTTGATGTTCAATGATATGAAATGTATGATTTGGGTATGAATCCAATACCCTTTTAAAATTTTTTAAACTATCTTTTCTATGCAACTTAATCACCCATTGTACATCTTTGAGTTCTTTGTTCAATTCAAAAATATGATCCAACGTTTTTTGATAATGGGTTTCTGAAGTGGAATGTCCTGGTCCAGAATTTGTAATTAAGATATAAGGTTTACCATTGACCAACCCTAACCGTTCAATTAAAACAGGATGTATGCCGGTTTCAACTGATTGTATAAATTGATCCATATAAGGCGCACCTGATACTTTTAATTTAGAAGGTGAAATTCCATTTCTAACTAAATCGTCAAAGGCCAATTGACCATAAGTAAAAAAACAATCAACTTGATGATAAGTATCCAAAGGCTCTCCACTTATACTACCATGCATCAAGCAATACGACTTTAAATTTCTTTTTTTTCGAGCTAAATAAGTCATCAATCGACCTTCACGTGTTGAATCATTCCCAACAAAAACATTTGAAGGTTTTGTTTTTGTAACTATTTTTTCAAATTGCTCATACAAATTTACCAAGCTATTCATTTCTTTTTCTATAAGATGCAGAATGAAATCAATTGGCAAAGGTATTGAAGCGTTTTGCTTAAACTCAGAAAGCACTTGCTTGGAAAGTTTAATCAATTTTACTTCTTGTGTACTTGGCAAAAGAGTAACTTTTTTAGGTAGAAAAATACAATTATAAGTATCCTTGACTAAGTTGAAAATACTCATTCGATTAGTAACAATCAAAAAATTAGCATTCAAATCCTTTAATGATTCGAATACAGGTTTCATTTGAGAAATATGAGTAGGTTCCACTGGTAAAAACAAAACTGGTTGATTCAAATTATATGAATTTGAATTGTGTCTTGCTTTATCTTTCAAATACTTAAGTTTCCATTTCAGTTTTTGAACACTCAAAAAAGATTCCTTTGAAATGGATTGTATATCTAAATTACCATTTGATTGATTTAAATAAGTTACACTTTGTGTAAACAAAGTTGATACTAAAATTTGAAAAGGATTAAAATATTCATTCTCAAAATGTGAATCCCCAAATTCAATTAAACGCTTCAGCTCCTTAAATATTTCGTATCTATCTACCAAAAGTTAAAATGCTAGTTTGAGTTTATTCTTGTAATAATAGTAGGCTGCCGATGTAAGTATCATAAGCGTTAAGATGGCCTTATAGACAAAGTGAACATCTTTGATAAAATAAACCAATAATGTGGAAGCACAAATGGCCAAAAACCATAACAAAGGATAATAGTTGACTGGATTATTATCTCTAAATGACTTTAACCAGTAACCTCTAAAGCCCATAAACATAGTAGCTGCAAAGGTGGCCAATACAGAACCCCAAATACCATAAAAAGGTATCAAGATAAAATTGAGCACTACATTTAATGCACCTGCCACAAAAGAGATTTTCCAAAACTCTTTGGTTTTCAACATATAGTGTAATTTATTGATTGGACCAAAGTATATAGGACGATAAGAATATGACATTACAATTATTATTGTAATCAAATAGCCCATTTTCAAGGATTCATTTCGTATCAATAATCCAAAAGCTTCCTTCATCCACAAAGCAACCAAAAATGCCAACAATAAAGTACCTCCTTGCATAACAAAGGTAAGATTTTTGGCTTTAATTTCGTCCTCAATAGTTTCAGATCGAAACAATTTAATATACATGGGACCAGATGCTTCACCCAATGCATAACCTACAATTGCAAAATAACCACCTAAAGTATAAGCCAATGAATACAACCCAATATCATCAAATGGAATATGATACCAATTTAAAATCAAACGGTCTGAGGCATCCAATAAATAAGTAGAATAAAAATGTGGTAATACTGGCAAACCAATGGCCAAATATCGTTTAATCCATTTTTGATTCATATTAAAATCAAATCTAAGTTTGATGGATTTAACAATAATCCACAAGTACGGTAAAAATGAAATAAAACTGATAACAAAACTGCTAATAAACCAGCCTAAATAACCCATTTTAAATATCACAATGGTAATATAATTCGACACAACACCACCAAGTGCTGCGATTCCGTTGAAGGTGACTATGGGTATTGGCTTTTGAATCAGTTGAAAATACTTTCGACCTAACCATTTGGTGGGTTCAAATAAAACTAGGGGGAGACAATTTAACAACACAATCATCAGGTAATATTGACTTTCTGCCTTTGGTAAAACGAAGTAGATGACTAGAGCTAGAATAAATGAAAGTGGAATAGACCAAACCGTAGATAAAGCAAATAACTTATTCCAAATAAACTTATATCGGTTAGGATATTTATAAAAAGAAACACTCAACACTGAAGTTAATCCTAAATCTTTTAAAGCTGTAATAGCCGCTGCATAGGCCATCAAAGTACCAAATACACCATAATCTCTAGCACTTAAATGAGGAGTGATTATGGGCAACATCAATAGACTTACAATTTTAGGCAGTTGAGGTCCCAATGCATAAACTAAGCTATTAACGGATATTTTTTTTATTGACACTTTTAATTAATATCTAATTTCTTTATTTTTTAAATCTTAAATGATAATTGAAGACAAAAAAATTGTTTTTTAAAGTTTTAATTCTAAGAAAAGAAATTTAATTATCTATGTATTAATGTATTTTTTCAATAATTGCAATCCAATTTCGCCACTTTTTTCAGGATGAAATTGCATACCCCAAGCATTCTCTTTATGTACAACCGAACAAAAGTTCATGTCGCCAAAGCTTGAGGTTGCAAAGCAATTCTCCTGTTTAACTGGATTTGCATAAAAAGAATGTACAAAATACATATAACTCATATTTTCTATATCTTCAAAAGGTGTATTTTTATTTTCACCTATATAATTTACTTCACTCCAACACATGTGTGGTATTGTATTTACCAAACCATTTTTTTGGATTGTAGGTAAAGCTATCACCTCTCCCGGAATAATGCCGAGCCCTTTTGTTTCTTCTATTTCCTCTCCTCTTTCTAGCATCATTTGCATGCCTAAGCAAATACCCATAAAGGGCTTCCCTGTTTTTACAAATGCATGGATAGCCGAAGGTAAATTTCTTTTTTCTAGTTCAGCCATACCATCTTTAAAAGCACCGACTCCAGGCAAAATCACATAATCAGCATTGCAAATCACGTCAGGATCATCTGTCAATATGACTTCTGCGCCTACATGTTCAATAGCACGTGCTATGCTGAGTAAATTACTCATTCCATAATCTATAATGGTTACTTTCTTCATTAAATAGGTCTTACAGGTATATGTTTAAGTTTAGCTTCATCTTTTATATCTGCTACTGAAATTTTATTGTAGTGTAAAGCATGTGCAATAGCTACTGCATCTGCACCAGCTTCAATGGCATCACTAAAATGACTTGTTTTGCCAAATCCACCACAAGCAATTACTGGAACGTTGACTAAACTGGAAACAGTTTGTATCAACCCATTGTCAAAACCTTTTTGAGTGCCTTCTTGATCCACTGAAGTTAACAGTATCTCTCCTGCGCCCAATTCAACTGCCTTTGTAGCCCATTCGCCTACCTCCATTTCAGTATATTCTCTTGCACTATCGTATGCTACAATCCATTTGCCATCTTTTAATTTTGCTTGAATAGATATTACCATACATTGCTTACCAAATCGATTCGCTATTTCACTAATCAACTCAGGACGCAACACTGCTGCAGAGTTTATGGCTACTTTATCAGCTCCACTGCGCAATATTTCTGTGGCATCTTCTAGTGTACGAATACCTCCTCCAACTGTAATGGGTACAAATACATTCTCGGTCGTTTTTCGTATAATATCTTTGATGCTATCACGTCCATACAAACTTGCTACAGCATCTACGTATATGATTTCATCTATACCTTCTTGGTAATATTTCAAACAAAATTCATTGGGGTCGCCTAAAAAACGCCAGCCTTCCAAATGTATCCCTTTAATAAGGCGATTGCCTTTAATATCTAATCTTGCTATGACGCGCTTTGCCTCCAATGACTATTGTGCTTTATGTTTTAATTCCCACTTACCATCTACTTTGTGCCACAAGTGTGGAGAACGTGAGTTGTCCAACACTTCCCAATATCGCTCTTCAGTTAGACCTGTGTAATCCAAAAATTCTTGAAAATATTTTTTTGGAAATTCTCCGTCATATTTGTTCAACAATTCTACTGCTTCTTCTCTCGTAATGAAACCATCGCGTATGTCTCTACAAGCGTCATTCATAGCACGTCCTTGACCAAATTTGGCAAACATGGTGAAATAATGTTGTCCGTCAATTTTATCATCCAAGCTTGCAAATTTTGAATATGTACCTTCACTTCTTCCATCTGGATTAGGTTGAAAGTTCGAATGTTGCATTGCGTAGTAATAGTTTTCTTGAGGCGACCAGTTATAATAAAAACTATAATAATGCACCTCTATTCCTGCTTTTCTTATAGGATCAGCTAACAAAGGTTTGTAAAGGAATAAGTCCTTATCTTCAATACCATACTTTGGTAAATCCTTGATATGAACGCCACTAAAATATAAATCAGCTTCATCGTTCTCACGAGTAAAGTGTTCTATATTCATTAAAGGGCTATAATTCTCACCAATTTTATTGTGAGCCTCAGCATGGTTTTCTCCATACATAATCAGTTGAACGCCATATTGTAAGGCTACTCGTGGCGCTACATTTTTTTGCCCAATAATAAAAGGTTGAAAAGGATTAACTAAATTCTCAAACGCTAATCGAGTTAAAATTCCATGTATTTTTCCATTGGGTGTAATCAAAATATTATCAAAGCCAGCATCAATCATACTTTGAAAATTTTGCCAACCTACATCGGTATAACGATGTGGTGCCCAGGTTACAGTCAATGGATTCATGCCGTATTTGTGCTTCAACTCATAGGCTACAAAAAAACTATCTTTTCCACCACTTGACGGCACTACTACATCGTAAGAACCATCATTGCGTCTAAATCTGTCACACAGTGCTTTCAATTGTTTTTCTCTTTCCTCCCAATCAATTTTTTTCTTTTCTTCAAACCAAGTACATGCATCGCATACACCATCTTCTCCAAAACCAACTGTATTAATATTTGAGTCTTTTTTTACAAATTCTCTAGATGTGTTAGGTCTTTGATTATTGATGACACATCGTTTACAAAAAATAACTTCTTCCGGAAGTCCATGTAATGTTTTTGTACTGTTTTCCATTTTATTAATATTCAATTTTATTTTTTAAAATATATTCTTCTGCTTTGTGCCAATCATCCATGGTATCTATATTAATAGCAGAACCCTCTGAATCATTGACAATATAAGTTAGCTTGTCGCCCAAAAATGCCTGTTTTTGTAATAAAACATCTGTACTTGTAATATAGAGTTGACCATCTCTATAGTATGCATCTGGCAACTCTTGTCTTCGACTGATGATTTCTTTTTCTCCAGTTGAAATTTTTAGCATATGATTTTCATCACTTTCAAAAAGCCAATGTGGATTATAATGAGAAGGAACTTTCCTTACTGAAACTAATGAATCTGCATTACGTTCTTCATAAATTTTTAATGCATTTTCAATGAGTAATGGGTCTCTGAAAGGTGACGTTGGTTGTAATAATATGACGATATCATAGTTGAAACCGTATTTCAATTGTTCATTTACACAATAAAGAACAACATCAATAGACTTTGTATGGTCAGCGGCTAACTCTTTTGGTCTCAAAGAGGGAATAGATATTCCAAGACTTCGCCCTACATTAGCTATTTCGTCATCTTCAGTACTGAGTATGATATCACTAAACAAATTTGTGTTTTTCGCCATTTCAAACGAGTACCAAATCAATGGTTTTCCACCAAGCATTTTTATATTTTTGCCTGGAACGCCTTTAGAACCACCTCTTGCAGGTATAATGCCCAATATTTTCATTAGTATGATATAGTTTTATGAAATTTCAAAGGCACTTCAGCCAATAAATTTGCTATTTTAAATCCTGCATCCCCACCGCCATATACATGACTAGGAGTAAAACCTTCACTTCTGTTTATGAATGAGTTCACTGCCAATTTGATTTCAGTTGCATTGTAGTTTACATCGCATACATTTTCACCTCTAGCTCGTCCATGTTGTCTACTTCCAATATTCACTACAGGAACTCCTAAATAAGAGCATTCCCTGATACCAACGCTGCTATTTCCAATCAAACATTTAGAATTGGCCAACAATCTCAAAAAATCATCGCCTTCCATATTCTTAAAAAAATGCATAAAATGAGGTCTGTTTACTTCTCTGAATGTACGAATACCACCAGAAGTACCATCAGCACCTGCATCTACATTAGGCCAAAACCAAAGAATAGGGATTTCAATATCTTTTAAGGCATTTAATGTTTCATCAATATGCAGTCGACTTTCACTATATTCATTTGTAACCGGATGTTGCATCACAACTACATATCCATTCTCTAGAGAAGGCTTATTACCAACTCCTCCATATTTTTCATAAGGATTAAAATCTAATGCTGGGTTTTTGAGTACCTCCTCAGCCAAATCAATACTTGGACACCCAGTGTTAAAAACCATCTCAGGATTTTCGCCTAATCTGATGACACGTTGTTGTGCATCTTCAGAAGCTACAAAATGATAATCCGCTAATTTGGTAATTGAATGTCGTACTTTTTCATCAATATTCCCTGTTACTTCACCGCCTTGAATATGGGCCAAAGGAATATTCATGTAGGATGCTGCAATAGCAGTTGACATTGTTTCAAATCGATCAGCTATAGTGACTACGATATCAGGTTTCAAATTATCAAAAACTGTAGACAATTCTAAAATACCAATACCGGTCGTTTTAGCTGCTGCAGTCAAGTTTTCACCTTCTAGTACATTAAATACTTTAGCTGCAATTTCAAAACCATCCTTTTCAATATAATTGATAGCACTACCATATCGGTCAAGCAAGGCTGATGCAGCAATGATTAATTGAAGTTCTAATGAGGGATGATCTTTTATCGCTTGCAAGGCTGTCTTTATTCTACTATAACTTGGTCTTGCTGTTACGACAACTGCTATTTTTCTTTTGGTATTCACTGAATATGTTGTTCCGTTATAAAATGTTGGGCAGGTAAATCTGTTGCCCATGTTTTTCCTAATATATTATTGAAATGCTTAGCTTGAATACCTTGATCGCCAGGTTTAGCAGTTTCCAAATCGGTAAATTCTACTGTCTCACCAGCTTTTACAGGACGTTTGGTTGTCAAGCTTTTTCCAAATAAAGTTTTCAAGGTATCAAAATGACTAACATCATCTTTGAGGTGATCGGCAGCCAAAGCCTTTTCAATACAACGCACACCATCGACTAAATTTTTAGTTTGCTCTATTGTCAGAGAAGCTTTTGCATCTGGACCAAATAGTTCGTGATGAAACACCACATGAAATTCCAACAGTTGAGCACCTAAAGTAGCAGCAGCAAGACTTGCATAGATATTTGCAGAATGATCTGAAAATCCTACAGGCATTTGGTATCGTTCTTTAAACCTCTGAATCATTTGTAATCCCCACTGTTCGGGCAAAGTAGGATAAGCGGTTGTACACTGGAGCAAACTTAAGTCATTGTTCCAAGGTTTTAAAAAGGCTATGGTTTCATCCAATTCTGCCAAATCGCTCATACCTGATGATAAAATAATGGGTTTGCCAGTCTCAGCTATTTTGCGAAGCATTAAATAGTTCGTCATTTCGCCTGAGCCTATTTTGTAACGTTTCACGCCGATTTGTTCGAGCAATTCCACAGCTGCAACCGAAAATGGAGAAGAAATAAACTCCATACCCTTTTCTTCACAATGCGATTTTAAACCAGCCCATTGTTCTGTAGTAAATTCCATTCGTTGCCAGTAATCAAATCGCGTCTGATCTTCATAACTAAACTTCACTCGAAACTGTTCAAATTCACTGCTTTCTGCTGCAGCAATATGTGTTTGAAATTTGACTGCATTGACACCAGTTTTAGCTAAAGCATCAATATAGCTATGCGCAATACCTAAACTCCCTTCGTGAGCTTGTGCAATTTCGGCTATAATAAAAATTGGATTCAAATATTTTGTACTTATTTTGCTAATTTAACTCTAAAACTCACTGTACTCAAGACATACCAATCATTGTTGTCCGAGTTCCCTCTGCGCGTACCTTCAGGTATAACTTTATTTTCTTGACCGTTGATTTCATTGCCACGCCATGAGAGTTTGTAGCCAATATCTCCATTTGAAAACTTTTGTGCAGCCAAATCAGGATACGAAGTGCTCACATCATCTAAGTAGTCGGTGAGGGTTTTGCGACCAGAAAATTCTACTGCTAGGTTTGCACGTGAAGTGAGTTTATATTTAAGTCCAAAGCCAAGTGGTATAGAAATTTGAGTTAAACTGTAATTTTTTGCTTGAGGGCGGTTAAGATTTTGCCCTTCGGTATTCAATGGTTTGAGATCGTACCAAGTACCTTTGTACTCAGCTTGTGGATTGAAATGGAATAAATGCATTCCAACTACAAAATAGGGCATTATTGGATAAGCAATCTTGGAAGGTGTTATACCATCAGAGCCCATCACTTTATGGGTTATCGGTAATAAAAATTCACCACTAAGTCCATATTCTACAAGACGAGATCTAAAACTCAAATTGCGTTTGATACGTTCTGGATCGTTGGATTTGGAATCTTTAGCTTGTATAGTACCATAGTTGGCAGAAAACCTTACTGCTACGTTCGCATGCAATGGATTACGGAGCATCAAACCTCCGCAAACACCTGCCTGACTCATGGTAATTAATTTATTTTGCAAATCACCCCAATAACCTATAGCTCCGCTAGAAAAACCTATTTCGGTATTGTTCCAAGAAAAAATTAAGGGAACCGAGGCTTTAGGTTCTTTGTCGTACGATTTACTCTTTGGGGTTGAGCTTGCAGCCTGCGAGTTTTTTAATTGTTGAGAAAAACCCGTGAAACTTAACAAGAGTCCGAGTGCAAAACAGATGTTTTTCATATATGTTGTTTTTTAAAGTCGTTTAAAGCGAGTAGGCTATAAACCAAAAACAAACTAACTTAAGAATCTAAATAATATAAAAAAATTTATTTATTTAGTATTTGTACCAAAAATACTTAAATAAGATGCTGCTTTTTAAAACACTGTAGAAGTAATTTAACAGTCAAATAAAATTTATAATATATAAATTTTTTTTCAATTGTATTGGATATTTTTTACAATTCAGATTCAATTATAACAAATCCTCTCATTAAATAACCAAAAATTATCTATGAATTAATGCACCCAAATATTGAAATGTCGAACTGAAACCAAATTGAACTTGCGAATAAAAATCATTATCTTTTTTATCTCCACGTCCTTGTCCCCCTTGAGGTAGATTAAGCTTAGGTTTAGAATTTTTTTCATCAGCACCCCAACTCATATCCACTGCAATCTGTCCTTTATCAGCCAATAATTTTGCAAAGTCAGGATATTTATCACTGACATCATCTAAATAATCGGTAAAAGTCAAGCGATGTCCAAATTCTACATGGAATGTAGTATGTGGGTTGATTTTCCATTTAAAACCATATCCAAATGGTAACACAGCAATTGTTCTATTGTATTTTACACCTTCAGTAGTTAGAGGTTGTAAATCAACCCATTCGTTAGTCTTTTTGTGAAATCCTTGTGGGTTGTGAAATACTACAGCTGCGCCACCGAAAACATAAGGTGTTAAATTATAGTACTTTTTACTGTCGTCATTGTATACATTATAATCGTCAAATCTAAATAGATTCATTTCAAATTGTGTACCAACTTCTTTTAAGTTGTTTCTAAAACTGAGATTTCTATAATGATACAAGTCCTTACTTCCACTAGATTTGTCACTACCCTCCAAATGGAGAATATTAACAAATGTCTTTACAGCCATACGATCTTTGATGTTTATCCGTGTAAAAAGACCACCTGAAATGCCGCAAGGTATAAGTGTATAATTAGCTTTCAATAAATCACCCATATAAGAAGCAGAACCAAAAGATTCACCCAACTCCCATAACTGAGTATTCAATGTATTGGTTTTAATCTTAGTATTTCCAGATGAAACTAATGAATTTGCATCTGCGACATTTTTTTGAGCTTGAATATTCAAGCTAAAAAGAACTAACAAAATTAAGTGTACGATTTTTTTCATTTTTGTGGTATTATAGGTTTTGATAATATTTTTATTTAGGTTTTGTTAATATTAGTTAATCTAATAGAGTAATATTTTTTTACTTTAAACAAAATAGATTTGATTCAGAAAATTCTGGTTTTGGTATTTTTAAAATGAGATTATTATTTAAAAAGGCTTAAAGGTTACAAAATTAAGCTTATTTTAGGGAATTGCATGTTAAATTAATAAAAATAAAATTGCAAAAATTGAAAATAACTTCTCATTATATGGCTTTTTCTTTAAATAATTTCGTTGAGAAGATCAATATTGAAGATATAGTGAAAATGATTTTTTCATTTCCATAAATCGACTTTTTTAGATGGCTTCGCCAAGGTCAGTCACATAAATCATGTGAAAACCCTTTTTTCATCGAACTTCTTATCAAAAATCAAGCCATGCTTGAATTTTTTTTCGTTCTTTAGGATTGCAGTCATACTGCAAAATTATATAGGCAAATGCATTGCAATTTCCATGAAGGTAAAGCGCTAGCATTAACTTTTTAAGTTTAAGCTGCGCCTATACAAGCAGCTTGTTTGTGCAAATGCTTTTCTTTAAGCAATCTTGGTTGCAAAAAAGCCAAAGGTACATTCACTTCTATCACACTTTTGAGTGCTTCCACTTCTATCACCATACGGTATTTTCCTTGCATTCGAACGCACTTGCCTATCAAACCTACAAACGGGCCATTCACTACTTCTACATCATCCCCATCAGTCAAATCAATCGTTTGGTCTAATACATTTATAAAATCAGGTTCTTTAAGCAATATACGAATATTATTCATCTCCATATCTCTTATTTTAGCAGGTTTACCCATATATCTAATAATACCTAAAGCGCCTTCAACATACATTGTGTCAAAAATAGCTTTGGGGGTATTTCGAACAAATACAAATCCAGGAATTAAGGGAATATCAATTTTCTTTTTTCGATCGCTCCAAACACGTATGGAGGGTATCAATGGCAAGTATACCTCCATATCCCGAGACTTCATTCGCGCTTCAACCTTCTTCTCTGTGCGAGGCATGGTATAAATGGCATACCAATGCTTCCGCTCATTCATCATGATTGATTCTTGATTGTTATCCATAGCAATACTGCGTTCGGTTGTTTTGGGTTGGTTTTGGTTTGGTTATTGCTCAAGTCAGCGTATCAACACGTTCTATTTGCAATATAGCAAAAGTATAAAATTTATACTGTATCTCCAAATGATATGGGATTATGAAATTAACAAATTAGGTGGCAATTAGTAGAGAGTAGTAAGTAAGAAGTAGATAGTAGCGAGTAGAAACTAGATAGTAGTAAGTAGATAATAGTAAGATATTTAAATGTGAGAATCTTGAATTCGTCACTGCGAGGCACGCCTGTCCGCATGGCGGAAAGTAGTCCTAAAGCATAAATCCAAGTATGCGTGAAGCCTTCCCTTTCCTTTGGAGAGGGACTGAGGGTGAGGCTCTTTCGTTTAGAGAGGGACCGAGGGCGAGGCTGTATCAGAAACAAAAACCATCCCCTATCTTTGCGCCATGAATTTTGCCAAAACCAAAACTATTGCAATCGACTTTGATGGTACAATTGTCGAAGACCGCTATCCAGAAATTGGCCGCCCACGAACGTTTGCCTTTGACACCCTCCAACGTTTGCAACATGATGGACATCGATTAATCCTCTGGACTTACCGTACAGGTGAAAAACTCGATGAAGCGATAGACTTTTGTAAGAAAAATGGTATTGAATTTTACGCAGTCAACAAAAACTATCCTGAAGAAGAATACCTCGAACAGACACCCAGAAAATTACATGCTGATTTATTCATTGACGACCGCAACATTGGCGGGTTTTTAGGTTGGGGTAAAATATATCAAATCCTTACCCCCGAAGGAATTGCACCCCAAGAAAGACCAAAGAAAAAAGGCTTTTTTGGATTTGGAAAATAAAAAAACTATTCATTTTCAAGATATTCCTCTAAATCATTATATCCCCGTATAATTCCAAGGTGTAATCTTCTTCAATTCTTTTTTTACGGTTTCTTTCACATCCAACCCATCAATAAAGTCAACCATTGTATCTTGATTAATTTGCTCGGCACCACGTGTCAAGGCTTTCAAAGCCTCGTATGGATTATGGAAATTTTCACGTCGCAAAATAGTCTGAATGGCCTCAGATACCACAGCCCAATTTTGCTCTAAATCCAAATGGATTTTAGCCTCATTCACGATTAATTTGTTAATCCCTTTATTCAATGATTTGCAAGCTAAAAAACTATGTCCAAATGGCACGCCTACATTGCGCAATACAGTCGAATCGGTCAAATCGCGTTGCAAACGTGAAATAGGCAATTTGGCCGACAAGTGTTCGTAGAGTGCATTGGCAATACCAAAATTACCTTCGGCATTCTCAAAATCGATTGGATTGACTTTATGCGGCATAGCCGAACTACCCACTTCGTTTTTAGTCACTTTTTGCTTAAAATAATCCATTGAAATATAAGTCCACATATCTCGACAAAAATCAATCAAAATAGTGTTGATGCGTTTCAGTGCATCAAACTGCGCTGCAAACGAATCGTAATGTTCAATCTGAGTGGTAAATTGCATGCGTTTCAACCCCAGGTTATTCTGCACAAATTGATTGGCAAATTTCTTCCAATTGGTTTTAGGAAATGCGATGTGATGGGCATTAAAATTACCTGTTGCGCCACCAAATTTAGCCGCATGCGGAACTGATTTCAACAAGGCTAATTGATTTTCTATTCGCTCCGAAAAAACCATTAACTCCTTGCCCAATCGCGTTGGCGATGCAGGCTGTCCGTGTGTTTTAGCCAACATCGGTATACTTTCCCATGTTTTAGCCATGGTTTTAAACGAGAGATTGAGGTTGATCAACATCGGTATCATTTCCTTTTCCATGGCATCCTTCCAAAGCAAAGGAATGGCGGTATTGTTGATGTCTTGTGAGGTGAGCCCAAAATGCACCCACTCTTTATGTTTATTTAATTTTAAATCAACCAATTTTTCCTTGATAAAATATTCAACAGCTTTCACATCATGGTTGGTGATTTTTTCAATATCCTTTACTTTTTGAGCATCTTCAAGGCTAAACTGAAGCACAATTGCACGCAAGGATTTTTGTTGTGCCTGGGTCAATACAAAAAACTTCTGCACAGACAATGCAATAAAATATTCAATTTCTACGTGGACTCTATATTTGATCAAAGCAAATTCTGAAAAATATGCTGACAAAGATGATAATTGCGAACTGTATCGACCATCCAAAGGAGAAATCGCCATTAATTGCATAGACATAAGAAAGTTTTTAGTCGGCAAAGTTAATCAAACCAATTTGTTGGACGTATATTTGCATCCGTTTATGCAAAAAAAGATTCGAGTAGGAGCAGTTAGTTATTTAAATACAAAACCACTCATATATGGTTTTGAAAATGGCAAGATGAAAAATGAAATCGAGTTGACATTGGACTATCCTGCCAAATTGATGACAAGTTTGCAAAAAAACCAATTAGATATAGCCTTGCTTCCTGTAGCCTCTATTTCTAGCATTCCAAATACAGAAATAATCAGTTCCTATTGCATTGCTTCCAATAAGCAAGTAGCTTCTGTGTGTCTTTTTAGTGAGGTTCCCATCGAAGAAATACAAGAAATCTATCTTGACTATCAGTCTCGCACAAGTGTTGCCCTTCTTCGAATTTTGTTACGAGATTATTGGCATATGCGTCCTATGCTACTCGATGCTGATGTGGATTATATTAACAAAATCAAGGGCAAAACTGCTGGAATAATAATTGGCGATCGTGCACTTGAACATTATAATCATTTTCCTTATCGTTATGATTTAGCCGAAGCTTGGTTTGAACATACGCAATTACCTTTTGTGTTTGCTGCATGGGTTACCAATCAATCGCTTACGGATGACTTCAAATCTGATTTCAACAAGGCCATTGGTGAAGGGCTCAAACATATAGATGACATATTAGCTTCTAATTCTTTGAAAGAATATGACCTTAAAATCTATTTTACCGATAACATCAGTTATGAACTGACCGAGGATAAACAAAAGGGACTGACCATGTTTTTGAAGCTTCAAGAAGGCCTTTAATTAATTAAATTAATGAGAAAAGGGACTTATTTCTAAGTCCCTTTTCTATCTGTGATATCTTTTTAATTGATTCTCCGCATTCTTACCTAATAAATTCTTGCCATAGCTAAAGTTAATCTATTAAATAATCTAGCCCCGAAGTATCTTCTGTTGAGCTTGTAGCAGAATTCATTGA
>Ga0247831_1002642_pt1 | contig 28364 bp, 62 predicted proteins | sample LaCruzMarch2015__9_FD_192406 | JGI IMG/M metagenome (GOLD analysis project Ga0247831, IMG submission 192406) | Freshwater microbial communities from meromictic Lake La Cruz, Castile-La Mancha, Spain - LaCruzMarch2015_1m | ecosystem: Environmental > Aquatic > Freshwater > Lake | place: Spain...
ACAAGAACAAAGCTTTTTTGCATAAAAGATATGTCCAAGATAAGAAAACTCCAGATGAGATTGCAGAAGAGTGTGGATGCACCGTTCAAACGGTATATGTTTATTTAAATAAATTTGGACTAAGAATGGGAAGGAAGGGAAGAAGATGATTCAAGATGAAAAATGGATAAACACAATGAGTAGCCTGATATCGCTAAGCAAAGAAGCCCCCGCTGGCCCAGAGATACTTTTGGAATGCTTAAATATTGCAACACTATTATTAGAAAAGAATATTGCCTACGGTAATTCCGCTTTGAATCCTATACAAATTTTTGCAAAGATTCCAGCAGGAGATCAGTTGGATGTTAGGATCGATGACAAGCTTAATAGGATTAAGAATGGTTCTGTTTATGCTGGAGACAACGATATGCTTGATTTGGTTGGGTACATTGTGCTAAAATTGGTAAGTCAACAAGGTCAATCGATTGGGAGGCAAGATGAAGACACGAAAGAATATTACGATTAATGATCCTTTTATTAGGGAAGATTCTTTTGTAACTGATGAGGGCCGAACTGTAAATAAAGGTGACCTAATTAAAATAAAAGGTATATGGGGAACAAAGTTTAAGTTCTTAAACTACGTAACAAATCCTCATAGTGGTATGTCTTGGATAGATTGTTTAGAGTTGGAAAAAGGAATGGGATGTGGCGTTAGGTCTTTCTATCCTGAGCGTGTAAAGCGTATACCATCCAAGAGAGGGAAACGTGTCAAAAGACTTAGTGAAGCACCTTGATCAAATAAATGCCGTAGCTTCAGAGTATCTAAAAGGAACAGACACCGCTGACATTGCAAAGACTTTGGATATTCCACGCAACCGTGTTGTGGACCTGCTAAATGACTGGCGAAAGATGGCTGCAAACAATGAAGCCATACATGCAAGAGCCAGGGAAGCACTGGTTGGGGCAGACCAGCACTACTCATCTTTAATTAATAAGGCATATGAGGTAATTGATTCAGCAGATAGTACCGCAAACCTTAACGCAAAGACGACGGCAATTAAACTAATTGCAGACATTGAAGCAAAGAGGCTTGACATGTTGCACCGTGCTGGCTTGCTGGACAATAAAGAAATTGCTGAAGAGCTTGCAGAGATGGAAAGAAAACATGAAGTTCTTATTGATATTCTAAAAGAAGTTGCTTCAAAGTATCCAAACATTCGTACAGAAATAATGAACAGGCTATCCCAGGTAACGTCTGGAGTTGGACTAATTGACACTTGATTTTTCAGATATTATTGAAGCGCTAGACGACAACCCATTTGAAGAAAACCCTGTTGATGTTCATACTTTTGTTTTAAACCCTAAATTTTTAGGCCTTCCACCATTGTCAGATTTTCAATACACCCTTGTAGAGTGTATGAGTCAGATATACAAAAAGGAAGACCTTATGAGACTCATGGGGGACAAAGAAGGTGCAGATCATTTTGAAAGATATACAAAGAATGAGATAATACAACAGCTTGGCAAGGGTTCGGGTAAGGACCACTCTTCAACAATTGGATGCGCCTATGTTGTTTATAAACTTCTTTGCCTGAAAGACCCCGCTAGATACTTTGGAAAACCACCGGGGGATGCCATAGATATTATGAATGTGGCAGTCAATGCCCAGCAATCAAAGAACGTTTTCTATAAAGGATTAAGAACAAAGATTGACAATTGCCCATGGTTTGCTGGAAAATATAATGCAAAGGTAGATGGAATAGAATTTGAAAAAGCCGTAACTGTTTACTCTGGCCACTCTGAAAGAGAGTCCCATGAGGGACTGAACCTAATCATGGCAATCCTTGATGAGATATCTGGATTTGCATCCGACTCTGCATCTGGAAATGATCAGGGAAAGACTGGCGAGAACATGTATAGAGCTTTTAGGGGGTCTGTTGATTCAAGATTTCCAGACTACGGAAAGGTTGTGTTACTTTCTTTTCCCCGATTTAAGGGAGACTTTATAACAAAAAGATATGACGCTGTTATAGCAGACAAAGAAATAACATATAGATCACATAAGTTTGTTTTAAATCCAGATCTTCCAGAGGATGATGTGTCAAATACCTTTGACATTGAATGGGAAGAGGATGATATTATTTCTTATAGGTACCCCAAGGTTTTTGCATTAAAGAGACCAACATGGGAAATAAATCCTACCAGAAGCATTGAAGATTTTAAGATTGCATTCTATACAGAACCAGCAGATGCTTTAATGAGATTTGCATGTATGCCCACTACCTCTAGTGATGCGTTCTTCAGATCAAGAGACAAGATAGAAAAGGCTCTATCAATAAGAAACCCAATAGATAGTTCTAAAAGATTTGACATAAACTTTAGTCCGGACCCCAACGTTACATACTTTGTTCACGCAGACCTTGCCCAAAAGCATGACAAGTGTGCTGTAGCCATAAGCCATGTAGACAAGTGGGTAGAGGTAAAATCGTTTAATGACTACACTCAAGTTGTTCCATTCGTTATTGTTGATGCTATTGTTTGGTGGGAGCCACGCAAGGAAGGTCCAGTAGACCTCTCTGAAGTAAAGAACTGGATCATTGACTTGAGGCGAAGTGGGTTTAGTCTTGGACTTGTTACCTTTGACCGCTGGAATTCTTTTGACATTCAAAGGGATCTCAAGAGTGTTGGAATACCAACTGAAACTCTTTCTGTTGCTAAGAAGCACTACGAGGACTTGGCGATGTTGTTTTATGAAGAAAGAGTTATTGGACCACACATAGACATTCTTTTAACTGAGCTTTTGGAACTCAGGGTCATGTCAAACAACAGAGTTGATCACCCAAGAAAGGGCGGCAAAGACCTTTCAGATGCCATGTGTGGGTCCATATACAACTCCATCAGCAGATCCAGAAGGGAAGTCATGGGGGAAATAGAAATACATACCTGGTCCTCATTTAAAGCAGATAACAATAGAGAGCTTGTAGCAGAACTAGAAAAGCCAAAAATGACTGAGGAAATAAAAGATTTTCTTAGCGGGTTTGGAATACTATAAACCATCAAATGAAATGATATAATTAATTGTGTTTACAAATACATTTAACAAGTCCCTTGATAACAAGGAAAAAGAATCTTCAAAAGAGGAATGCACTTGCGGGAATGACTGCCCATGCAATGGTGCACAATAAGCCATGAGCCTTGCCCCACAGGAAAGAGCATACTACATGGATAGATACACCATTCTCATTTAGAAAGAACTTGACATAATAACATAAAGACGATATCATGTAATTCATAGTAAAGGAGATGTTATGGATGAACTGGAAAATGGTACCCTACAGACTTTGGTTGACTATTACCGCAACAAGTGTAGTAAGCTGGAGTATGATTTTGTTCAGTATCAAATTAAATCTGAAGCCGTGGTTAGAAGCCTTAGAGAGAGAGTCGAACATACACACTCCGCAGAACAAACAAATGGAAAAGGATCTGAAAGTTCATGATCTAGAAGCCTCTTTTGATGGAGATACTATGAAAAGTCAACTAGAAAAGATAAGAAAAAAGAATACCGTAAGAGTAGCAATCATTGGTAAAAAAGCTTATTGGGTTCATGAAAATATATTCTATGAAACAGATATTGTAGATGGATATATCAATAATGAAAATGCAAAGGCCATTGATGCCCACTTATTAAACCAAAGGGAGTTAAATAGACTTCTTAAGATTCTAGACAGCATAAAGGGGAACTAAAGATGAGAATTGAATTCATTATCTGGGTGCCCATTGCTTTAATCCAAATAACTTTGTTTTCAATCTTCTTGTTTCGATCCCGAAAAGGCAACGAAGCTCCGGAGGAAACCATAGATATAATTCCAATCTATGTTTACAAGGGTAAGGCTTATTGGAAAGAAAGTGGATACATTATGGTGGCTCCATACAACAACTCATCAATAGATGTTAAACAAGGTTCTAGGGTAGACCAGCTTAATTCAGGGCTGCTGCCATCTGAAATGTTTGACGTAATCGAACAACTAGAAAAGGCGTAAAATGATAATCGTAGTAGAAGGAACAAAGAAGTTTGATGATTATGAAACCTTTATGCGTGCAATGGGTGTAGCCCTGTCCCAACAAACTGGAGGTAACGTCATTGATGTTTGGTCTGTTGGACCTCATAAGATAAATAGTTTTACTGCTGCATTTTGCAATTCTGCAGAAAACTATTTAAAACAAAAGGGATTTAAGATTAATTTTAAAAAAGTTCCACATTCATTTGTGTCAGACAACATTAATTCTGTTGGATACCTGGCATTCTTTAGTTTAAGGAAAGAGCCCTCATCTAGATTAGTAGTTGAGGCAGAGCTATCTGGAAAAGAGATAGGAATTTTTAGAGTTTAATGCTAAGTAGAAAAGATGTTGCATTTTTAAATATAGCCCGTTACTTTGCTGAGAAGTCTCAGGAAAAGAAAAAGCACGGGGCTGTTGTTGTTAAGTCTGGAAGAGTTGTTGGCACTGGTTTTAATAAGTATAAGAACCATCCAAACAACATTCCAGAGGATCTTGTGAAAATACATTGCTCTCGCCATGCTGAACAGATAGCAATTAAGGAGGCTGGCACTCACTGTAAGGGCGCTGTGCTGTATATAGCCAGAGTCAATCGCCAAGGTCTTGATAGGAATAGTACGCCTTGCTTTGTTTGTGAAAAACTGATAAAATTATCAGGCATAAAGAAAGTTATTTATACAATGGAGGAACCGTGTCACTAGAGACTTGCTCTTTAATCCTATTTTTTTCAACTGCCTGTCTATACCTTACCGTGTATTTATCAATTTTTAGAAATCCATCTGTAATTAAGTTTCTTTTTCTGGCCTTCTTTTGGGCTTTCAATGTCGGGGCAACTCTCTGGTATGGAATATATACTGGTCAAATTGGTTTTATTTTAATAGCTGGTTTGGAGATTGCCATGGCAATATTTGTTTATGTAACCACGGGAAAGGCAATAGAAAATGATAGTAACTGATATCCAAGAAATGGAAAAAATAGTTAACTCAAGTAATACGCTATCTTGGGACGGGTGGGATGTTGTGTACCATGTCCAAAAGGACGACTCTGAGTTTCTATCGACTGGATCATTCAATAAACAGAATGGCAAATGGTACTCAAGAACCGTGTACCCTTGCTCAGCAAATGGCTGGAACATACCGAATTCGGTGGGATAGTTGTGGCTAGGTCAGACTGGAGCAAAGATGCAAAATGTTTAAATTTAGATACAAATCTTTTTTTTGATAAGTATGAAGAAGACCCAGAGATTCGTCCGGCTATAGACGCCTTGTGTTCCAAGTGTCCTGTCCGTAGAGAGTGCTTAATGAATGCCATTAGCAGACAAGAGTGGGGACTCTGGGGCGGGGTATTTTTTGAGAAAGGGAAAATTTCAAAAGAGTTTAATAATCATAAAGGAAAGAGTGAATGGTTTGATGTTTGGGAATCCTTGACAATGGATAAGTCATGATATATACTGAGCAGATGAAAACAGCGGTGCGTTCAGTAAGACCACCGCATGAGTTCACGATTGATATAGTTGTGTACGATATGGGAAAGCACCCATACCTTGGAATTCGTTTTTACGAAAGCCAATGGGAGTATTACAATGAAAAAGAAAGGCTTGACTGCATAACATATTTAAACAAGATAAGAACAATAATTAGGAGCTTTGATGTGAATGTAACACTTGACCCCGTAATAGATACGGGAAATAGTATTCCGTCAAATAAAAAGGTTAGAGGAAAAGGAGTAAGTAAATGAGTATGATTACCGTAATTGGAAACCTTGTGGCAGATCCAGAATCAAAGAATGCCGGAGGTCATAGCCTCGCTAAGTTGCGAGTTGCAAGTAACGAAAGAATCAAAGATACAGATGGGCAATGGAAAGACGGAGACACAACCTATGTTGACGTTACCTGCTGGAGAAAGTTGGCAGAAGGTGTAACCTCCCTACGCAAGGGACAGAGAGTTGTTGTCTACGGAAAGCTTAAGGGTCATTCCTTTGAGCGCAAGGATGGAACCAAGGGCTATGCGTATGAGATTGAGGCCACTGACGTTGGTGCTTCTATCATGGCTCGTGGAGTGGCGTCACTAGATTCACGACCAATTGAACCAGATCTTGAGAATCCCTGGAGCTGATGGGGCGATGAGTGAGGAAACCACAACGTGGAATCAAGACGACCTGCACCTTGGGGAAAAGTTTGATGACTTAGTTTTTGATTCCACAGGGGGAGTGTTCCCTTTTGAGGCTCAAGGGTCTTATATGGGAGAGCCATTCTACTTCAGGTATCGCTGGAGTGAAGCTTCTTTGTCATATGGGGTAGAAAAAGAAAATGTATATTTCTATCCAAAATACAAAGCTCGTGCTTTCCATGAAAAATCCCCTGATGGTTTCCTCACTCAACAAGAATTTGAAGATTTATTTACTAGCCTTTTATACGATATAATAAGACAAAAGGGGTGATTTGCTAATGGATATTGAAGAGATGTGTGAAATTCTAGAAGAGTTTTCAAGAGAGTTTACAAATGGAAATTTAAATAGAGATTTTTTTACAGGGTTTTTAATTTACAATGACCTCGGACTACCATTGGCACAAGCGTATCATTATGACCTTGCAGAACTCACAGAAGAGGGAGAAACTCTCGTCATAGAAACCTGGGAGGAATTCTGCAGATGCCTAGCAATAGACTCAGATGAGCCCTATGAAGACCTTAACGATTGTCTTTTCTCCTCAGAGGTATATCTACAGTCAAATGAATAATGATATATCGTTTTGATAAACCTTCTTTAAAAAGTTTTCTATTTCTTTATTTAAATCGTATGACTTCATAAATTCATAAGTAACATTTCCATTATATCCAAGATTTTTTATATCAGAAATTATATTTGCGTATTCTTTATATAAAGTAACTGGCTCAAGATCTGGGGTAGAAATGTGAACATGATAGATATACTCTTTATGTTTTTCAAATTCTACTACAGAATTTAGTCCTTCTAAATAAAGATTACCACTATCAATCATAGTTTTTATACTGTAAAGAGATTCTATATCATCTACAATTTCATCCAGGGTATAATAATACTCTCCACCGTACTTCCTTGCATTTGGTTCAACACAAACAATGCAATCACGCTTATCAATATAGTTGTCAATACGCATAAGAAGATCAAGCATACTCTTTTTGTTTCCTATACGCATCGATGGAGATCCAAGGGTGATGACCTTTACATTGTTTTCTAAACAATAATCGACCACCTTGCATAGATAATCGTAACAGCTGGAATCAAAAAAAGATGATATTCCAGATCCGTAGAATACCCCTTGGATAGCATAAACAGATTTTGATAGTGGAGCTTTTATGTAAGCAGATTCGATATAATCAAATCCAAGATTTAATGCAATCTCTGTGTTTTTAGAAACCATATCTGGTTGCCAACCAATGTTACTTATTCCTACCTGCATAAAAATTCTCCTATCTCTTTTAATGAAGTTTCTGAATCGTACCAATATCTTTTTGTTGTTATATTAGTTTGATAATTATACGCCATAAGCTTTCCTTCATATCCAATAGGTTTGTCACAGAATGTTTCTACTATTTCCCTGGTACTAACGGGTTCTGGAAATAAATTAAATATTGTTCTATCATCATAGTTAGCTGCCTCAATATCTAATGCGATAAGATTAATGTTATACCATTGATAGTAAGAGTTTATATTTATTTGATCTAAGTTATTTGAATTCTTAATATCAAATAATATATTCTTTTTTAAATATGGACCGTAAACTCCTGGCAATCGTAATACTTTTATAGAATTATACTCCAGGTTTTGAGTTATCAAGTCTTCAAAGATATACCTATTGTGACCATACCCTAGGCTTTTAAATACAGGAGCTATTGTTTCGTCTGCAAGTAACTCAGTATCCTGGTAAACATCAATTGTAGAAAATAAAAATACATTATTATATTTTTTATTTTTTATCTTGGTAAATATGCTTATTGCATTTTCTAAATCAAGTCCAGGGTTTTTATTTATTATCCATTTCGTTGCTGGTAGACAGGAAAGATAAAGATCACAACCATCAGGTGCAGAAGATATTTCGTCAAGGTTTTTAGAATTATATTTATAATCAAAGTTTATAAATCTTTGTAGATTTGTTCCAACAAAACCAGTTGAGCCTACTAAAATTCGCATAGCTGTCTCACATAATCCTCAAGGTAGTATATCCCCTGTATCTTGCCCCCAAAACAGTTTACAACATTGTTCTCCATTGTAATTACTGGAGATCTGTTGTCAGACATATCAACTGGCTTTGCCTTTACAGCTCTTAGGCTTTCTTGGTATTTAAACCTTGTACTAAACCCTGGATAGTAATAAGATATTTTATTTTCAATCTTTTCTATTCTTTCAGAATCGGTAAGATTAGAATCTGGTGTGTATTCAACATCTGAAATTGTAAACATATTTTTATAATATGGAAAGATGGAAAACAAAGGTCCATCAACCAATGTCAGGGCATCGAATGGCGTATCGTCAATCTTTTTATATACGAATATTGTGCATGGTTGAACAAAAGACTGATGGGTAATGGGGTTGAGAGTGTTGTTTGTACAATTTATAACAAGATCGTAAGACAACGAAAGGCTACCAACATTGTCAATATCTTTTCTAGTCAGCAAATGATCAAGCTCTCTTATAAAGTATGACTGGGCAAGAAATGGATTTATATGTTTTTCATTCACGGAAATAGCTCCAGAAACATTATTTAAATAGTCATGGTCAGCAATTTGAAAGTCAAAGTCTGAAAATATTTTAATATAGGTTTTAAAATCAATGATTGATTCCCGTTCTGGCACAGCATAAACATTGTTAGGGACGTTAGATAAAAGACTTTCGTAATCTGTTTTAAATTTTATAAAAGTTGTTCTGCACAGAAGTCTTGTTGTAGAGCTTCTTGCATAATGATAACCTAGGTGCAATCTATTTTGATTGTTCATAGAAGCTTTACTAAAAATGCCATGCCCATCAAAAATACTAACCTGGTGGCTTTGTTTTAATTTATTTGCAATGTGGCAGCCAAACCATCCTGCACCAATAATAGCTATCTTCATAATAATTAGTAACATTATATCAGTGATATAATTGTGTAAAAGAAAGAAACTTATGTCTACTGTAATTACTCACATCTACAACGAAGAACTATTGCTCCCCCTTTGGTTGGAGCATCATTCAAAATATTTTGATCATGGTATCGTGGTTGATTTTGCATCTACAGATTCTAGTAGGGAAATAATTGCTCAATACCCAAAATTTAAAGTGTATGATTCAACAATAGATATGTGGGGTGTAAACGATCTTGATGCCATGATGATTGAATTTGAAAAAAAGGTAGAGGGAATAAGAATGGTGTTAAATGTAACAGAGTTTCTTCTTGGTGATCCTAATAATGCTAAAAAAGATTTTTTAATTCCTGCAGTTGGCCTTATTAATATGCCATTTGATAAAGAATTTGATTGGTCAAAACAATTTTGGGAGCAAAGATCATATGGAATTTCATACAAAGATAGTTTTATTCACAGAAGATCAAGAATTCTTGCTCATAAATTACCCAACTACCCGCTTGGCAGACATTTTGAATCAATAGATGATGGCGGATACTTACTTGTTCATGTTGCCAACTGCTTGGTTGACGAGAGAATGATTAATAGAAAGCTTCAGTTTCAAGACAAAGTGCCAGACAAAGATAAAAATTTAAACCTAGCTTTTCAACACTATAAACAAGGAAGAAGATTTGTAAAAGAGGACGCACTTCAAGAGCAAGAAACTTTTAGATCACAATCAGTAGATGTATCAGACTTAATTAATAAAGCTATTACTACCATGATATAGGATAAAAATGAAACTACACGATATAGCATTAAAACATGAACTTGCTCACATTGGAGATAAAGCAACATATCATCAATACATGCATTTTTATGAAAAGCATCTTGATCCAGAAAATATATCTAGATTTTTAGAAATAGGTATAGCTTATGGCGCATCAATACGAACATGGCGAGAGTGGCTTCCTGAAAAAGTTATTGTTGAAGGGTGGGACATAAATCCAGCGCAAGATATTGAAGGCTGTGACTTAAGAGTTGTGGATCAATTAGATACCCAAGCCATGCTTGATAACATAACTGGAACTTATGATGTGATATTAGATGATGGCGGCCACACTGCTGACATGATGCAAACATCATTTGCCACTCTTTTTCCACACACTCGCTTATATATTATTGAAGATCTTCAAGCTCCATGGTATGGAGAACATTATCTTAGTCCAGGAGACATTAATACACTAGACATGCTTGAAAACTTTGATATAGATGGCTGGACTTCAAGGTATGCAACTGAAGATCAAAAAGTTTATATTAATGAGAATGCCCAAATTGTTGATATCTTTATTCGTGGAGAAAGAAATAGTCCACTTTCTGCAACATGCATTATTAAAAATAGAGCAAATTAAACATTACCATTCAGTAATAATTTCATTGTGATGCTCTGTTTCTGGTCCAGCAAGGTCATATACTTGAACCCCTGGTATCTGTCCAATCCAGACTTCAGCATCCCATCTCGTTTGCATCGTTGGGCCATGACCAATTTCTCTTATTTTGTTTAATTTAGACCACCAGAAGGTTCCAGCAAACCATCGTTGTCCAACGTGTGGACCGCCAAGGTGGGGCGGGGACTGACCACTAAAGTCATGCCAATGACAACCAACTGCATCAACATCAGAGAGTTTTTCAATGCAATCTTTCCACTTAATAACATTAAAATATGTCATTGACTTTCTCCAATTAATGTTTTGTTCCGTGACATTGAATCCGCCCTTTGTATGTGCATACAAGACGTTCCCATCATTAACTTGTGCAAATTCATATAGTTTATTTTGAGTAAGCTGTTCCCATCCATGATCAGCCTCGTCAACAACTGTGTGTGAAATATTATTTTCGGATAAAAAGTCTTTAACTTGTTGTCTTTGGTGTGGCAACCCAACTAATCCAATATGAATTGTATCTAAATTATTAATCAATTGGCTCGTTTTTAATGATTCTATATGAAGCTGGACTATAGGTATCCAATCGTTTTCTTTTTGAGAGGCATTGCTTCCACAATAAATATGGTAAAAATGATGCATGTCTACCATATTGTTACCATTTTAGACTCATCCGATGGATGGTAAGGAACGTAATCGTATATTTTAAATGGTTCATCCATTTGCTCAACTGTTGGCTTTAGCCATCCTATCCAACCCTCTGCTCCATATCTATTTTCTCTATTTGGTTTCTCAGCAAAATTTCTAACATATTTTAATTTAGTCCACCAAAATGTTCCACCAAAGAATCCAGAAACTGTTTTAACATTATCATTGCTGCCTTCTAAATAATGAGATCCTACTGCACAAAATCCTTCATCTAAATGTTTTACAACATCTTCCCATATTATTACTGTGTGATAAGTCATTGACTTTCGCCAATTTATGTGTAAAGAGTTAATCGTAACAGCATTTTTTGTATGGGCATACAAAACGTATCCGTCATTATTTTGTGCAAATTCAAAAAGTTTATCTTGAGTTTCTTGTTCCCACCCGTCATCAACCTCTGAACAAACAGAATAGTTTATTCCTTCAGAGTTGAGATAGTTCTTAACTTCTTGTCTTGTTTCAGGAGGACCAACGATTCCAATTTGAAATGTTTTAAGATTGTTGATTAGGTCCGAATGCTTTAGGGCAGCTAGATGTTCGTTTAGTGGCAATTGCCAGGAGCCTTTAGAGTAGACATGATAAAAATGATGAAGATCTGTCACAATAATATGATTATATCATTCAGTATGCAAGCAAAATAATGCCTTTTAGAGTACAATAGTTCTGTGCGTGACCCCTTTAAACAGCTTCTATCAAATTGTAAAAAAAATTCAGTAACGCAAGATGAAAATGGAAATTGGAATCAAATAAGATCATCAACAAATAGAAGAAGAATGAATGGCGACGGAGCCAGCGATCAAACAAAAATCTGGACACCATCCAAACTTTTAGTAACCTCTGAAGATCTAAAAATGGTATGGGATAAGCAAAAAGGTAAGTGCTATTGGTTTGACATAGACCTTGATCTTAATCTTTTATATAAAGATCACAAGGACTGGTATCCAAAACATCCCCTTGCCCCATCAGTAGACAAGATAGATGAGTCAGGAAACTACTCTATAAATAACATAGTAATCTGTTGTAGATTTGCAAATTTTGGTAGAAACGTGTATCCTTTTGACAGAATGCAAGATCTCATTAGTACACTAACTAAGAAAGGCTAACTATGAAAACAAAGGATCAGTATACAGAAGACGATGAGCGTGCCTTAAGAGATCTGGCTAATGCCATGGACAATCTTAGAAAAGGTGTTGGTGGCGCTGCCGGAACGGGAGCTGAAAAAAAGTATCAAGATGCATATCTAAAGTGTGTAAGACTAGAACTAAAACCAAAGATGAAAAGAAAAATCTAGAGTGACTGATATTATTTTTAATAATTATTCAAACGGCAGCATGTGGGAAATTGCAGGTCCATCTATGTCAGTATACATAACTCATGACATGGTTCTTGGTGAGGACAAGACGGGACTGGAAATGTTACTTGCCTTGCAGGGTATCCCACCAACAAAAGATCTTATTCAACAAATAGTAGACAATACAAAAGATCCCAAAGGGGACATGTTTATTGTATCGTTCTAGGGGGAGTCTAAATGCTAAATCTTAGAGGTATACCAACAAGAGTATGTGTTAATTGTGGATCTGATCTATTTACCGTGCAAATTTGTTTTGATGAAGAATATGAAATAGCTGGGTACCTTCTTGATTGTGAGTGTGCTTATTGTGGCACATTGTTAACGGCCCCCACCCCACTAGATCTAGCATCAACACTATAATATACAATACAAATAACAACTATGGTTAGGATAATGATGCAAACTTTTCTACCTTTTGATAACTTTATAGAATCAGCAAGGTCCCTGGACAGCCTAAGATTAAACAAGCAACTATTAGAAGGGCGCCAGATATATAATATATTAGCTTCAGGCAGAACTTCCGGTGCTTGGACAAATCATCCAGCAGTAAAGATGTGGAGAGGGTACGAGACAGCCCTATTTAACTATCTTGTTGCCATTAAAGATGAGTGTGTTTCTCGCGGCATCAAAACAGATAAAAATTGGTCAGCAATTATAGAAATCCATAAGTATAATTTAAATCGTGCTGGCACTACCTCCCTCCCTATATGGTGGGGAGACGAAAGAGTTCATCAGTCCCATCGTAATAATCTTTACCGTAAAAATCCAGACTATTATATAGAATTTATTGATGATAGTTTTGTTTCTTGTTGCGATAAGTGCAACTACTTTTGGCCAACACACAGGAGTGAAGAATTCTCTGATCAAAAACTTGACAATCTCTCCGTACTCTAGTACCATAGGAACACGGACAACAACTAGGAGGAAACTATGGATGGTATTGATAGCTACTTTGAGTACAAATTTATAAATGGCTAGGAAGAAAGACGAGGATTATCTTCCAATTCCTACCCCAGAAAAACAACTTACCCAGTCCTCAGGCTGGTGTATGACGCAAAATCATAATGGATGTTTTTATCAATTTAGACACGGAAAGTGTGGTTGCAAATGTCACGAGTAATAGCAGGATACATGACCCCAGAAGAGTTTGCCTCTCTGGTAATAGTTTCATTAGAGACTAATCAATATTTTAAAAGAAATGAAAAAGCGCATCCAGAAGATATTGTTTCTGCTTTTGTCGCTCAGGCAGAGGCCATAGCCATTGGTGCTGGATTTGTTATTGCAGAAACGGCAGGGATTAAAAACAAAACGAGTGTCATCTGATGACAGATAAGAGAAAACAGTGATTGAGTATGACAAAAAGGCATTATGCTTTGATGACATTCTTTTAGTCCCCCAGTACGGTACAATCCCATCTCGTCACGATGTAGATCTTAGTATGGCAATTGGTAAAAAAGATAAAAAAATTATAAATTTAACCCTACCCGTCATTGCCGCACCTATGGATACCGTGTGCGACATAGACATGTGCTTGGCTATTGCCGATGCTGGAGGCATGGGAATAGTACATAGATACATGCCCTATGATTCTCAAGTAAACCGGGCTAAGAAACTTTCAAAATATAATATAAACTTTGGAATAGCTATTGCATCTAATAATGGATTCATTGATCATGCAAAGAGTTTGTATGATGTTGGTGTTAGGGTCATGTTAATTGATACCGCCAATGGTCACTCTGAACAAGCGATAAAGGCTGTTAGGGCAATTAAAAAATTATACAATGATGTTCATGTCATGGCTGGAAATGTTGCAACGGCAGAGGGATTTTATCGACTTGCCAATGCTGGCGCAGATTCAGTTAGGGTGGGCATTGGTGGTGGCAGTGCTTGTACTACACGCTTGGTTAGTGGTCATGGAATTCCAACATTGGCATCAATACTAGAGATTGCAAATTCAAACTATTATAATCTTAATTGCACAGTGATTGCCGATGGTGGTATTCGTAATAGTGGAGACATGGTTAAGGCATTTGCCGCAGGAGCAGGTGCCGTCATGGTTGGGTCAATGCTTGCTGGCACCAATGAGGCCCCTGGTGAAATACTTACAGATGCTAGCGGAAGAGAGTTCAAGACGTTCCGTGGAATGGCCTCAGAAGGCGCACAGAAGGACGCTACAGGCAAAACGTCAGTGGCAGAAGGTATATCGACCACAATACCCTACAGAGGCTCTGTGAGCCATATACTTAATCAGATAAAAGGTGGACTTGGAAGCGGCTGCTCTTACTCTGGAGTAGATAGCTTAAAAGACTTGCATTCTGAATCGCAGTATGTTAAGGTTAGCTCATTAAGTATTAATGAATCAAGACCACACGCACTATAACTATTGTGAAGGGAACAACATGAATGAAGACTATGTTGAACTAAATCTCTACTTAGAACAGGACGAAGAGGTAGATCTTTGGGTTTATACTGCCTACGACAAGTTTGTTTTATTTAAGAACGTAAATGGTAATCCTGTTCGTTATAATGGTTGGTGGAACATTCCACATATTTCTTATAATCGGCAAGGAACAGCCTACCTTGAGGCAAAAGATATTAAATATTTTTCAACTTACAAAGATATAGATGAGAGTGACTAATGAATTTCGTTATGCCAGATGGTGTTGAAGAATATCCTGATGACATTCTTGATATCCTCAATAGGATACCTGTTGAGTGGGGGCGCTGGATCTCTTGCGACAAGGGTTGGTATAAACTTCTTGTAGACACTAATCGCAAAATGAATATGATGTGGCCCAACTACGAGATTCATCAGGTTAAAGAGAAGTTTGGTTCTCTGCGCTTCTATTGGGGTATTTCCAGTGAAGATAAAGACTGGGAGGCACTAGACGAAAACATCTCCAAAACTATCTATGAAATTATGGGGGATATTGCCAATAGTGCAGAGAGTCGGTCCTCCCGCATCTGTGAAGATTGCGGTAAATTTGGTACCACGACAGTTCTTAACTATTGGTATAGGACTCTGTGCCCCGCCTGTTCTGTTGAACAGGGATATACAGAAGAGCAAGAAGATATCTAGATGTTCTTTCATACGGTGTCCTGTACCTGTGGATGGTACTATGGACCAGCAAAAAAGAAGTTAGTTAAGGATATGCTATCCTTTCACAAAGAAATTCATAAGTTAGAGGGTTTGGCAAATGAAACAAAAGATAGCGATAGTAACTGATGCTTGGTACCCGCAAACTAACGGAGTTGTAACCACTCTAAGCAATCTTGTAAAAAATTTAGAAAAAGAATATGAAGTTTTAGTTATAAACCCTAAGATGTTCTGGGGTGTAAACTTTTTCTTTTATAAGGAAATAGTTTTATCTATTCCGTTTAAAATGAGCAAGATTCTAAGGGAGTTTGATGCAGACTATATTCACATAGCAACAGAGGGTCCACTAGGAATAGCAGCAAAAAGATATTGCAAGAAACATTACAAGAAATACAATACAAGTTTTCATACCAATTTTCCATACCTTCTTAAAGAATTTTTTCATGTCCCAGAAAAACTTACATGGATTCTTATGCGGGGATTCCATAAGGGCAGCGAAAGAGTTCTAGTTACCAATGAGGATGTTCGTACAGTATTATCAACAAAAAATTTTCAATCTAAATTGGTTTTATGGACACGGGGAATAGATAGTGGTAGATTCTTTTTTCAACCTTCAGAACAGCATGAGAAAGGTGAAAGGATTAACCTTTTGTATGTAGGAAGGGTAAGTAAAGAAAAGAATTTAAAAAAACTTTGTAAATTATCTAAAGATAAAAGATATAATTGCACAATAGTGGGAGATGGACCCTATCTTAAAAAAATAAAAAAGAAGTATCCAAAGGTAGTCTTTACCGGTAAGGTACCAAATGAAGAATTGTTTAATCATTATGCTAAAGCAGACGTATTTTTTTTCCCATCTGTTTTTGATACCTTTGGAATTGTAATGTTAGAAAGCATAGCCTGTGGACTACCCGTAGTGGCATACGATACAATGGGTCCGAGAACCCTAATAAAAAAGGGTATAAATGGATATCTAATATCTAATGATGAACAAGTTCATAAGGCCATTCGCAAGGCATTAAGACTAGACAGAGAAAAGGTATCAGAATCGGTTCAAGATTTTACTTGGGAAATAGTTACCTCTATTTTTATAGAAAATCTTTCAAAGGCATAAGGGAGTTTTATGAAGGGTCATGATGGTCTTTGCCCAAGTCCAAATCCTCATCTTATTGAGCCAAAAAATTGTGCTTATTGTAATTTAATTAAATCAGTAAAGGAACATTATAAAGAAAAAGGTAAGGGTAGCAAGACCTACGAAGAAGGATTTAACAATGGATGGGCTGCCGCTATTGACAAATTAAAGGAGCTAGCATGATAGACGACACAGACAAATGGGTAATTAGGTGTGGCAACTTCTATGATGCATTAATGTTTGCTGATTCAAAAAAATGGACGGTACGGGAGTGGTCTTGGGCACCAGCACATACTACTAAGAATGCCATTCAAGTATTTAGAAGATGGCGGGTAGAGGACCAGTGATAAAATGTCCTATTGTAGATTTATAGAAGCAGATGCATATATCTATCAAGACACTAGGTATGGCATCTATTGTTGCTACTGCTCCCTTATGCCTTTAATAACTAGATACAGCTCATTCTTTGGATATGATGTTTCTTATCACGAGGGATTTGTGGCGGGATATGATTATGATAAGATGCTTGATCATATTCTAGATCATCGTAAAAATGGAGACTATATTCCAGAGCATGTTGATCAATGTTTAGAAAATGAGCGTAGATTCAACTCCAGTGTTACTTTCGATTGATTTCTTAAACAAGGAGAAGGTCATGACCAAAGAAAAAAGGCTAAAAACCATTGACGAAGTTTTGGCAGAATGCCGGGTCCGTCGTAATACTTTTTGGGGAAGATTAAATGTATTATAAGATTAAGATTTATAAAACAAATATAAAGAGATTTTTTTATAAACCCTATTGGTGGTATCAACGCATCACGCGAGGGTACAGTGATAGAGACATGTGGAACGCAGACACCTATCTAGCAGGAGTGTTTGCAGGAGTGCTTCAGTGGTACATAGACAAGGGTATTGGTGTGTCTATGGCCTATAAAGACGATGAAGACATTTATGGCACTGATGTAGATTCTATGGTGATTAGAAGAGATACTGATTATTCAAACCACATTGCAATTTTCACACAATATCTAAACAATGGTCTTGCTTGGGATGAAGAAGATGCAAAAGAATTTGGTGGAGTTCTTGACAAAGACATGAAGGATGCACTACAATGGTTGGTAGAGCATTTTCAGGAACTGTGGGACTAGGAGAAAAAATGATTAGGGTAAGGGTGGAGATTGTTCCCTTTGGAGAGGAAGATCGGTCTCGTGAGATTGGTCAATTGATTATAGCCAATACCGGCTATGGAGATTCGTATAACGCAGATTATGGATTTGCCTATTCTGATAACTTTGACGACGCTCATGAAGGCACCGTTAAGAATTTTTCTAGAGACAAGGGGATATGGACACTAATATCTGAATGTCTGTCAAATCCCACTGAGGTAGATGATCAAGAACTTTCAGACAAAATATGGGAAAAGATGAAATAATGATTAGATATATTGTTGAGCTTGCTTTGCTGCTCACCACAATCCTTGCGTTTACTGTGATATATATCGACCGCAAGGGTGATAAAGATTAGTCATGGAGTTCTTTGTGATCGGGTTTGTGGTAGGATATTTTATTGGAAGAATAATTATGGCGGGGAGAAGGTAAATAATGATTAGATGGATAGATATGATAGATCCAGTCTATACCCTTGCTTTGCTTGCTGGTGTTGATCCAGACGAAAATGATTTGACAGGAATAAATATTGGAAACAGTTCTTTGACTGTCTACTGGAAAGACTCTTCGCAGGTCAGGCGTCACAAGACGGTTTCCTACTTAAAAGAGTCAGACCATGAGTGACTTTGAATATGAGAAGATGAGAGATCTAACCTGTCCTCTTTGTGACTGGTCATTGCATGTAGAAAAAACGGTATGGAAAGACTTTCCAAATCATCATAAAGACATTCTTAATCATATAGAATTAAAATTAAATGCTCATGCAAGAGATGAGCACGGGGTATTCAATGTAAATTCTCTTTCAAAACTTGAACAAAAACCACCGGTAAAGAGAAATCCAGACTACCATCCAGACATAGCAAAAGACAGTCCATATGTTGGCTTATCAAAGGATGTTTTGTAATAAAAAAAGGGGTAGAAATATAGTCCATATACCCATAACTATATATATTAATAAGGTCTTTAAATAATAAAGAGATCAAAGATATGTTTATAAATGAAAGTTATAGATTTTTAAGAAGGAAAATGGGGGTTAAAAATACCATTTTGCCCTTCATAATCCTATATCATATCACATATTTCTACATATATTCTGCTAGATTCTTATGTATTCTATAGAGATTATTGTATATAATGTATGGAAAACCTTATATTCCCGGGGTTTTTCTTCTATGATATAATTATTATGTAAAAGGTCACGCATTGGTCTACTCGATGAAGGTCAAGCCACGCCTGCCCCTGCTGAGGGATACGCAGCACCGTACGACCTCCCTGAAATAACGGGTGAATCGGAGTTCCATCGGCATTTGGAGATAATCCTGGCAAATGAGTTCAGACGATTAAACCATCTTTACCCCGTTTTTTACAAATATAATAGAAAATGGGTTATTTGTCATGTCTGGATGTTTTATTATAAATATATTTTGGGTAAATATATCATTCAATCGTAATCTTATTTTGATACCAGGGTATTTAGTATATCTATTGGTCCCTTGCATGTTGGAGAGTATTCTATAGCAGCTTGTATGGATAATTTTATTCTATCTACCGGGGGTAAATGAGAAGAACTATATAAAGATCCCATTGCATACCCTGATCCTGATCCTATTGAAACCATATCATATTCAACACATTGAAAATCTGTTGTGTCTATTTCATAGACATGACCTTTTATACCCACAATAAATCCACCATGATCTTCTTCTGATTCCGGTAATTTTATTTCCTTATCTTTAAAGAAGGTTCGTAATAATGGAATAAATACCTGGCCCATATGCTTATCTATATTAACAATCTTTGCAGGCGGGAATTCAAAATTATATTTAATAGCTTGTCCCATTCCACTATTACCAGAATACCCAAAGACATATAAACCATGAGAAGATATCTTTGGCTGAGAAGAAGCTAATATATTATGAGAGTCACTATGTCCTCTTTCTCCCCCCATATAGACATTTCCCTTATCAACCAGGGCAGCTATGCAAGTCATGAAAAAATCCAGGAAGCAAGCAAAATGCAAGCGGTACAAATAGAAATACTTAAAATACATCCTCCAACAAGGGTAGTAATAAGATCTTCTCCTTTATTCATATTCCCTCCTATTATATCAACAATATGGATTTCGGGTAAAAATATCTTTCCTTCGTAATCATATTTCCGGTAAAAAATATATTGGTTCGTAAAATGTTTTATGTGGGAGCGCTCCGCCCGGCCTGCGGAGCTATTCCATGATTGGCCCCCGCCCCCTAGCCTCATACAGCCAGGGGACGGGGGAGACAAATCAGTGAATAACACCATCTACAAAATAATCTGAACTATATGGATCAAATGCTAATTGCTCTGCTGGAATGTTTACTCCATATTTTTCTATGTTGTGTTGTATTCCATCTGCAAAGTTCTTTGCATTTATTACTACCGTGATCGGCTGCTGAACAATGAACAGAGGTACTGCGTACTTCCATTCACTAGGCAGAACACGGTTGTCTGAGAATAACTTTACAAACTTGTCTGACAGTTGTTGCGTATTGACCCACGCCATAGGCTACCTCCATTGTCAATTGTACCGGCAGAGTGGACGGTTGTCCACCCTGAGGAACAATTAACGAGAGGCTACCTTTGGTGCCTTTCGCAGAGAGGTGAGATTAACAGAGTCAACGAACTTGCCGTCCTCACTACGAATGACCACACGCTCTTGCGTGCCATACCGGGTGTCCCACTGCTCTAGATAACTAAACTTTGCCATTTTCTTTGCCATTTTATTTCTCCTTATTGTTTGGGTGTTACGATTATACGGGATAAATCAACTATTGTCAACACCTTGTAACTCTTTGCCTTCAGCCGCAATCTTTGCAGGACAATCATCATATGCGACTTTTGGAGCCTTACCAAGATGCCCGGTAAACAAAGCACCAACCATACTCATCTTCAGGAATAGCATTTAACACATTGTCAATAATGTCAATAGTTGATTGCATATCCTTTAGATACCATTCATCTATTTCACCACTGCCAAAGAAAAAACCATCTTGGGGTGGTAGAATATCTCCTGCCATAGCGGGCTGCTTAATAACGCTTGCACACAATTCCCGCAACTCTACTAACTTTTCACGGGGTACATAAATATCTTGACATTCATCTACGCCATTTGCCAACTCATTAACAAACCAACCATGAATAGCATTAGCCTTGCGCCAGTATCCAACGGTAAGGGAAAGGTTTGCCCCACCAAACAACTCAACGCTATCAGTAAGACCCTTGGGAGCCAATGCCACCAATGCGGTATACTCTGGGTTTGGAGTAGGCACTCCATTACTGTAGGTGTCCTGACCAACATACTTGCGAGCCTCAAGGTACTGATCTAATCCCATTTTATTTCCACCCTTTCGTTGTGAGAGTCACAATCTATCAGAATCCGGTAAAAATGTCAAATGTTCGTAAAGGAGTGGCGGGCGGGGCGCCCCCTAATAGTATGCAGATTCTTGGCTTGTAGCATAGTGTATGCATACTAATGGGCATCGGTGCCGCCCTACCTGGGGCCTAGTGGGGAGAGTCGGACTCGAACCGACGACGACCGAATTATGAGTTCGGGGCTCTAACCAGCTGAGCTACCTCCCCAAACCAATTAATATTTAATCATTAGATCCTCCCCAATACACTGCGGAATCCAACATTACGTTGATACGCTCAGGCAGCATTAGTCCTCCTCAAAAAGCACGGTAGTAAAATTACCATCACTAGTAAACTTACCAGTCTCTAGATCAAGCCAGATAGCCATTAGTAGATCCTCCCCAATACACTGCGGAATCCAAGATCATAGACATACATCTCAACCTGATTATGAGCAGACTCACCATAGAATAACTTGGAAGTCTTTACATTAGGTTTACCCATATTAGTAATTACCCTGTAAAAATCAGGGAATGGAAATCCTAGCTGAACAATTACGCTGCCACCATACAGGCCACGCCAATCATTTTCCATATCCTCTGTATAGATGGTGTCCCACTCCTTGACACACTTAACGCTTGGCCGCTTAGATGGGTAGAGCGATCTGGTATTCATCTATTCCCTCTCTGTTGTGGATTACAAAGTCTACACCCAACTCCCTTAGAAAGTCAAGGTACAAATTAAATTCATTCTGATTCTGTAGATCACGAACAATATCACTATTTACATACACTTCCCACAATGATTCATTAATCTGATATATGTGTCTGAAGTCCATTACGCCTCCTCTGCCTCGTAGGTGAGGATCTGAATAATACCAGTTTCCACCATGTAGCGCAAAATGTCAATCTCGTTGGGGGCAGGCTCAAGGTTAGGCCATTCCATATCAAAGTCATATTCAGCAGAATCATTAGTTCCCTGAATCTCAAGAATGCCCATGCAGCGATAGTTCTTCATCACACCCCCTGAAAGTCATAGTAGAACCTTTGGCCAGCAACATCGGTAAAGTCAAGGGTGCCACGCACACCATCTGACTTACGCTCCACCACACACAGATTCATGGCGAATCCAAGAACCTGATAGTTCTCAAGCATCTGATCTTTAGTTAGGCCGTCAGTCTCAAAGTTCATAGCCACACCCTTCTATTTATATTGAGATGCACAACGTGAACAAAATTTATTTACCCTTGGATTTTTGCTCAGTCTAACAATAGTTCTTAGGGAAGTCAAGTAGTCCCAGTGCCATCCACTATCTTTATCTATATAAGTACCACAAACGGTCCTTGACCACACGTCCTCAATATGTCTTGTTCCGGATGGTGACGCCACCAATGTAATTTCGTTGCCGTCCATAAAGATATCTAACGGCAGTGTGGCGTTAGCCATCACTCACATCCTGAGCACTCTGGCGGTACTAGCCCGCATGTTTCACACTCCACCATCTCAAACCACTCATACTCCATCACTCGTCCTCCACTTCGATAGAAACATCATCCAGTGTTAGGTCAACATCAACTTCACCATTGTGTTCACAAGAGAAGTCAAGGACATCTTCCCAATCTACATCTTCTCCGTCAGAGTCTATGTCAATTTCGGCGGTACCTATAAAGATAGGCTCACAACGTATATTAACAGTCTTAGTCAATTTCATACCAAGCATACGAGCAATTTCCTTTACAGCATCTTTATTAAAGTCTCTCATGTCAATCATGTCAAGAATTTGTCCCTTAGCGTTCTCAATCATTAAAGACAATGCATCTTTTTGATCTAAAACTATCTTGAGGTCATCATATAGGCCATCACGCTCTGATCTAAGGGTTTCAGTGTAGGAATTAATGTAAGTCATAATTCTCCTTAGTTGTTGTTATCCTTACCCTATATCATATGGTTCTTAATGTCAAGCCTAAAAAGTGGGGAAAAATAAGGTCAATCGTAACAAGGGGTATAGGGGGGCGCCCCCGGCTGGCCCCAGGCATGACGATGCCCCCCGCAGTTTTCTACGAGGGGCACCGCCGCTAGTGTGCTATGCGGCTACCAACTCCCGCACCGCTGAAAGGATGCGAGACTTTTCCGTGTTGGTCGCAACGTCAAAGCCTGACGCAGCCGCAGACATTGACTCGCTGTTACCGGCACGCCCACTGCGATACCAGTCAAGGCGCTCAGTCAATGCGTTGAGGGCTCCCCAAGCGGTGCCGCTAATCATGTAGTTAGTCGGGCCGGTATAAATTGAGTTAATGGTGTCAATTTTATTTTCCCACTTTGTCATGCTGCCTTTACCATCTTTAATTGGCTTAGGATACAAGGATGTGATGAGATCATTAAATTGCTTTGCGTCAATTTCCTTTTGGATAAACTCTGCGGCCATCTTGTCAAACTCATCAAGGTAGGCATTAGCAAGGCCTAAGGCTTCCCTAGCGGCCTGAACCTTACCATCTACAGATTGAGTGTGGCGAATCTTAAACGATTGCTTTGGACCCTTGCCACGATTACCAAGAGCCAAGTTGAGAGTGTTCTGGCAGACAACACGCACCGGGGTAACCGATGCCTGAATTGCCACGGACCCGTCATGCGATGTGTGAACTAGTAGGTAATTGTTGATTTTGTCACCCACACCGGTAGAGTCTAAGACTGTCTCACGCTCAAGGGCAAGTGAGCCGAATACGACCGTACCGCTCTTGATTGAGCCAGCAGTTTCCCAGCGGCCACCATCTAGCAAGTTATCGCCAAAGGTAAATAGTTCCTCATTCTGAACCGTCTTGTATCGTTGACCAACTACGCCAAGCACGTCCGATTCACCGTCGAATGGATTGGTGCGAGTGACGGCAAACCATGACTTATGTGAGCGTGCGGGCAGGTCGATATCCTCAAGGTGGACATTCCAGTTATCAAGGTGAGCGAGCGAAAGCATTTCAGAGGTAGACACCTCATTGTCGAACACGGTGCCAAGGCTGTGCCATGCCGGTTCCCGTAGGGATGCAAAGGCAACCTCGCCGTTCTGACCAATCTCTAGTGCGTGAGCCATGATATTTCCTTTCGTTGTAGTTGATAATCCAAAGATACAGGACAAAAATATATTTGTCAAGTTTTAATAGACATTTCCGGTAACTATTTTATGTGTTCGTAAGAGGGGGCCGGGCGGGGCGCCCCCCCATATTGTTATCATCCTGTTACCATTTTGATGACCTATTTATGGGTATTTCATGATAAGATTCTTTTAATCAACTAATGAGGAGATAGATATGAAAACTTATAAGGAATATGTTATTACTTTACCCCTGAGTTTTTTAATGAATTCAGATCACCCAGTCTGCCAGCAGTTCGAGGATATTCCCGATGAGAACAAGGAGCAGGCGCTGCTTGACGTGTTTGACGGGCTGCTCAAACTGGCAAACGAGAACGGCTCTTTTTGCATCATGGACAGGGTAAGGACATGATAATTAAATACTATGACCTATCCAACCCAGAGGAGCAGACCATAGACTCAGATGAGCATATGGTATTTGGTGCCTTGGGAGAGTTGGCATTTCTTCGGGGTATACTGGCAACAAAATGCATAATAACAGATATTAGATAATTTGACATTGTCGGGTTTTTATGATAGGGTGGGCCTATCAACAACAAAGGAGAAAAAATGAATGTTCAGGTCGGAGACCAGTACACCACGTCAGTTTCGGGAGTCACGGGTACAGTTAAAGAAATTCATGACAAGCCTTATGGCCATGTTTATCTCCTAGATGTAAATGGGGCAGACCGTTGGACAACTGCAAAGTAATTTGATACAATAATAAAACAAATAAATAATGTGCTTGGGGATATGCGACCCGTCAAAAACATAACAATTCTGATATGAAATTGACACCGACTCGCTTCCCCAAATATCCTGAGCATGATATTTAAAACTGCTCACATGCCTTGGGTACTGGATACAGACGAGCCTCCAAAACTTGTCTTCCTAGGTTCGACTCCTAGACAAGGTGCTTAGGGTTCTGTGGAGTAGCGGTCATCTCGCTTCCTTGTCACGGAAGAAATCGCGGGTTCGAATCCCGTCAGAACCGCAAAACCTGGGGGTTATTAAAGGTCTTCGTAACAAAGAGCTGCAGGGGGCGCCCCCATATTTCCATATCATACTATCATTGATGATACTTTTCTATATGTGTATGAATATCATCCAAGGTAGCATATTTTACTGTCTTGAACTAATAATTAACACATCCATATCTCAGGTTCGATACCCTCCAAATATTACACTCCCCAATTTATTAGAAACAATTCTATATCTTGATTAGGAACGTATTCATATACCATTGTATCCCCTACTAATGTTTCTACATGATCTTGAAACTCAGGAATTATTTCTGTTACCCATTTTTTATTATTAAAGAAAGCTAACTCTTTAGAATTCTCCCCCGAATATGTTCCGGGTCCAGACACAACACTTACACAATCCGCTAACGGATGACTTATTGAGTATTTATTTCTATCCACATTCATGATGCACTTCCTCTCTTAACTATCCAGATTAACGCTTGAGCAGTGCGCGGTGTAATTCCAAACTCACTTGCAATAATTCTCACGGCTTGCGACACCTCACGGTATTGTGACTTATTAGGTGAGTCGGTAGGCATTAGTGCCGCCCGCATCATCCATACGTCAATAACTACCGCGTCAGTATCTCCAGCAATGGCGCGTGCGAATGCATTAGTCTTTAGGCCATTGAGTGCGTCAAAGCCCTTGAGCATTGCATTATCTGCCATTAGTAGATTATTCTGCAACCCCTTAGGCCGCTTGCCCATTGAGAACTCAATAGACTTTGATACGTTAGTGGACCAACGCTCACGGGGAGAGAAAGCCGCAACAATGCTTGCACCAACTTCTAGCGTAGTGTCAAGGTTACGAGCAACTTCCTCGGCAACTTCCTCGGCATCACGGTACCAAACACTAGCGGCCTCAACTTGGCCTAGCGTGGCTTTCATTACGAGATCACGGAATAGATCTACATAGGTGGACGATATGGCGGGGGTCTGGGTGAGTGTGTTCATGTCATTATCCTAGTCTAGTTTGATTGATATTGCAAGCCGGGGAATAGAAATTATCTATCCAATACAAAAGCCAATAACAAAGCACCAAATACCATCATGCCAATGAATAACAATAGCTCACCCATTATCATATCCTTTCGATGAGTGCTTGACCTTGCGGGTATATTTAGACTTATTTTTATGCGGGGTCGCCGCATTAGACTTGCGTAAGTCCATAACTTTGCGCTGGTGAGAATTAGATCGACGGGATGAATTCATAGGAAAATAATATATGCAAACAACAACAAAGTCAAGACAAAATCCTGGGGTTTTATAACATCTTCGTAACAATGAGCAGGGCGGGGCGCCCCTCCGGTCGCGTGCGACAAAACGGGATCTAACGGATCCGTCGGCGACATTGTGTCATTTAACGGTCGCTGTGTGCGACATTACGCTGATTAAGAAGCACTGGGACTGACATATCGTCGTCTAAGAATTTCAGTTCAGCGCTCCACTGAAACGGACCCACCGGTCGGGTTGTCCCCTTTTTTCTTTTATTATGTGTGTTTTATTCTTGTGATTGTCAGACCCCTGTGCTAGGCTTCAGCCATAACCTAACGAAAGGAAAAAATGAACGACTACGGCGTACACTTCGTTTATGACAATATGACCCTATCCATTCAGGTCTCCGGTATATCTAAGGCTGCGGCTTTGGAGGAGGCCAAGATTGAGGCCCGCAACGAATTAAACATTGACGAGTGGGTATTAAATCAGGCTGGCCTTTTAATTGAGGAGAATAACTAATGAAAGATCTATTTATTTATCATCCCTGCACGGGAACGGTCATCTCTCTGTCTGATGCGGTATACCTTTGTGATCCAGCAAATATTGACGCAGATACCCTTGAGGAAATAGAATATGGGGTGTCAGATATATCAGACAGATATCACAAGGGTCTTAGATTAGATAATTACAACATGACCAATTTATTTTTTGGAGGTGCAAAGTGACAAACTTTGTTTGTGATGCGTGCGGATTAGAAACCGATCCCTCTCCAATGTGGGAGGAGTGTTGTGTACCTTGCAACATCACTTATTTAACTACTGACCTAGAAAGATTAGTCGCCTATCAAAGGGGAGTGAAATGGTAATTATCTCAACAGAAGATCATATGGTGGCGCACTTGCCAAACGATATTGGCGTAGTGTGGTTCAAGGGTTCACATACTGCAAATGTCTATGACGGCTGGGGTAGTGTAAACAATGTAGATTGCTTTTCATTCTCATTCGAGAAAAATGAAACCTCAATGCTTGATTTCACTACCGCGTTAGAAAGTTGGGCAAATTATGCTGAGCAATACTAAATTATCCCCACGGGATTTTGAAATCTCATTCCAAATAAAAATGGCAATGCATATGTTAAGTTGTCAAAATACATTAGCAGCAAAAGAAAATTTGACTGCCGCTTTAAATTTTATTCATAGAGAATAAACTGGGGATTTTATTAATCCATCGTAACAAGTAAGAAGGGCGGGGCGCCCCCTTTCGGGGGAGACGCCTAAGCGTCCCACCCGAAGAGAAATTCCTCCATAGCCCTGTCCTCTTCCAGGTTATCGCTCCAGTCTTCGTGCTCGCAAGAGTCGAACATGTCGTCATCTTCGGGGCCGTAGTCAAGTTCGGGGTCAAAAAGGATTTCGTTAGACCAAACTATTTCCTGTGCGATGGAATCAATAACCCACATGTTTTCTCCTCGTTGGTAGGTAGCGTAAGCGTAGCATGGGGGGCTGACACTAGCAACCCCAAAGCTCGGGGGTTTTATAACGTCTTCGTAACGAATGGTTTTGAGCGGGCGCCCCGCCCCGAAGGGCTAGCGAGCCTTTGCGAAGGCGCGAGCCT
>Ga0247831_1002644_pt1 | contig 28337 bp, 14 predicted proteins | sample LaCruzMarch2015__9_FD_192406 | JGI IMG/M metagenome (GOLD analysis project Ga0247831, IMG submission 192406) | Freshwater microbial communities from meromictic Lake La Cruz, Castile-La Mancha, Spain - LaCruzMarch2015_1m | ecosystem: Environmental > Aquatic > Freshwater > Lake | place: Spain...
GCGGCCTGTCAGGGCGGGGAGGAAGCAAAGCTTCCTCCCCTGCACCCCTCCTTAAAATTTTGTTTAGTTCCATCCCTCAAACCTCAACCAGCCCGCATTGCACTTGATTTGGCAGCCCGCCAAGCGTCTTTCAATTCTGGAAACACGCCGCCTTGGGTCACCAGACCGCACATCGCCAGGATAAAGTGATTCCCCGGACCATACAAATGGCCGGAGAGATAATTGCCGTGCTCCACGATGGACTTCAGAAACAGTATAATGTCTGCGTCCGACACCGAAGCGGTGGACTGGCTGAAAGCGAAGAACGAGGCCGGCCAGCTTTTGGAGAGCCGAAGACCGGTATCCAGCCCGCGCCACCCGGACGTATTTGACTCGTCGTTGATCGCGGGCACCGACTCCTGTGCGATCCAAGAACGTAAGTTGCCCGCCCAGAAGGCCGCGTAGTTTTCCTTGGACGGGGTGTTGCTGTTATAGGCGGTCGTAAGCGTATCCCAATGCCCGAAACGGTGCATGGAGTAGCCCCACTCGTAGGTATCGGCCCCGGTGTGCTCCGGTTGCAAAGTGGGGTTGAAGTTCCAGTCGATGGCACCGACTTCGCCGTTTATAAAGGGGTAGGTGTAAGTGTTTCCGACGTAGGTGAAAGTGCCGTTCACCAAAACATCGGCTTCGGTGGTTTTGCCCGTGCCCATCGGCCAGCGGGTGGTGAAGTTTTGCCGGAAGTAAGCGGCCAGTGCGGTCTTTGCCTGGCCTACGGCGGTGGCGCGGGCCGCACCGCTGCTGCCGAGCGCGGTTTGCACCGCCGAGTTCACCGCCGCCATTCCCGGCAGGCTGAGATCGATGTGGTCCAGGAGATCTTCGTCTTCGAGGCCGATTCCCGTCACCTGAGTAGCCACGGAACCACCGCAATAATTGATAATAAAGTCGCTCGCGAAATTCCCATCCCGCGACAGGCGCAGCTTGTTAGAAACATTATAAGAGCCGGACGTGACCTTCATCACGGAAACAGGGATGACCAGCCGGCGCCAGCCGGTCCACTGCAACGAGAGATTCGCACTCCGTCCGAGCATTTCCACCTTCAGCGACGGCGCGTCTGGCGGCTCGACTGGCGTGGTTTGCGTGAATGGCGCGCGGGATGGCAGGTACATCCACAATTCGACGAACTTTCCGGTGGCCAGGGTGGAGCCAGTGAGCGTGATGTCCACGGATGCTTGGGCAGAGGGCGTCCAGACGACGTTCGTCGCGCCGCCGCGTTGCGCCGTCGCGCCCATCAATGGAGTGGTCGAGCCGTGGGCGTGGTAGGGCAGGCCAAGAAGGAGGCCCAGCACGAGGGCGAACACGTGGCCGACTAGAGACCGGCCGATGCTACAAGGGGTGACCGCGCGGCCCGCGCGGCTAAACTGGCGCAGAGGCCAGGTTGCAAAAGATTGAGACGACAATACGATCCGGGCACGGGAGCCCGTGCAGGCTTTGCGTTGGGGTAGCATGGCTTTGGGGTATTGAGTGACGGAGTGTCACCGCAATAAGGGGTGACGTAACAATACCCGATCAGTGGTTTTCCAACCATAAGGTTTAGCGCATGGAATTTAATGTTTTTTCACCTTTCGTTTTCCTACGGGGCTTAACCGGTATCATCAGCCTCGGTTCAAAAGTATAAGCCACATGCGCAAAAATACATGGGCGCAGGGTTTTCGAAAGTTTATGCTTTGCCCTGTCGGTTTCTTGTGCGCCCGTGCGCCGTATCACCCCAAACCCTCGGCCGTAGAACCCACTATCGGCTTTTACCGCCTGCATCTCGAATCCATCATCTATTGAGCAAAGCTTCCTGTCCTTAACCCGAAAAACCTCATGACCCCGCAAAAAAAATACGGCGCTTCGCTCGCCGCTTTGATCTCCGCCCTGGCTCTTCTGCCGGTGGCCTACTCGGCCACTTTCACGTTTAATGGCACCACCACCGGGACGGCCCCTGGCTCCACTTGGTCCTCCGCCACGGGTTGGGACCTGACGCCCGTAAGCGCCACGGATACCAGCCTGGTGTTCGGCAACGGTGCCGCCCTGACCGCCGCTACCACGGTGCACACGTCACAGGACGTTTTGAATCCATTTCAGCTTAATTCGCTGACGTTTAGCTACGCAGGGCCGGCAACCGGCACCCTGCCGTCGGTAACCGTGAATACCAGCGGTCTGAGATTTCTCAGCAACGGGGCAACCACGCCCACGATCACGCTAAACGCCACCGGCACGATCCGGCCCCAGATAACCTTTGCAAGCCCCGTCACGTTCGGTAACAATACCACGATATCCGGCTCTTCAGACGCGCTTTTCACTTCGACGATCGCGAACGTTAGCAACGCTGCGGTCACCAAAAGCGGCACCGGCATCATGCGTGTCCAATCAACTAACGCGGGCTACACGGGTAACTTCACCGTATCCGGCGGCAACCTTCAGGTAGGCAACAACGGCGGCAGCGGCGATATTGGCAACGGCACGGTTACCTTGTCCGGCGGCGGATCCTTCACCGTCCGTCGCAATGGCGGCGCGCTCACGCTCAACAATACTATCACCGGTACCGGCAACGTGACCTTCCAAACCAACGGAGGGTTCACCGCCACCATTAATCGGGCCAATACCTACGTCGGCAACACCGGGCTCTCGCCCACCGGGATTAACGCCAGCGGCACGATCCAGCTGGGCGTGAACAACGGGCTCTCCACCTCTTCGGTTTTGTCGATCACCAATAGCGGAACCTCCGTCCAGACCTTCAATCTCAACGGGTTTAATCAAACCCTCGGCGGTCTGTCGGCCGGTTCGGTTACCGCGAGCGCGACCAACACGAAAGTCACCCTCGGCACCGGCACCCTCACCGTAAACGACGGGGGCAACCGCACCTTCTCCGGCGAAATCAGCGGCACCGGAAATGTGGTGAAGCAGGGAGCGGGCGTTTGGACGCTCGGCAGCGCCAACACTTACACCGGCACCACCACGATCTCGGGCGGCACCGTCGTCCTGGGAGCGGCGGGCTCGATCAACTCCACGGCCGAGCTCACCCTCGCCGCCGGCGCCACCCTCGATGTCTCCGCGATTCCGTCCTATGTCCTCAGCGCCAGCACCGGCCTCAGTGCCAGTGGTGCGGCTACTCCGGCCATCATCAAAGGCGGCACCACCGTCGATCTCGGCTCTCAGCCGATCACCCTGCTCCACGACGGCACGAATCCGGCCCTCACCATCTCCGAGGGCGCGCTCACCCTGAATGGCAACCCGTTCACCGTGGATACGGCCGCCCCCTTGGCTCCAGGTAGCTACACTTTGATCCAGCAAAGCACGGGGGCCATTACCCATGGCGGATCCTTCACCGTTCAAGGCACCGCCCTCTCCGGCTCCACCGCTACCCTTGATTTCGCCACCCTTGGCGCAGTAAAGATGAACGTCGTCGCGGCCCCGGTCAGCGAAGCGAACTCCTCGCTCGGCGTAAGCACCGCCACGCTCCCTGCCGACAATATCGCCACCTCCACCCTCACCATCACGCTCAAGGACGCCGGCAACACCCCGCTGGCCGGTATCGGCGTCAATTGGGCGGTCAGTGGTTCCGGCAACACGGTGTCGCCCTCCGACTTTGGCACCACGAATGGCAGCGGCGTCGTCACCTTCACGGTTAAGTCTAAAAAGGCGGAAACCAAGACCGTGACCGTCACGGTGGGTGCCTTCACCTTTACGACCGACCTCGTCTTCACCGTTCCGGCGGCGGGCTATACCTTGGCGTGGGATCCGCTGCTCACCACGACCGCATCCGACGGCGCGGGCGCGTGGAACCTCACGACCGCAAACTGGGCCGAAGCCGGCGCGAACGGGATCTGGCCCAACAACGGTAATGACACCGCCGTCTTCGGCACCGGCGGCGCGCTCGCGGCAAATACCACGGTCACCCTCGGCGCTCCGATCACGGTGGGCAACCTCACCTTCACCAATACCAGCGCCAACACCAATCAGTACACGATCTTCGGGGCTGGGTTGAATGTTCTGACGCTGGCGGGCACCCCCATAATAAATGTCGCGGCCAATGCGCGATTCACCGCCCCGATCGCCGGCGCTGGTTTCACTAAGCAAGGGGATGGCGTGGTGCGCTTCGAAAGCGACAGCCCGTCCTACACGGGAGACATCACGGTCAATGCGGGCACTCTGCAGATCGGCAATAACAGCACTGCGGGCGATTTAGGAACCGGCACCATCAACTTGAGCGGGGCCGCCCTTTTCGTCGTTCGGAAACAAGGCCCGCTGGTGTTTAATAATACCCTTACCGGCTCCACCACCGGTAGTGTAGGCTTCCAACTCAACAACAGCGCGGTGGTGACCGTCGCCAAGGCTAACACCTATGTGGCGGCAGGCGGCACTTACCTTCAACCGACCGGCTCGAACACCGTGGGCACCCTTGCGCTCGGAATAGCCGACGCCTTGCCGACAAACACCGCCTTCAGAATCAACGCCAACGGCACCACCTCGTTGCAGACCCTTGATCTGGCCGGCTTCAACCAGACCATGGCCTCGCTGGGCGGCACCGGCACCGTCACCTCGGCGACCATCACCAGCAGTTCCGGCACCCCGAACCTCACGGTGTCCGGCAACGACACCACGACCTTTGCCGGTCTGGTGTCCGGCTCGCTGTCGCTGACCAAGTCGGGGAGCGGTTCGCAAACCTTCTCGGGCAGCGTCGCCTACAGCGGCGATACGACCGTCACCGAGGGCATCCTGAGCCTTCCGAACGACAACGCCAGTAACGATGCCTCCACCGTGACCATCGCCAGCACCGGTGCCACCTTGGACCTTAACTTTGCGGGTTCCGATACGGTGGGCGAGTTGTTCATCGGCGGCGTCCAGCAAGCGGCAGGCGTTTACGAGGCGGTAGGCAATCCCGGGGACGGCATCGAAATCGCCCAAATCACGGGTGCGGGCTCGCTCAACGTGCTCACGGGAGCGGCGGCTAATCCCTACGACACCTGGACCACGAGCTTCGGGCTCACCGGCCTCAACGCCGCGAAGACCGCCGATCCTGATGGCGACGGCCTGATCAACGCGCTGGAGTACGCCACCGGCACTTCACCTATCGATGCGGGCGGCACGCCGGGTTACAGCGTCGCTCCTTCAGGCAACCTGCTCGCCCTCACTTACACTCGCATCGCGGATCCGACCCTGACCTACACAGTCGAGGCCTCCAGCGACCTCACCGGTGCCTGGACCCCGATCGCGGTCTCGGGCAACCCGAGCACCGGGGTCGCCAACGTGGCGGGCAGCGTCACCATCACGGACACCGTGCCCTACACCAGCGGCAGACGTTTCCTGCGCCTTAGCATCACCTACTAAATCGTAAGCGACTTCTTCGTTCCATCCGGCCGGATCCTCTTCGAGGGTCCGGCTTTTTGTTTCCAAGGGTCGCCCGCCCAAACGGAGTCTGGTTGCTGCGCAGATGCGTGGCCACCTAAGGTGAGATAATAGAAGACGACTTCCATCGGTGTTGTATAAAAACTCATAAGGCCCGCGCAAAAACGCATTATCACGCGCAGAAAAAAACGTATTCTATCCATTGTCGGAGCCATAAGGCCGCCTTCACGCAGTTAACCCCAACCACGAACTACCCCATGAAAAACCGTCTTGTTCAAACTTTACGACTCCTCACCCTCCCCGCCCTTTTTTATGCCGCCCTGTGCCCGGCGCGCGCCGAAAAACTCTTCGATTTCGGGTTCAACGAATCGGGCCCCTTCGCCATTAGCGCCTTAGATTCCAAATCCCAGATCGCCCTCGTACTTAAGAACGCCAAAGGTGACTCCGCCGATCTGCACGGACCGGCGGGGAGCGGCGTCTCCGGCAAACCGAATGACCGGGCGTTGACGCCAGCTCAGCCTCCGGCATGGGCAAAGGGGTGGGCGACGCGAGCGACCCCAGTCGGGGCATAAACTACGGTCCGGTCGCAAGCTCGGATGAGGACACGGGTTTGGCCAGCGGCCTGGAATCCTACACCATTCAAGGCTGGTTCAAGGCGGACCGCGAAGTGCTTGGCCAAGTGGCCCGCTTGGTTTGCTTCTCGATCGACGGCGGTAAATCCGCGATCATGGACTTGGGGGCCAGTGGCACGGGCGGGACGCTGTATTTTGGAAGCAGCGCCAGCCCTACCGGCGAAGTGGCGAAAGTCAATGTTCGGGCCACGCCCAACGCGTTCTGGATGATCGATACGTGGGTGTTCTTCGCGGTCACCTATGCCAAGGACACGTTTACCTTTTATGTCGGCAGCACGACCGAAACCGTGGCGCGAGCCGGAGTCTCCACCTCCCCCGGAAAAACTGCCGACCTCCGGGCGACGCTTCAGATCGGAAATGTAGTGAATCGTCAGCGGCCGTTCAAAGGGTGGATGGATAACGTGCGCGTCTATGGTTCGACGAACGGCGAGAGTGGCGCCCTCTCTTTGCAAGATCTTGAGGCGCTCAGGGTGCGCGACGTGCGCGGAGAGTAGTTTCTATCACACCACAACTCAGACCTTGAATGCAGCGTCCTGAAAAGGCGGCGCGTTCAACAAACCCTTGTTTAAATATAGGTTATATGCTGTTCAACGATTTTTTCGTTGATGTTGAGGCCTCGGCCAACATCTCCGGCATCACGCTCCCCACCCTACCCACGTTTCAAGCCCCCACCGCTTCCCTGCCCTTAACGATTATCCAGCTTTTAGGAGAAATAAAGACCCTCGAAGGCCGCATACGGCACCTCTCAGATGAAGAAAGCCTCCGTCTCATCATGCTCTGCCACCAAGCGGCCAACGAGATCCAAATCGCCAATCTAAAGATGGAAGTCCAGACCCTCTATATTCAGCAAACCAGCACCCCCGTCGCAGTAAACGCCGATTCACCTAAGCCGTAACCATGCCATCGAAGGCGGAGTAGCGGGTGAGATTACATCTGCGCCAGGATGCACGGCTAGAAACGGCAATTTAACCACGGATTAACACGGATAGACACGGATAGCAGGGCTTAAGACATGAATAGGCACTCACCCGGCGGATGAGAGTGCCCATTCCCCTTTTCAGTCCTGATATCCGGCAGTAGGAATTAACCGCAGATGACTCAAATAGCGCAGATAAAAATATTTAAAGAAGAATTAAAGCGGATGATAGACTCACCTGTAGGGTGACTTTTGATTATTTTCTTAGTCTCTATTATCCGCGCCTATCCGTGAAATCTGCGGTCCCAACTGCCGTTTCTCGGTTCAGTCCTGATATCCGTGTCTATCCGTGTTAATCCGTGGTTAGAATTCCATCGTTTGAGGGGTTTACGATTCGATTCGGGCCTGTTTTTCAGCGGACGCGGCGGCCTCGCTCCTGCGCCTGGCCACGCCCGACACGGGCGTGGCTACACACCGACTTGGCGAAAGAAACGGTTGGAAGGTGAAGGGACTTATAAACGTCGGTGCTCGCGGCGGTAGACGCTGGGCGCGACACCGACCAGGCGTTTGAAGGCCACGCTCAAATATTCAACGTAAGCAAAACCGCAGTGCTCCGAAATGACCTCTAGGCTGAGGTCCGTATCGACGAGAAAGGATTTCACCCGGGCGATGCGGACGTTGAGAATTTCGTCATGCGGGCTGTGGCCCAGGATTTCTTTGAAGCGCGCCTCCAGCAGGCGGCGAGACTGCGGGTTGTGGTGGAGCACGTCCTTCACGTTTATGCCTTTACAGGCGTGCTCACGGATGTAGCGGACGACTTTGGCGACGTTACGATCTTCGATCGCAAGCACATCGGTGGACTGGCGGGTTATCACGCCGATCGGGGGCACAAATACGCCCTCATTGCTGAGCCTCTCGCCCAGCATCAGGCGATCCAGGCCGGCCGCGGCCTCGTAGCCGACCCGGACGCCGTTTTGTTGCACGCTGGAGAGCGGCGGGTCCGACAATTCGCAGAAAACCTCGTCGTTGTCCTCGCCCAGCACCGCGATCTCGTCGGGCACGAGTATACCCTCGCTGCGGCAGAGATCGAGAACCAGGCGCCCGTTGAAATCGTTGCAGGCTAACAGTCCGACCGGTTTGGCCAGTTTTTTGAGCCAGGCAGCCTGTGCTCGTTCCGGCCTGCCGTCTTGCTCCGGCGAGGCATCGAAAACATGGCAGGGGTAGCCGGCTTCGCGCACGATGGTGGCGAAATGGTCCCCGAGCCAGCGTGCCCAGTTGTAACGATTTTCTCCGCAGAACGCGAAGCGCTTGTGCCCCCGTTCGCGTAGGTGGTCGAAGGCCGCCTTCGCGATAAGGCGATAGTCGTTCTCGAACCAAGGGAGCGCGGGCACCAGGCGCGCGGAACTGAGATCGACTATCGGCACGGTCAGGTGGCGAAGGGCTGCTGCCATCGCGGGCGTTTCGATGCGTGCGATGACGCCATCACCGTTCCATGCACGCATGGCGTTGTCGGGGCGCTCACCCCAATCCTGCTCGAGAAGCTGGACCGACCAGGGGCGATTCTTTCGCAGGTAGTGGATTATGCCTTTGATCAGGCTGCGGCCGTAGGCGTTCGAGGTTTCAACGATGATCGCGACTTTGGGACGTTGCGTTTTCGGGGTGGATGGAATCACGAGGGGAGCTTGGGGTTGAGTATTGGGGATCGGCTGCGCCTGACGGCGAGCTTTGCGGGGTGGGCGGCTAACGAAGAGTGGACCGGACTATCCCTTCGAGGATGAGGGTAAGGGTAAGGGGGCGGGCCGCCGGAGCGGTTTCGAACGTGAGCAAGTTCTTGGAGTCTGGGCGCGGCAGAGACGGGGCAAGCCGACCGGGCGCGGGACGCAGTGGGTATGGGTGGGGTGAGGCACTGGGGTAAGTGGCAAAGCCTGCGCGGCTCATCGGGTAGAATTGTCAGCGCGGGTAAAATCGGTCAATAGGTTATCCGCTGATTCCTTATCCGCCATGAGTTTTTGCGCATTGGGAATATGCTTTTACTATGGCAAAAGAAATCAGCCCAGAAACGGCATTTCTTAACCACGGATATCACGGATGCACACGGATAAAAGAAATTTAGAACAGAATGGTAACTTACCCGGCGGGTGAGTAGATTCTGCCCTGTGATTATTCCGTAACCGCCCTGATCCGTGCCAATCTGTGTTATCCGTGGTTGGTTTGAACCGCGGATTTTAGGATCAGCCGGATGTGGCCGGCGCCACCCTGCGAGCCGTCTTTTTAGCATTGGAGAATTGGTCGGAGACTCGGCCTTCTATGACCAAGCGACGGGGATATTGGAGAGTTCCGGCGACCCGTGCGCAAAAGTTTATGCCGGGGGGGAAAGAACACATGGGAGACTTATCGCGAATCGCCTAATGTATTACGGCGGAAAAGCCCGACGGCACCGCTTCCCCGTCTGGCTTCCTGCCTTTGCCTTACCTCAACCCCGAATAATTCGTTAAATCCTATGACTAAATCAAGCCTCCGCCCATCCGCCGCGCTCGCCGCGCTCCTCGCTATACAGTCGGCGCACGCCGTGACCTATACGTTTAACGGCACCACCACCGGAACCGCTCCTGGCACCACTTGGTCCTCCGGGACGAATTGGGATGTCGTGCCAGTGAGCGCCACCGATACAAGCCTCGTCTTCGGCAACGGTGCTTCGCTGGCTGCCGCAACCAACGTTCACACCTCACAAAACATCGCGACCCCCTTCCAGCTCAACTCCCTGACGATGAGCTACGCTGGTCCGGGCATCGGCACCGGGCCGACTGTCACCATCAACACCAACGCGCTGAGCTTCGTGAGCAACGGCTTGACTACGCCGACTATCAATCTCAACGCGACCGGCACGGTCCGCCCCTCGCTCACTATCGCGAGTGGGGTTACTTTCGCCAACGACACGGCGATCGGCGGTTCCAGCGATGTCCTCTTCACCGGAGCCCTTGCCAATTCGGGTGGTGCCGTGGTGACCAAGAGCGGCACCGGGATCATGCGTGTCCAGTCAACCAACGCGGCCTACACGGGTAACTTCACCGTATCCGGCGGCAACCTTCAGGTAGGCAACAACGGCGGCACCGGCGATATTGGCAACGGCACGGTTACCTTGTCCGGCGGTAGCTTTACGCTCAGACGGCAGGGCACACTCGCGCTCAACACCACTGTTACGGGCACCGGCAATGTGACCTTCCAGACGAATGGAGGTTTCCTTGGGACCATCAATCGGGCCAACACCTACGTCGGAAATACCTCGCTGAATCCCACTGGGGCCGGTGTGAGCGGCACGATCCGGTTGGGCATCGATAATGGCCTATCCACGTCCTCCGTTTTGACCATCGGCAACAACGGAGCGTCCGTTCAGACCTTCGGCCTTAACAACTTCAACCAGACCCTCGGTGGCCTGTCGACCGCTGCGGGTGGCAACGCCACCAACTCGAGAGTCACCCTCGGCGCGGGCACGCTCACGATCAACGACGCAGGCAACCGCACCTTCGCGGGCGAAATCAGCGGGGCGGGTAACGTCGAAAAACAAGGCGCCGGCACTTGGACTCTCTCCAGCATCAACACCTTTACCGGCAACACCACCATCTCCGCCGGCGGCATTACCCTCGGGGCGGCCGGCTCCATCAATGGAAGCTCGCTTATTTCGGTCGGCGGCGGTGCCACTTTCACCAATAACAACGCCTCGGCCGTGACCGCCTCGCTCGCCCTCACCGAAGGCGCTACCTTGGCCGGCACCGGCACCTTTACCCCCGGCAGCCTCCTCGTCGGAGCCGACCTGAGCAATGGCTTCTCGGCCATTTCCGCCGGCGCGTCGCTCTTCAAGGCCGGCACCCTCACGTTTGACCTCAGCGGCATCACGGCGGGGACCTATTCGCTCTTCAGTGGCGCCCCTACAGGCACCTACACGGGCGTCTCCATCGGTGCCACGGCGCTGAGCACGGCCGACGCCAATGCCACCTTTGCGGGCACCGTCGGAGGCTTTAATTACCTCTTCACTAACAGCCTCAACGAGCTTAATATCTCCGCCATTCCTGAGCCCTCGGCCACCGCCGTTCTGGTGGGCCTAGGCGTGCTCGGTTTTGTCTCCGTCCGTCGCCGGCGCTCCGCCTAAGGCCCCCTGCGCGGTTACGACCCTTCCCTCGTAGCCTTCTAACGGGCCCTGCGCAGATTTCTTCTGCGCAGGGTCTTTTTTTGTCCGCCCCCCCCCAACACGATCAAAAATCTCATGGCCGCCCCCTCTTCCTCCCCGAATATTCCTGTCGCCGGTTCCCTTGAACCTGCGCCCCAGCCGGATGGGCGCAAACGATGGAAGGTAGGCACCCTCACCTACACGGCGGGTGGTCTGGCTGTCCTTTTCGGCTGGTTGCTCTGGGGTGACTTCGCCTGGCAAATGCGCGAGCGCTCCGTCGCGCCGGTGCTGCAGGTGATGCTCAAACAGTTCAAAGCCTCGGACCTCATCACCGGGCTCATGCTGATGTCGATCCCGGCGGCTCTCTCGATGATTATCGGGCCGATCGTCAGCTTCCGCTCCGACCGGCACCGCAGCCGGATGGGCCGGCGTATCCCCTTTTTGCTAGCCTCGACCCCCTTCGCGGTCGTCGCGCTCCTGATCATGGCCGCCACGCCTTGGCTGGGCAGTCAGTTGCACGGTCTCCTGGGCCTTCGGTCTCCCGGTGAAAACGCCTGTGTATTGATCGCGATCGGCCTCGCCTGGACGGTGTTCGAGGTGGCGGCGATCATCTGCAACGCATTATTCGGTGCGCTTATTAACGACGTTGTGCCCAAGGAGATGCTCGGGCGCTTTTTCGGACTTTTCCGGGCCTGCAGCCTGCTGGCGGGAATTTTGTTTAATAAAGTCATCTTTGCTCACGCCGACGAACACTACGTCGCCATCTTCGTCGGCATGGCGCTGCTCTTCGGCGCCGGGTTCTCCCTCATGTGTTTCCGGGTCAAAGAAGGTGATTACCCCCCTCCCCCGCCGCCCGACCCCAAACGCCCGCCGGGCTTTGTGAGCGCCTGCAAGGTTTACTATCGGGAGTGTTATACGAAGAGTTACTACCTGACTATTTTCCTCGTCATGGGGGTGGTGGCGCTGTGCTTCATGCCGATCAATATCTACAGCCTCTACTACGCGGACTCGCTTGGCATGAGCCGGCAGAGTTATGGAGACCACCTCGCCGTCACCTACATGATCTCGCTTGTGGCGGCCTATTTTCTGGGTTGGCTGGCCGATAAGTTTCACCCCTTGCGCATGGGCATAGCCTCGCTGGTGCTTTATATGATCGTCATGATCTGGGGTGGTTTTGCGGCGGTGGATCCGTCGCGCTTCGGCATCGCCTTCGTGGCGCACGGGGTCGTTTCCGGCATGTATTTTACCACCACCGCATCGCTTACCGCCCGGCTCTTCCCCCACGCCCGCTTCGCGCAACTCGCCTCCGCCGGAGTCCTGCTCGCCTCGATGATGGCCGTGACCTTCCCCTTGCTCCTCGGGCGGGTGCTGGACATGACGGGCCGAAACTACCAGCAGACTTTTTTCTGGGGCGCGGGCTTGGCTCTGTTCGGGATCGCCGGGCTGCTTTATCTGCACGCTCGCTGGATGAAACTCGGCGGGGCCAAAGCCTACGAAGCCCCTTCGGTGGACTGACAAGGTTGCCTCCGCCTTGCCGCAACTTGGCGGTTTGTCTCATTCACCCTGCGCATAATCACAGGGCCAAAAGGCACCTCGGTGCTCCCCTCTCGGATTTATCCTGCGCGATGCCTGCGCCCCCCATGGAATAAACCCCGACATTCAGACTTTAACCACAGATTGCACCGATACGAACCGGAAATAAGACAACAGAGTCGAAGCACCGGGATTTTATCCGGTATCCATCTGTGAAATCTGTGGTTAAAACTCCGGGTTCATCGACATTTCCGATGGGTGCGAAAGGACGTGCTGGTGGGCAGGGCAAAGTGAGCCGCTCGCCAAGCGGCTCTCCTTGAGGGGCCGCTCTCGCTCCTACCCCACCGGAAAAGTTGAACCAATCCCGCCCGGATAGGCGCTTTGTTACCAGGTGTCGCTACGGAACGGGACGGCGGGAAGGCCCTCGTTATTAAACAGACCGGCGACGGGGGCGTTGCGCCACGCATAGCGCACGGCGATGGGGTCCGGGACTTCGCTGTTGATTACGAGCACCGTCTCTCCGTCGATCTTGGCATTGGCGGGTTTAAAGACCTTGTCCGCACCGGCGAGTTCAAAGCCGGAAAGGGTATTCAAAGGCGCACGCAGGCCGCCCCACACTTCGGTGAAACGCACGCGGAAGCTGGGCCCGAAGCGCTCGGCCGTGGCGAAGACGGGGCCGCTGGCGGCAAGATTTTTGTCATAGGTGCGAGCGAGCGCGATACGGGCAAGACGGCGGCCCACGTCTTTTTTATTGCGCGGGTGGATGTCGTTATAATCGCCGATATCCGTGATAACGGCCTGGCCGGTGGCGGGCAGAGCAAGTGTGCGGTTCTGGGCCTCGCGCAAGGACGCCCACTGGGTGGCGTCGGCATTGTTAGCCTTATAATTCGCGAGCTGGGCCCAATAGAAGGGAAAGTCACCCTGGGCAAACTGGGTGCGCCAGCCGGTGATAAGCGCGGAGAAGAGGGCGTGGTATTCGGAGGCTTTTTCTGCATTGGCCTCGCCTTGATACCAGAGGGCACCGCGCAGGGCGTAGGGAGCGAGGGGAGCGATCATGCCGTTGTTAAGCCCGCCGGGAGTGGCGTGGTGACCGGGGCCCCACGGGGGATAGGGAGCACGTTTGGTAAATGCTTGGTTGGCTGCTTTCGCGGCAGCTTGTTCGGCTTTCCACGCGGCCATTGCGGCATCGTGCTTGAGCTTGGCGTCAGGGTAGCTCGCGAGGGCTTTTGTCCAGCCCTCGGCGACGCTTGTAAAGGCGGGGTCGGATCGAAGTGCGTCTGGCGTTAGCCAAGACTCTATCCGAGTGCCGCCCCAAGAGCTGTGGATGATGCCGACGGGGACGTTGAGGAACTGGTGGATATCGACTGCGAAGTAGTAGGCTACGGCGGAGAAGTCGCCCGTCGTGGCCGGGCTGGCGATGTTCCAAGCGCCGCTGGCCTTGGAGAGCGGGGAATCAGAGACCTTCTTGGCGATCTGGATGTGGCGGATCAGCGGGAAACGAGCCGAGGCGGGGATATCAAGGGCGGCGTCGTAGGTGTTCTTGACCGCCCACTCCATATTTGACTGGCCGGAAGCGAGCCAGACCTCGCCGACGAGGATGTTCTTGAGGGTGATGGTGTTCGTGCCCTTGATAACGAGCTCGGCCGGGTTATCGCTGGCGGGGAGCGGGGCAAGGTCAATCCGCCAGAGACCGGCGGCGTCGGCGGTGGTGGAGAGCACCTGGCCGGCGAAGGTGACAGAGACCCTTTCGCCGGGGTCGGCGGTGCCCCAGACTGGCACAGGTTTACCGCGTTGCAGAACGGCGTTGTGGGTAAACAATGGTGCGGGGACGACGGCGGCTCGGACGGCGTCGAGCAACGCGAATGCGCAAAGGACAACGAGGAAGCGGCGGGGAGCTTGCATAAAGGAGGGCGGGAGAAGGCGACGAGCAAGGGGGCTTAATACCTTTTCTATTTCGGATTGAGACTCTGAATCTGAGGTGGGGCGGCGGGCCCAGCGGTCCCGCCCTACCATAAGTCTCATTCCGTTACATAAATGGTATAATACAAGCGGAACAGCATAGCTTTTTAGCTGCCCCCGAAGCGTAAAGAGAGCGCATATATTACTGAGGCTTCGGCCATGCCACCCCGCGCAATGTAAAACTAGGTTGGTTGCCTGCTGCTTGCACCGCCAAGTCGAGCGTTACCGGGTTTTGGCCCTTCAGTGCGATCACCCACTGATTCGTTCCGTTGCGACGGACGCTCGTCACCGGATTTCCCGGTTTCCCTTTGAAGGGTATAAAGACCGTCACCAGCCGCTTGACGCCGGAGCCGGTCACCGCCTGCCGGAGGGTCAAGGCCGGGTAAGGCCCGCCGGTCTGGCCATCGTAGGACCAGCCCAGCACTTCCGGGGTGGTAACGCCGGAATCCGCGTGGAACTCCTCCGCTCCGGTCAGGGCGAGCACGGCAAGATTGGGTTGACCGGCGTCCGTCGTCCACAAGACGCGCGCTTTTTTATCTTCGTTCCATTTGGTGCTTAATAAGTGCCATCTGGCTTCGTAGCGATGCTCCTTTGAATCCTGCGGAGCCAAGGTATCCACCACGACCAGGAGCGGTGCGTCACCCTTCAGGAAAGCCAGCTCTCGTCGATGATGCGCAAGGGGTTTTACTTCCCCCTTTTTTCCGTAGCCAGCTATATACCAGCCTGAAGCGTAATCTACGGTTGAGCTGGTGGCGAAGACCGGCGGAGGTGTGGCCGCCGGATTGAGCCCGATCGGGTCGGTGCGACTATAGCCGCGCCACTGGCCTAGGCCATCCACCAATACGGTGTTGTGCGAGGCCGTGCTCGGTCCGTATTTACGCCAGATGGTGGCATCGTATGCCCAACCGCCATTATCAAAGAGGAAGGGTCGGCCATAAAAATAGGTGACTATATTGAGCGCATCGTGGTGGCCATGCCAGCCGCCGAGCGGTCCCACGTCGAATAATACATAGCTATCCTTCGCGCCCCAGCCGGTTCTGAAAATCGTGTAACCGCTATCGGGCAACGCGTAGCTCGTCTGCTGGGGTGGCGGCGCGCTTTTGGCATCTTCGCGTTGAGCTGCCCAGCGCAGTAAGGGATTTTCGGGAAACACGATCGAGCTCGTGGCCACGGATTGCGCGATGATGACCTTGCCCCCGTCGTTGACCGTCGGCACCAGGCCATCGGGGCCGGACATACGCACATTCCACGAGGCCATTTTTTCCAAATGAGCCCAGAGCGACGGGGCGACTTCCTGGCCAAATCCATTGATCTGAGCGATCCGAAACGCGGTCATGGTCCGATTGACCACCCACTGGTGATACCCGGGCGCGAATTCATACCAGGCACCCTCGGGAACCGTGTTGCGGTCGAGCGACAGGGTGAGTTGCTCAAGGCCGCGCCGCCTCCAGTAGCTGGAATCTTTTAACTCAGGAAACGTCACCCCTTGGGTAAATAGGCCGCACATGGCCAATAAAAAGTGGTTGCCCGGCGAGTAGGGATGCCCGGATAAAAAATTCCCGTGATCCACGACGGAACGCAGAAACAAGAGTATATCCTCGTCCTTCACCGCTTTGGCCGGCGCCACGGAGAAAAAGGCGGACGGCCAGATGCGTGAAAAACGCAACCCGGCTTCAAGTCCCCGCCAGCCCGAGTCGCCCCGTTCTTCGTCAATCCCGGGCGCGGGCATTTGCTCCACCCAGCGCCGAAACTGCCGCACCCAAAGATCCGCATATTTTTCGTCTCTCGTTGCTTCGTAGGCCAGGGTAATAGGTTCCCAGATTCCATGGCGATTTAGAGAAAAGCCCCATTCGTAAGTGAACTTGGCGGTTCCCGCCGTAGGGTTGAAACGCCAGTCCACATCCCCACCAGGAAAGGTGAAGGTGTTATCCGCGTGCGACACGGTCCCCGCCAGGAGTTTATCCGCAGCTTCCACCACCTTGCGGCGTTTCTCTTCTTTATCTTCGGTGATTGCATGGCCCGCCAGCCCCGTCCAAGGCATACGCGCCGTAAAATCTTGCCTAAAATAAGCCGCCAAAGCCGCCAGCGCCTCGGCTTTTTGATTTTTCTCCATCGCCATCCGCACCGCCGCCAGGCCCGGTCTGGTGAAATCGAGATGATCTAGTAAATCCTCTTCCGTGATGCCTGCCCCTGTGCTGACCGGCACACGTCGAGCGTCTTGGAGATAAACCGTGTAATCCGCCGGAAACTCACCTTCGCGCGTCAGATAGAGCTGGTCTGGCTCGCCCTCCGCTTTGCTTTTCCCCATCACTGCGAGCGGTATCGAGATGCGCCGCCAACCTACCCAGGCCAAAACGAGGGAATCGCTGCGGTTGCCTAAGCGAAAGCCGATCCGCCCGGCGGACGCGCGTTCGGGTAGGTAGAGCCAGAACTCAAGGTAGTCTTTGGAGTCCTGAACGGCTCCGGTCACGGACACGGTCAGCTCCTGCGCCTGCGTTAACTTCCATGCCTGGGTGGGGCGTCCGTCGCGCAGCGAAGGGTCGGAGCGCATGGTGTCTGGCACGAGCGAGGCCTTCGGGTCCGGCACGTTCCGGAGCTTAAAGCCCGTCGAATTTTCGGCCAGCGGCGGGTCTGATGGAGCACTGTCGAGCGAATCCTGGGCCGTCGCAGGGCAAGCCAGAGCGCCGAGGAATCCGAAGAGGAGGCAAACCCGAGAAAGAGGAGCGTTTCGGCCACTTGGAGCAAAACCATGGGCCGGGAGTTGGTTATAGAGCATTGGGGCGGGGTTGGTTATCTAATGCAGTGCCATCTTAACACCTGCAGGAGACGAAAGCTAACAATACTCAACGGGTGCCTCCCCCGACCATGAATTTTTACGTGGTTAAACTGTGATTTTTCTCCCACGGGCGCGAGCACTGGGCGCGCCGCCTGTTTGCGACGGTCCGCCCGGAGCGGCATGCCCAGCGGTCCCGACCTACCTCAAGCCCGGAAGCACTTCCTGTTATACCCGGTTGGCCGTCCCCGGCCAATTCACCTCAACGTGAACGTGAATTCGAATCAGGTGACACCCCACGATCCTACATCGCGGATGGCGGCCAAGGGTGATTCGCGGGGGTTTTATGTTAAGTCGAAGGAGAAATTTCTCATGTTCTCCAAGGTTTTTCTCTATATGTTTTCGGGTCTTCTGAGCGAACCCTTGGCCTGTCTTTCAGGCTGCTAAAACTAGCTGGCTATGCAACCCCATACGAACTCGTCCCCGAAAGCCCCTCTACCCCTTCGCTTGTTATGGTCCTCAGTCTCCCTCTCCCATTCCTGCGAACGCTTCGTTTTGGGCTGCCCGCCCTTGCGGTGGTTTTAGCTCCTCTTCCGGCTTGGGGCGGTGCGTCGGAAACTCTGCAGGTGGCGGTGCAGACCGCCGGAGTCTCGCAGCCGCGTGTTCTTTTGGTCGGGCCGCCGTCCTCCGCAGGCTTGTTTCAAGCCGCGGCCGGAGCGCTTGCCCAAGTGGCCGCCGCCACCGTGCTCGGCACGACTCGGTCCCCGGCCGATCCACTCTGGCTCAAGGAACTGCAGTTGGCCGCCGAGCTGGGTTCTTACGACGTGGTGGTTTTTGATTTTGCCGGCCTCGGCGAGGGGAATTCCGCTGGTCAGCGGCTGAATCTGTTGGCGCAATTCGTGCGGGATAACTTCGCCACGGCACGGACGCTCTGGCTCGTGGCTCCAGCAGATCGCGCCGCCTTCGATCGCGTTTTAAAAAACATCGCAGGCACCGTGCTGGAGTCCGGCATCGCCCCGGAGGCTCTCGCTGCGAAGATGAAGGCCGGTATTCGCCGCCCGATCGAGGAACCGATCCAGCTCACGCTCGACCCTGCGGCCGTCCGCCATCGTATACCGTCCGATTTTCTGGGGTTTAGCTTCGAGTCGTTCGAGCTGCTGGCAGACCGCGAGGGGCGGAACCAGTTCTCCGCTGAAAACCGTCCTTTGGTAAACTTGATGAAGACCCTTGGCGCCCGCAGCCTGCGCTTCGGCGGCAATACCGTGGACGCGCCGGATCTCCGCGATCCCGCATTGCCGGATGTGGACGCGCTTTTCGGCTTTGCGGAGGCCGTTGACGGCAACGTGATCTATTCGTTCCGCTTCACTAAATTGGGTCGCACGCAGCCCTTCGATTCGGCGGACCCCCGCGAGGCGGCGGCGATGGCCGAGCACATTATGCAACGCCACGGGAATCGTTTGGCGGCGTTCACGATCGGGAACGAGCCTGACATGTACTTCAGCAAACTCGGCGACCAATACCTTTCGCAGGATATTCAGCTCACCAAACCCCAAAAGGACCGGAAAGACTACGAGCTCTTCCGGCAAGAGTGGGAACGCTTTGTACAAGTTATCCTCGCGTCGGTCCCAAACGCGAAGTTCAACGGCCCGGGGACCACAGGGAACGCAGTGTGGGGAGGCTGGTTCACAGCAGATTATGCCAACGACCCGCGCATCGCCTTCGTCAGCAATCATTGGTATCCTGGTGGCAACGGTAAACTGGGCGAGCCCGAGCCAAAGCTGGCCCGGATGATGTCAAAACCGTGGGCCGCGCGTTACCCCGGCATTCTGGCCACCAACAGTTGCACACCTGAGTCGCGGGTCCCCTTCCGGATGGATGAAACCAGCGCATTCTACAACGGAGGGGCACCCGGCGTGAGCGACAGGATGGCGGCGGCTTTGTGGGCGCTGGATTACAGCCACGCCCTGGCCGTTCTTGGCTGCGACGGGGTGAATTACCACACCAGCCCGGACCTTCGGGCCACGGGTATGGTTTTTAACTACACCTCGTTCGTGCGTACACCCGATGGTTACGAACTTTGCCCGCCCGGTTACGGACATCTGATGTTCCACCTCGGCTCGATGGGAGCGGTCATCCCGCTCTCGATGAGCGAAAACAATGCGGATCTATCCGCCTACGCCGTGGCGGGCGAGGACGGAGCGCTCTACGTCACCCTGATCAACAAAGAATACGACTCCCGTGCCCGCCGTATCCCGGTGACGATTATCCCTGGTGCGGCGCGGTTTGCCGCGGGGCAAGTCGAACAGATCGCGCTCGCTGCCCCGGGCAACGACATCCGGGCGAAAAGCGGAATCACGGTAGGTGGCGCTCCGGTCGCATACGATGGCACATGGTCTGGGCGGTGGGAACGACTTCCCGCGGGCGCGGTTTCCCCCGGCGGTGGCGTGCTCACCATCGAAGTGCCACCCGCAAGCGCACTTCTGCTTCGACTCCCTCTGCAGTCTACAATGACCACATCATCCTCTCGCTCCTCAAGTCCCACGGTGCGGGACGAAGTGCCCCCGCTGACCAACCCGGTCTGGGCCCCCGCCCACTTTAATCCACGTGATCCCTCGGTCGTGCCTACGGACGACGGCTACGACATCTATTATTCGCGCTTCGAATTGGGGCCATGGGGTTCCCCGTCCAACTGGAGCGTGGCGAGGGTGAGCACTCGGAATTTCAGAGAGTTCTATAATGAAAAGGCTATTACCGGCCATGGATTTGCATCGCCGGGCGACATTGTTCGTTGGCACGGTCGTTGGCTATTGCCCTACCAGAGCTACCCGGTCGGCCCGGTGGAGCTATGTATGAGCGAATCGAGGGACCTCGAGAACTGGACTCCCCCCACCCCCTTTTTACAGGAAGCACGAAACCTCGCCTGGAACCAAGGAAAGCGAGTGATAGACCCCGCCCTCATCATTGAAGGTGAGCTTCTGCATTGTTTTTTCGTTGGCACGGGTTTCCGCAATGATCTGACGGGGAAGCGTATTCGGGGCAACCTTATCGGCCACGCGATTACCTCCGACCCCCGACTCAAGGACTGGCAGATTCTAACCCCTGACGCTCCCCTGCTTGGATTCTCGGAAACGGCTCCGGACGGAGTGGAGAATCTCTCCATCTTTCGCGAAGCAGACCGATGGGTGATGTTCTACAGTGAAGGCCTTGAAGAGCAACGACTGGCCCGGGCGATCTCGAAAGACCTACGAAACTGGACTAAGGAAGGCGCGGTCGCACTGCCGCCAGGAAAGTGGCGTGAGCGTAAACACGGCGCGCCTTTCGTTTGGCGGGAAGGGGATCGTTGGCGGATGCTCTTAATGGGCACGAATTCCCAAAACCGTACGTCGTTCGGGCTGTTCGAGTCCAATGACGGGCGCAACTGGTCGGAGCCCTCCGTGCCCACCCGTTCCGCGCTCTAATGGCAAGCGACATCCAAATTCTTAACCTCGGACGATGTGCGACCACTGAAAAAGAGAAAATCTCAAAAACCATGAAACGCTACGGTTGGGTCATTGGGCTGCGCCCTGAAAAACGAGAGGAATACACTGCGCTGCATGCGGCGGTCTGGCCTGGGGTGCTGCAAAGGATCAAGGCCTGCCACATCCAGAACTACTCCATCTATCTGCGCCAACTGCCGGACGGGAATCATTTCTTGTTTAGCTACCTCGAATACACCGGCGGCGATTTTGCGGGCGATATGGCCCGCATGGCCGCCGACCCGGAAACGCAGCGCTGGTGGGCAGTCTGCATACCCTGCCAGCTCCCCCTCGCGGACCGTGAACCCGGCGAGTGGTGGGCAACTATGGAAGAGGTTTTTCACCTCGATTAGCCGCCGGCGACGCCTCCGAAAACTCCCTCTTTTCCCCACGCTCCCATGCCCGCCCAATTCGATTCCTCCCGCCAGTCCCTCTCAACATATACCTGCCCTGAATGGTTTCGCGACGCCAAGTTTGGCATCTGGAGCCACTGGGGGCCGCAGGCGGTGCCGGGTCTTGATGATTGGGACGCACTTGCACCCCAGGATCCTTCCTTGCCCGTGGATACTATATTGCCCGGTCCCAGCGAGTGGTATGCGCGGCATATGTATGTACAGGGGCATCGCGCCTATCGTCATCATCTCGCCAAGTTTGGCCACCCCTCGAAACACGGCTTTAAGGACATCCTCCCGCTGTGGCGGGCCGAGCGCTGGGAGCCCCAGCGTTTAATGGATTTATACGCCGCCGCCGGGGCCAAGTATTTCGTCAGTATGGGCGTGCATCACGACAACTTCGACCTTTGGGATTCGCGCCTTCACGAGTGGAACTCGGTAAATATAGGCCCTCGGCGCGATGTGGTGGCGGAGTGGAAACGTGCCGCCGTCGCCAGCGGCCTGCGCTTCGGAGTTTCGGAGCACCTGAGCGCCAGTTACTCGTGGTTCCAGACCAGCCATGGGGCCGATGCCACCGGCCCGCACGCCGGTGTGCCCTATGATGGCGCCAATCCCGCCTTGGCCGACTACTACCATCCCGCGTTGCCCTGTTTTACGGAGCACGTCGCTGACCAGTGGTATACCCGCGATGCCGCCAGCCACCACAACTGGTTTGCCCGTATGGTCGATCTACTGGAGTCCAGCCAGCCGGACTTTTTTTATACCGATGGGGGCATCCCTTTTGGCGATGTCGGCCGAAAACTCATGGCGCATTTTTACAATACCAACCTCGCCCGGCATGGCACGCTGGAGGCGGTCTATGCCTACAAGGACATCGGCAGCGGAGAATTTTTTCCCGAGGGTGGAATCCAGGATGTCGAGCGCGGCGGCATCGCCGATATAAATCCCCTGCCGTGGCAAACCGACACCACCCTTAGCGGCTGGTTCTACAACTCCGGCCAGAAGTTTCGCACCACCCGCGATATCATCCACTCGCTGGCCGATATCGTCAGCAAAAACGGCAATCTCCTGCTCAATGTGGTGCAACTGCCCGACGGCTCGCTGCCCAAGGAGTGCGAAACGTTCCTCGCCGAGATGGCGGCGTGGATGGATTGCAACAGCGAGGCCATCCACGGCACCCGCCCGTGGCGCACCGCCGGAGAAGGCCCCACCACAGCCGCCTACGGTCACTTTAAAGAGGGCGCTGATTTCACGGCCGAGGATGTGCGCTTTACGCTGTCCAAGGATGGTCGCCAGCTCTACGCAATCGCCCTCGGCCTACCCACCCGGCCGCTCCACCTTACCGCCCTCGCGGGTGAAGCGCGCCCGATCACCGACGTGCGCCTGCTGGGCAGCCAGGAAACGATCACCTGGGCGCTTCGGGAGAACGGACTCGTCATTCAACCGGCCCGGACCTGGCCCTCGGCAGACGCCGTCGCATTCCGTATCACCTTTGCCCACTGAGCCGGGACCGGGGATGCACTCATTAAAATGACCCACGCACCAAGCAGGGGGAACCTATCTTTCCCAGCCCGATTACGCGCAGGATTTTTCTTCCTCGTGGCGGCCTGTTTGACGGCAGGCTTGGCGAGCGCCGCCGAGCGGGCCGAGCGCCCGTTTCTCCATCCGCTCTTTGCGAACCACATGGTCCTCCAGCGGGAGGCGCCCGTGCCGGTATGGGGCTGGACCGAACCAGGGACCTCGGTCCATGTGACCGTGGCTCGGCAAACCATGGAAGCCCTCGCCGACGCCGACGGGCGATGGCAAGTCACCCTCGCGCCCCTGGCCGGCCGCGGCCCTTTTTTCCTGCGCGTCGAGGGGGCAAAAGAGCGCCGTGTTTTGGAAAACGTTTTGGTGGGCGATGTCTGGGTCTGCGCCGGCCAGTCGAACATGGATTTCCCCCTGCACAAAGCGACCGGCGGGCCGGCGGCCCTGGCCGATTCGGAAGATGACGGACTCCGGATCTTCCAAACCCCGCGCTCCCTCGCCTTCGCGCCGAGGGCCGACTTTGCGGAAAAAAACCGCAGCGTCCGCTGGCAGGTCGCTTCGCCCGACACGCTGGCGCAGGGCGGTGGTTTTTCCGCCGTGGGCTACTTTTTCGGTCGCCAGCTTCGCTCGGAACTACGGGTGCCCATCGGGCTCCTGCAATGCACCTGGGGCGGTTCTCCCGCCGAGGCTTGGATGCCCCGCGAGAGCCTGTTTCCCATCGAGGGTTTCCCGGCCAAGCTCGCCCCGCTTGATCGCACCGCTGCCGAGCGCGCGGCCGGAATCACGGCCGAGGAGCAAACCCGCCGGTGGTGGCAACGCACGGACGCCGGCACCAGCGCCACGCCGGCCTGGTCGGCTCCGGAGTTCGACGACACGGGATGGAAAACCCTGCGCCTGCCCGGCACGTGGGAGGACGCCGGTTTCGGCTCCTTTCGCGGGATCACCTGGCTGCGGCGCGATTTCGACCTGTCGGCGGGCGGCGCAGCGCAAGCCCATCGCCTCCTGCTCGGTGAAATCGGCACGACCGACGCCGTGTGGATCAACGGCAAACTCATCGGCGAAACCGCCCACCGCCACCGCGAGCGCATTTATCCCGTGCCCGAAGGCATCCTGCGCCCGGGCAAAAACCAGATCGCCATCCGCATGCTCAACCATGGCAAGGGCGGCTTTTTCCCCTGTCCCGATCATGTGCGCGAAAACAAAACCGGCGACCTCCTGCTCGCGCCCGAAACCGGGGCGACCGTCGTGCTCAACGGCGAGTGGCGCTCGGCCACCGGCGGCCGCTACGATCCTGCCGACCCATTCCCTCCGGTCTTCGACGTCGAGCCCACCGTCCCCTCGATGGCGCATAATGGCATGGTGGCACCGCTCGCGCCCTTCGCGATCAAGGGCGTGCTCTGGTATCAAGGTGAGGCGAACGCGATGCGCGCAGCGGAGTATCGCACCCTGTTGCCCGCCTTGATCGAGTCGTGGCGCGCCCGCTTCTCCGGCGGCCAGTTCCCTTTCCTGATTGTGCAACTGCCCGCCGCCGGGGAGCCGGAGCGACCGCCCGGAGTTTTCCCCTGGGCGGAGATGCGCGAAAGCCAGGAGTGGGTGGCCGAATCCACGCCGGCTTGCGGGCTCGCGGTGACCGTGGACACCGGCGACAAAATCGACGGCCACCCCCCGGACAAGGAACCGGTCGGGCGCCGCCTCGCGCTCCTGGCCGAGTCCGAGGTCTATAGGCGCGACGTCATCGCCTCCGGGCCGGTCTTTGTGGAAGCGACGTTCGATGCACTCGGCGCGCGCCTCCGTTTCGCGCCCAATGGACGCACCCGGAACGACGGCGAGCTGCGGGTCGCCGGCGATGTCGGCGGCGAGTTGCGCGGCTTCGAACTGGCCGCCGCCGACGGCGTGTGGACACCGGCCTCCGCCGCCTTGGACGGAGACGGCCACGTGCGCGTCCTTCGCCCCGAGCGGGCTGGCGCGCCCGTCGCCGTGCGCTATGCGTGGCGAAATTTCCCCGAGGCCAATCTCACCAACCAAGCCGCTCTCCCCGCCCGCCCCTTTCGCTCGGACCGCACCGATTGGCCGACACCGAAACCCCCGGCGGCCAGCGACCCCTCCGCCCCGTCGAAGCCCGCCACGCTGCCTCCGGCGGCGTCTCGGATACCGCCGGAGTTGTTCACCAACGCGGGCGACTACTGCTTCGCCTACCGGGAGGACGGCATGCAGCCGATGGGCAAGGAAGACCGCTCGCCCCTCACGTTTCGCGCCAGCCGCTTTGCGCTCAGCTTCGCCCAAGACCGGCTCGCCATCGAGGCGCTCTCCGCGCCGCTCCGCTCGCCTAGCCTCGCGGATTTGCTGGCGGCGGTTCCCGCCCCGCTGCCGAAAACGCCCGGCTGGGATTTGCGCCTCACCCTCAAAACCCCGGAGCAAAACTTCCCCGTGCTCGGCGGACCGATCCAGCAAGCCGATCAGCAAGCCGTCGAGGCCTGCCAGTATTTTCAACGCCGTTTCCTAAAATCCCTCCGGATGACGGAGGGCGCTCCCCAGGCGGATGCGACCTTCAGCGGACTGGAAATCGCGGCCTGGCCGGATTCGCTGACCCTGCGTTGGAACTTCCGCCCGCTCGCGCCGCTCGTCCGGGGTGGTCTGGAAATCTCGCTGGGCCTGCCGGCGGACTGGCGTTGCCTCCCCCTTGCGGAGGGTGCGCTTGTAGTGGAAAATCCATTACTGGGCGAAGCCTTCCTGGTCCTGCCCGCCGCCGGCGGCATCTTGCGCACGGCCGACGATGGGCGCCGCATCGTAGTCGCCACCGAAGAGACTCGGCGCGATCCGCTGGCCGAACTTAACACCGGCCTGCGCCTCGTCCCGCTCTCAGGCCTGCCGCCGGAGCGCTGGCACGAGGTGCTTAAGGAGGAGCGGCACCCGCTTGCGGTCACGGTTCGCCAGACGTTTCCAGACGCCCTTCTCCTCCCCTCCGCAGACGATGCCGATCTTGGTTGCGTGCGCATCTCGCAACCGAACACCCGCGCACGTTTGAGCGTGAACGATGCCTTCGTCCGCCTGCGGCTCGACCTGAAAAATCCGTCGCCGCGCTCCCGGTCCGTGCGGCTGTGGCTCGACTCCGCCCGCGAGGTCGCCATGCCCGGAATGTCCAACCTCCTGACCGATTCGGCGGGTAATCCGCTGGGCCTGCCGGTGGCCCTGACCAAAAACTGGCACGACAACGTCGCGGATCGCTTCATGGGTCCGTGGGCGCGGCGTTTTCTCGTCCTGACGCTGCCGCCGCACGGCGAGGTCACCCTCGGGCTTTCCCAAATCTACGCATGGTGGGCGGGGATGCCCGCCGCCTCGGTCGCCCACCTTTCCTGCGTGGGCTATCCAGGTAACCAGCAAAACTGGGGGCAGGCTGCCCTTGGCGGCTGGCAAGAGTCCATGACCTTTTGGCCCTCCCCTGCGGCCGGCGGGGCCAACATCTGCGATGTGCGACCCTTCCTTGCGCACGGCACCAACGCCCCGAAGTGGGGCTGGAGCGGCAACCACGGGGGCGGGTCGTGGTTGCGCTACGAAGTCGCCGGCCGATTGGTCGCCACGCACCGCGTGCTCGATCACTATGCCGTGCAGATGCCGAATCTCGCCTCGGTCACCTACCGCACCGTAACGACCGATGGCGCGATCGCGTCGCGGATCCAAGCCACGCTGACCGCGAGCGACGACTGCCTGCGGGTCTTCTTCCGCATACGTCACGAGGTGTTAAAGACCACCCGTTTCTCCAGGCTAGCCTGGTTTCAGCTCGGGGCCGACGGCTACAACTACGCGATCTCGGACCGCATCGCCATCGGCTCCCGCGACGGCCTGACCGAGGAATGGCCGCGCGGCGAGACGGCCGGCTGGCAACGCCGACAACTTCCCTTACCCGGCCCTGTGCCGTGGATTTCCCTGCATGGCACCGACCACAACGATCACACCCACCCCCTGCGACCGGACCAGGTCGGCGCTTGTGCGCACGACCAAGCCACTCGCGGGCTGATCGTGCGGCGTTGGCACGGTAAGGTCCGCGGGCAGGAGGTGACGACACCGAGCTTCAGCATTCTCGGCCACGAAGCCTTCTCGCCCGTGACCACCCTCGCCGAGCTCACTCCGCCACCCGGCGTGGACGAACTGCTGGCGGGAGATTATCAAGAGGCGGACCTTGAGTGGGTGATGTTTCCTTCCAAAAAACTCCGCTACCACGGACCTGATCGCGCCTTCGCGGAGGCGCTCGAGGCGACCGCCGACACCTGGAAACCGGTGCACCGGGAAGCCCATGGCAACGACTTCGAACTGAGCGTGGAAGGAGCCGATGTTCTCGACCGCTATCCGGTGCGCCTGCGCCGACACCCCGAGGCCGGGACGGTGCGTTTCCGGGTTTCCGGCGGTCTGGGTCTCGTGCCCGTTTTGATCGAAAACCTTCCGGGCTACGCCAACCCGACTTTGGAGCATTTGCGGGAGGGCCGCTGGGTGCCCGTGCTGCCCGGCCCTGATGCCACACAAGGCGGCTGGCAGAGTCGGTTCGACGCGACCACCCGCACCTGGGCGGTGGATTTTAACCTCCCCTCGCACCCCGATAGCAGCACAAACGAATACCGTTTCCGCGCCCCGTCTGCGTTTCCCGTTTCGCCAGCACCCATTAGCAAGCGGTGATCCCCCTCCTTCGGCACTCTCCCCACTCAAACTACCCCCTCTCACGCACCCCATGACCTACCGTAACTTTGGCCGCACCGGCCTCCTCGTTTCCCCGCTTTGCCTCGGGACGATGAACTTTGGCAATCAGACCGATCTCACCACCAGTTGCGCGATCATCGACCGCGCCATCGATGCCGGCATCAATTTTATAGACACCGCCAATGTCTATTCCCGCGGCCGCAGTGAGGAGATGGTGGGCGAGGCCCTGAAACGCAACGGCCGCCGCACCCGTATCGTGCTCGCGACCAAGGTGCAGGGCACCATGGATGACAACGATCCCAACGCCCAGGGCATTTCCCGCCGCCACATCATCGCCGAGTGTGAGGCCAGCCTGCGCCGCTTGCAGACCGATCACATCGACCTTTATCAACTCCACCGGCCCAGCACCGAGTGCGCCATCGACGAGTCCCTGCGCGCGCTCGACGACCTGGTGCGAGCCGGGAAAGTGCGCTACATCGGCTCCAGTTTTTTCGCCTCCTGGAAGATCATCGAGGCGCTTTGGGCGTCTAAAGAACTGGGTCTAAACCGCTTCGTGAGCGAACAACCGCCCTATAATATCCTGGATCGTCGTATTGAGCGGGAACTCATTCCCATGGCGCAGACCTACAGCATCGCGCTCATGCCCTTTGCTCCGGTGGCCGGCGGCATGTTGTCCGGCAAATACACTTCCGGCCAAGCGGCGCCCGCCGGCACGCGCCTCGCCGATACCTCCAACTGGCGCAACAAGCTGCGCCTCACCGACACCATCGTCGCCAAAGCGGCCGAAGTCACCGCGCTCGCCGCGGCGAAGGGTGTTGCGCCCACCGCCTTCGCCACTGCTTGGGTGATAAATCAGCCCGGCGTGA
>Ga0247831_1002646_pt1 | contig 28324 bp, 30 predicted proteins | sample LaCruzMarch2015__9_FD_192406 | JGI IMG/M metagenome (GOLD analysis project Ga0247831, IMG submission 192406) | Freshwater microbial communities from meromictic Lake La Cruz, Castile-La Mancha, Spain - LaCruzMarch2015_1m | ecosystem: Environmental > Aquatic > Freshwater > Lake | place: Spain...
CTGACAAAGCAACAGAACTTGGTGTACGTTTACTAGAACAAACCACTTGTTCTAAATACGAACAGGTTGACTCAGTTTTTATTATACACACTAATAAAGGCATCTTTAAAAGTAAAATTCTATGTGCAAGTTTTGGTCGTCATGCCTTTGGCAATTTTAATAAAGCCAAAAAAGAGCGTACCAATTGGGTTGGCGTAAAATATCATATAGAAACTGATTTCCCTTTTAATAAGATTGCTTTGCATACATTCAAAAATGGATATTGCGGTATTTCTAAAATTGAAGACGATAAATACTGTTTATGCTATTTAGTAAAAGCCTCTCTTTTAAAACAATATCACAATAACATTGATCTACTTCAAACAGAGGAGCTTTATAAAAATACTTATTTGAAGACTATTTTCGAACAAGCAACATTCTTATATAAACAACCATTGACTATATCCAATATTACCTTTGACCCTAAATTGCCAATTCATGACCATGTATTTTATCTAGGTGATAGCGCAGGCTCAATAGCTCCATTAACAGGAAATGGCATGAGCAATGCTATGCGAAGCGCATGGATACTGAGTCAAGAATTAGATTTATACTATAAAGGCATTATGTCTATACCTCAGCTAGAAAAAAACTACCTCAAAAAATGGAATCGAAACTTTCAGTTTAGAATAGCAAAAGGCCGCTGGATTCAACACTTCTTTTGCAATCCGACTTTAACGCCATTCTTCATTAAAATAATGAATCAGAGTCAATGGTTAAGAAAAATGATAATAAAACAAACTCATGGGGAATCATTTTAATAATTTCTTATATTTGACTCCGAAATATGCACACACTTAATCCAAAAAACTGGGTAGCGCTCTATGCTGATTATCTTTTGCGTTATGCTATGTTTAGGCTTAACAACGAAACGCTTTGTGAGGATCTTGTACAAGAGACTTTTCTTTCAGCCCTGAAAGCTAAAGATAATTTTAAAGGAAATAGCAGTGAAAAAACATGGTTAACCACCATTTTAAAAAACAAAATCATTGATGAATATCGAAAAAAATCAAAGTCAACTATATCTTCACTTGACTTAGAGGATGAGGCTGCATTTGATGCTCATTTTTTCGAGGCTACTCCAATGAATGCTTATCATTGGACTAAGGATCAAACCCCACAGGACTGGAGTCCAAGTGCAATTGATAAAATTATCAGTCATGAATATTTACAGATTTTAAGAACATGTATTGGGCGTTTAAATGAAACACAAATAGGAATAATACAGGCAAAATATTTTGAAGGAGAAAAATCTGAAACAATTTGTAAGGAATTTAACATTTCAAAGTCTAATTATTGGGTCACGATCCACCGTATTAATTTAATGTTACGAAAATGTATCGAAGTTAAATGGTTTACTGCATAATATGAATCACTCTAAATCTATCATGATTACCTGTAAAGAAGCTTCTCACTTGATATCCATTCAAGATGAAGAAAAGTTATCATTGAGCACAAAGCTCAAACTTAGGTTACATCTTATGTTATGTAAGACTTGTATGTATTTTGCAAAACATATAGAGATATTAAAATCTTCTGTAAAAAATTTGGTTAATGATCCTAATATATCATTTTCTGAAACTAAGAAAATGGAATTCGAAAAAAAAATTAAAGAGAACTTAAAGTAACTGTAAGGTTTTAAAATTCCTGACGTCTATTCTTTTACAAAAAACAAAAAGAATGACACAAACAAAATTCATCTTAACCTCACTTATAATCATTGCAAGTGTTGTATCAAAAGCTCAAATTGCTAAAACCAATATTGTCGAGCATTTTACAAATTCAAATTGTAGTATTTGTGCAAGTCAAAATCCAGGCATCTATACAACATTAGGAAACAACCCTTCGGTATTACATATTACATATCACCCAAGTTCCCCTTATGCTTCATGTGTATTTTCCATGGCAAATCCAATAGAAAATGATGCTCGTACGAATTTCTATAACATATACGGAGGCACTCCACGACTTATTGTAAATGGTGTATCAACTACAACCGCAAATTTAAGTTCAACATTAACCAACATCAGTACTAGCATGACTAATTTCTATATCAATGCTACTCAACAATTTATTACGCCTGATTCGATCTTAGTGAAGGTCGTCGTAAAAAAAATAGCTACAGATACAATGACACAAGCCCTTTTATTTGTTGGTGCCAAACAAGATACGATTAATCAAACAACAGGCAATGGCGAGAGTATCCATCAAGATGTATTTAGAAAAGGACTTACAGCAATGACTGGAAATATGATCACATTACCAACAACTATAAATGATAGTACCTTATATACATTTAGTTATAAAGTAGGTCCAACTTGGAATGCAAATCAAATGAAATCGATAGCAATACTTCAACATATATCAACAAAGGAAGTCATCAATGCTACTGAATCAGTAAATGTCATCTCAATACCTACTTCAGTTATAGAGCAAGAATTGTCGAATACAGTCATCTTTCCAAATCCCGGAAAGAACGAACTCAACATAAAATCTTTGAATACATATACGCACTATAACATTCTCACTATGGAAGGACAGTATATCATAAAAAAATCAAAGCTTAACACTACCATAGATATTACTACCTTACCAATTGGACAATATATATTGCAGTTACAGTCTACTAAAGAAATTAAATCAATCCCATTTTCTAAACAATAATTTAATATTATTCAACATGAAACCAATTCTCATTTTAACCTTAATAACATGTTCTATTATTTCAACTACTTCATGTTCAAAAAAAGTAAAAGAAACCCCTCTAGACCAATACAAAGTAACAGTGGTACACGATAATTGGGACAGTACAAAATCCTTAGCCAATAGCAATAACAAAAATATATGCCTCATGATACATGCTAGTTGGTGTTCAATATGCAATACATTCAAAAGCGACGTACTTACAGACCAAAGTGTAGAAAACGAAATAGCTAGTAATATTATCTTGAGTTTGATAGATGGTGATAAAGAATATGGCAAGCCCATTTATATTCAATATGGAGCCACAGGATTTCCAACGTTTGTAATAACTGATGCGAACGGAAATATGTTAGCTAAACGATCTTGAAAAATAAATAAAGAAGAATTTATTGATTGGATTAAACCTTATTATAAATAAAAATGAAGAAAATACTAACAACAATTTTATTGTTAATCATTCAATTTAATGCGCTTAACATAGTAGCACAAGACTTAAACACACTTCGAAAAAAGCATTTTAACATTGAAAAATCCATAGCGATACAAGGTTACGACCCTGTAAGTTATTTTACCGCAGCTAAAGCAATTAAAGGAAATAAACAATATGCTTATAATTATGGTAATGCGATTTATTATTTTAGTTCGTCAACTAACCTCGAGTTATTTAAGGCTTTACCCAATAAATATGAACCTCAATTTGGAGGTTGGTGTGCCTATGCCATGGGCAATACTGGGGAAAAAGTAGAAATAGACCCTAAAACATTTAAAATAGTTGGTGGAAAACTCTATTTATTTTACCATTCATTGTTCAATAATACTTTGGACACATGGAATAAAAGTGAATCTTCATTGCTCCAAAATGCTAATGCCAACTGGAAAAAAATCTTTAAATAAATTATTTACTTCGACAATATGAACATCAAAAGTCTTATCATTTGGGCCTTACGCCTTACAGCAGCGATTATAATGTTACAGACACTCTATTTCAAATTCACAGCACATCCACAATCTGTTGCATTATTCACAACAATTGGACTCGAACCTTATGGGCGTATTGGTATCGGTGTGATGGAATTAATAGCATCTACCCTTATTCTTATTCCTCGTACTACCAGTATTGGCGCATTATTGAGCACTGGTTTGATGAGTGGAGCATTGATGTTCCATCTTACCTCACTTGGAATTGAAGTTGATGGGGATTCAGTTTTATTTATATACGCACTAATTGTTTTTGTCGCATCTTTGATACTAATAATATTCTATTTCAAACAAATACTAGCTATGGCACAATTACTTTTCAAAGGCAAAAATCCATTTTCAGCGCTTATGCTTATTATGGCATTATCTTTGGCAAGCTGTTCCAATGCTCAAAACAAAAACACTATGACAAACAACAATAAAAACAAATTGTATTCGACCACTGACACCACACAAATAAAAGTGAGTGATGATGAATGGAAGAAAAACCTAGATCCTGAAGTATATAATATTGCCCGCGAAAAAGGAACTGAAAGAGCGTTTACAGGACAATATTGGAATCATAAAGAACTCGGTACATATCGTTGCAAAGCTTGTGGAAACCCATTATTCAAATCGGATGGAAAGTTTGAAAGTAGTTGCGGATGGCCTTCATTTTTCGAACCCATTTCTCCTTCAAGCGTTAAGTATGCCGAAGATAAAACCTATGGGATGGATCGTGTAGAAGTAATGTGTGGTCGATGTGATGCCCATTTGGGACATATTTTTGACGATGGTCCACCACCAACTTACAAACGTTACTGTATTAACTCTGTGATTATCGATTTCGAAAAAAAATAATTCAATTCATTCAAAAAAAGGGATTCAGAAGATTGGGATTCAAAACACCCCACGATTCAGTTAATTTATTCTCTTTTAATTTAAAACCATCAAATGAAACTAAAACTCATTTTCCTTTTTTCACTTTTTGCGTCTTTGACCAGCTGTGGCTATAGCGAAGGTAATTTGCAAAATAAAAAAGTATTGGACGACATGTCAAATTCAACAACAACTAATACAACAAAAATGATAGATACATTAACAATAGGCGGCGGATGCTTTTGGTGCGTTGAAGCTCAATTGCAATTACTTGATGGAGTACAGTCTGTTAAATCAGGCTATGCCGGCGGACAAGTAAAGAATCCAAGCTACAAAGAAGTTTGTACTGGCCTAACTGGCCATGCAGAAGTAATCCAAGTAACCTTCGACAATAGTGTTTTAACTTTGGATGAATTGTTGGCTGCTTTTTGGCAAGCTCACGACCCTACGCAGCTCAACAGACAGGGCAATGATGTTGGCACCCAATATCGTTCAGTGATTTTTTATCGAAATGATGAACAAAAGAAAATAGCAGAAGATTACAAGAAAAAACTCAATGATGAAAAAGTATACGACAAACCAGTTGTAACTGAAATATCACCATTAGATGTATTTTATCCTGCGGAAAATTACCATCAAAATTATTATAACGATAATTCATCTCAAGGATATTGTCAATATGTTATAGCACCCAAGCTGGAAAAATTTAGAAAAGTATTTAAAGAAAAAATTAAAAAATAGGTCAATTGTAAGGATTAGTCTTTTACTTCGTCAAAGTAAAAAAACACTACATGAAGAATCTGCTTTTCTTAGCAATTATACTATCCTCAACCGTACTTTATTCACAGCAAAAAATACCATTCATCTCTCGCAATACACAAGAAGCAGGTGCATCATTGAATTCTAACGGGAGTTTTTCAGCATTGGCTTTGACAGGAACTCAATATTGGGGTGTAGGCAAGAAAAAAAAGAACTTTAAATTAGGATTGGGAACAAGGCTCACATCATCATTTGGATCTAACAATTTAGAATATATCACAGCACCTGCTATTTTAACAAGTGGACAAACTGGTCCGGGCGTATTTTTTGCGGAACAAATAACTCAAAATATTGATACGCTTTCGCTGAATGCGACACAATTAAATGCCTTAAATGCTTACTTGGCTTTGCGCTTCGATTTTGCTCAAAAATGGGGTATAGAGTTTAATATAGATTTAACTGGCTTTTCATTTGGAGGTAACAAAGAAGCCAAATTAATTTATGGAGATGGTATTCAATCTATTCAAAATTCGAAGGCAAAACCAACTTTTTTCAATGCATTATTGATAAGTGACAATGATTTAGGTAGTTTAAACTCAGCTCTTATGCTTTCTTACAAAATAAAATCGCAACTTAAAGTAATTGCTGGTGCTTCATTTTTGTTCAATGAATACACATTAGAAAGTCCAGTAACCTACACAAATTCTATAGGCACTAAAGTCAATGCAGAACGCTATCGCACCAAACAATTGATGTTTGGGGTCGGCATTAATTATGTATTTAAGAAAAAATAGACCTAAATTCACTTATATTTTTCAATTCTAAAATCAAATTCAGAATGACATCAAAACTCATCATACTCATTCTATTGTTGGGAATGAATGTTCGAACTTATGCACAGTGGAACAAAGTTCAAAACAGTTCCGTTAATTTTAAAATCAAAAATGCAGGTATTTGGGTCAATGGTTCGTTTACTAAAGCTAATGTAAAGGTAAATATTGATGAAGCAAACCCAACACAATCTACTTTTTCTGGCATAGTAGAATCAAAATCCATACAAACTGGAATCAAACTACGAGACAATCATTTGCGCGATAAAGATGACTTTTTCAATGTAGAAAAATTCCCAACTTTAAATATGAAATCAGTAAGTGTGTCAATTAAAAGTCCTGGAGTTTATGCAGTAAAATGGTCTTTGACAATCAAAGGAGTAACAAAGCTGTTTACTTCTGATGTTAATACAAACAGGGAAGGTAATACTTTAAATATTTTTACTAATTTTGCCATCAATCGAAATGACTGGAACATAGGTGGAAATAGTTTCACCATGGGTGATAATGTTTCTGTAAAACTCAGCACATCGGTCATAAAATAAAACTTATGAAACATTTATTAGAATCAGCCAAACATAGTTTAATGCAACTGGATGCCTTTTTAAACTGTATCGAAACATCCCAATATCAACAACAATTACCTTTACTTTCCGAAAGCACATTAGGTATGCACGTCAGACATATAATTGAATTTTATCAATGTTTGATAAAAGGACAATTACAAGGCCAAATTAATTATGACGCACGCGAAAGGAGTTTATTACAAGAATCCAATATTGAATATGCACGAAGTTGCATTAAAAATTTACAAATTGATTTAGAAATGATTAGTGAAAACAAATCGATTCACCTGATAACAGAGCAAAACAATATCGAATCAAAATTAATAATTGATTCAAATCTCTACCGCGAACTTTCATATGTCATAGAACATACAATTCATCATTTTGCAATTATTAAAATGGCTTGTATTACTTATTTCCCATCTATTTTATTTGATGAAGATTTTGGGATTGCTTACTCAACTATAAACTATCGAAATCGTGTGCACAGTCACTTATCTTCCTAAGTCTAACAATGAATTCATTTTAACGCACAACAGAGATGAACATTTCTCGAGAGGTATTGCACAATTCCCTTCTATAAAAAATATTTCTAACCAAAATATATTAACACCAATAGATAGCAATGCAGGTGGAACATGGATAGCAACCAGTCAAAATTATACCTTATGTCTATTGAATGGTGGCTACAAAAAACATATTTCTCAACCGCCCTATCGTCATAGTCGTGGGAAAATAATAATTGACTTTTTCGAATATAATTCCATTTCAGATTTTATTCATACATATGATATTAATCTATTGGAACCATTTACATTAATCCTTGTAGATCACCATACAAATGATTTACACGAATGTATTTTTGATGGTCGTGTTTTACATCATTCTATAATGCAAAAAAATCAAGCTCATATTTGGAGTTCAAGTACTTTGTATCAAGTGGATGATATTTTACGAAGAAAAAACCATTTCAATTTATTTCTTCAAGAGGCCAAACTAACACAAAATGAAATTATTGCATTTCATACCAATAGTTTTAAAACACTAGAACATGAAGACATTCTAATTAATCGAAATGAGATATTGAAAACCGTAAGTCTAACTTCAATTGTAAAATCCACAACAATCTCAATGACTTATATTGATTTTATCCAATCTAAACAATTAACACTTGAATTATAAAAAACCACGTAAAGGCATTTTACAACACCTTGGATTCAAGCATCATGAATATTGGCCTTGGTGGATGTTGGTCGCTCCAGTATGGCCTTTATGGGCTTGGTATATGTTACGTACAAGAAACTTGACTTGGTTTACAGCTGTCAATCCGGGCATGGAAGACAGTGGCTTTTTGGGCGAAAGCAAAATAAAAATATTGAATTCAATACCCAATCAATACAAACCAAAAACAATCTTCATTCATCATTCTGACCAACTTGATAATGTACCCGAACTCCTTGCATTTCCTTGCATCGCAAAACCAGATATAGGCGGAAGAGGTCGCAAAATAAAAACCATCCATTCATACAGTGAATTATTAGACTATCATCAATCTGTACAAGAAGATTACATGATTCAAGAAATTATTCCATACGAATTAGAACTTGGTATATTTTATATTAGAATGCCTTGGCAATCCAAAGGTGAAATCGTTTCTATTTCGAAAAAAGAATTTCTTGAGGTCGTTGGTGATGGAAAAAGTACTGTCAAACAATTAATGACCCGAAATTATAGAGCCTCGTTGCAAATTGAACGCCTCCATAATATCATCAATATGGATGAAATTGTACCAAACAATGAACATCTTCTACTTGAGCCCATTGGTAATCATTGTCGGGGGACAATATTTAGAGATCATGGGCATCTGATTACGCCAACTTTAACAGCAGTCTTTGATAAAATTTGTGCACAAATTGATGGGTTCTATTACGGACGTTTCGATTTACGGGTAAAATCAATTGAGGATTTAATGCAAGGCAATCATATTCAAATCATGGAACTCAATGGCCTTACATCTGACCCCGCACATATTTTTGACCCTAATGCTCGATTACGAGATGCATTAAAAATTCAATTGAGTAATTGTACCAAATCCTATAAAATAGCAAGATATAATTTGAAGCTTGGATCCAAAACTACGCCTTTAGCTGAATTGTATCGCAAATCGAAAAATGGATTTTAGGTTATATTATAAAACTGTTAGAATAGTTGTTGATTTAAAAAAAAAAATGAAACAAGTATACCACTACTTAATATCAAGAAAACTATTTATTAAATATTGAATCAATTTTACTTTAATCTTTATTTAGTTTTTCTTAAATAAATATATATAGAATTGTATTTTTGATTCAATTCTATTTTGGACAAACTTCATTATAGGGTTTCCTAAATATTCCTTACTTTAGTCCTTTAATCAGACAATAATAATTCATGAAAAAAATCATTCTATCGCTTTTTTTGCTTGGTCAAATGACTGTAAATGGATACAGTCAAGCTAAGTTAATCGAAAAAATCACTAAATCGCCTGGCGAAGTCGTAATACCCTATGAGAAATATCAATTTCCAAATGGATTAACATTGGTAATCCATGAAGACCATAGTGATCCTATTGTGCATGTCGATGTTACGTACCACGTTGGTTCAGCTCGTGAAGAAATTGGAAAATCTGGGTTTGCACATTTTTTCGAACATATGATGTTCCAAGGTAGTGACAACGTAGGTGACGAACAACATTTTAAAATCATCACTGAAGCAGGTGGTACATTAAATGGTACAACAAATAGAGATAGAACTAATTATTTTGAAACAGTGCCAAGTAATCAACTCGAAAAAATGCTTTGGTTAGAGGCCGACCGTATGGGTTTTTTATTAGATTCTGTCACTCAGAAAAAATTTGAAGTGCAACGAGCAACTGTAAAAAACGAACGTGGACAGAATTATGACAACAGGCCGTATGGGTTAGTGCAAGAAACATTAGCCAAAAACATTTACCCATACGGACACCCATATTCATGGTTGACAATAGGATACATTAAAGATTTAGATGGTGTAAATGTACAAGATTTAAAAAACTTTTTTCTTCGTTGGTATGGCCCTAACAATGCGGTTATCACTGTTGGTGGCGATATTAAAACGAATGATGTCATTCGTTTAGTAGATAAATATTTTGGCAAAATACCAAAATGCCCGAAAGTAGATAAAACAATTTTACCAGCACCTGTTATGACTGCAGATAGATATATAAGCATGTTAGACAATTATGCCAAATCACCTATGCTCGTCTGTGCTCTACCAGGAGTACCTGCTTACCATAGTGATGAAGCTGCTTTGGATTGTTTGGCTGAAATAATAGGCGGTGATAACAATTCTATATTATACAAACGCTTAGTCAAGACACAAAAAGCTGTGAATGCTAGCGCTTCAAATCCAACAGATGAACTTGCAGGCACATTTCAATTCAATGTGATGTCCAAGCAGGGCACTTCTCTAGCTGATATGGAAAAGGAAATCAGAAATGCGATTGCCGAATTTGAACAAGTTGGCGTTACAGAAGATGCCCTTACCAAATTTAAATTATCACGTGAAGCTAGCACAATCTATGGCCTAGAAAGTGTGAGTGGAAAAGTAAGTCAACTTTCAGCATTTCAAACATTTACTGGCAATACCAATTATATTAAAAAAGAAATCAAACGCTACAATGATTTGACCAAAGAAGATGTGATGCGTGTATATAACCAATATCTTAAAGGAAAACCAATGGTTATATTAAGCGTTCTAACGAAAGGCAACGAAAATTTAAAAGCAGCTGAAGATAATTACACAGTTTCAGAAACCAACTATAATGCACCTGATTATGGTTACAAAGGATTAAAGTATACCAAAGCGAAAGATAATTTTGACAGAAGCAAAATACCATTAGCTACTGCAAATCCAAGTATAAAAATACCAGCTTATCAAAAACTTGAATTGGATGGTATGAAAATGCTCACTGTAAAATCTGACGAAACACCAACTGTTGTTATTTCTATCGGATTAAAAGGCGGTCGCTTAATTGAACAAAAAGATTTAAGCAAAGTGGGGTTAGCAAATATATTTACATCCATGATGGAAGAAGACACACGTCAACATTCATCAGAAGAAATGACCGTCATGCTTGACAAACTAGGTAGTAGTATTTCTATTGGAACTGACTTTGACGAAACAACAATTACAATTCGATGCTTGAAGAAAAATCTAATCGCAACATTAGATTTACTTGAAGAGCGATTATTCGAACCTCGCTTTAAACAAGATGTGTTTGACCGTATTAAAAGCCAAACTATAGACGGAATCAAAAACTCAAAAACAAGAGCTGCCAATGTAGCAAGTGTAGCTTATGCAAAACTCAATTATGGTGAAAACCATATATTAGGTCTTCCTTCAAATGGCACTTTAACTTCGGTAGAATCATTAACACTTACAGATGTGGAAGAATATTATAAAAACTACATTTCGAGAGAAGGCTTAAAAGCAGTAGTTGTTGGTGACATCGACGAAACAGAATCAATGGCCATTTTAAACCGTTTGACAAAATTACCAAAGAAAAAAATCGATTTACCCTCTTTCCCTCAACCCAAAACAAACATTGCACCAAAGACAATTTATATCGTAAACATTCCTAAAGCGGCTCAAACAGAATTCCGTATTGGCTATATCACAGGCTTGAAGTATACAGCTATTGGCGAATATTACAAATGTGGATTAATGAATTTTCCGCTTGGCGGTGCATTTAATTGCAGAATCAATTTAAACTTGCGTGAAGATAAAGGCTGGACCTATGGAGCGCGTGCAAATTTTAGTGGAAATGAATACACGGGTTCTTATTTATTTTCTTCAGGTATAAAAACACCAGTAACTGATAGCGCATTAATCGAAGTGATGAAAGAAATTGAGAATTTTGCTGCACAAGGAATTACACCTGCTGAGTTATCATTCATGAAAAATGCAGTTGGACAAAGTGATGCACGTAAATATGAAACAGGTTTCCAAAAAGCTGGTTTCTTGGGCAATATTTTAGATTACAATTTATCTTCTAACTACGTAGATCAACAAAATTGGATTTTGAATAATATTGATAAAAACGAAATCAATGCCCTTGCTAAAAAATGGTTACAACTCGATAAAATGAGTATTGTAATGGCTGGTGACAAAGATATTATAGGACCAAAATTGGAAAAATTAGGTTACACAATTGTTGAGGTAGATGCCGACGGGAATAAAAAATAATACTATAATTTTAAATGAAAAGCGTCATGATATTCATGGCGCTTTTTTAATTAAAAAAATTTAGCAATTTCAACACAACTTAAATTAAATTGCAATTAAAACCGACTGTTAGTATTTCAATACAAAATGTTGCTTGACTTTAAACTCTTGTTGAAACAATACTATTCCAAAATAAAACAAATCAATAGACAAGGTTACTTTATCATGATTTCGAATGGTATCCCAAGCTTCTTTCATGCCTTCACTCCAATGTATATCATCGAATATTAGCATTGAATTGTTGTGTAAAAAAGGTAAAGATTTAAAAAAATAATCAATTGTTGGTTCTTTCCGATGATTGCCGTCAATAAAAATCAAATCAACTGATTTCATTTCGCTCAGTACCGCTTGAAAGGTATGGTCAAAATTACCCAAGACTTGCTTGACATGCGTAAAGTTCATCTGTTCAAAATTGGCTTTTGCCACATTGGCCACCTCTTTACTTCCTTCAAGTGTTACCAAATTAGCATTGGCATTTGCAGCTGCCAAATACGATGTACCGATACCTAATGATGTACCTAATTCTATGACCGAGGTATATTTAAATGTATTTACGATTCGAAATAAAAGCTTACCGAATTTTTCATTTCGTCCAGCTGTGCGAGCTATATCATTTACTTTTCGTTGTTTGAAATTATGCACCAAAGATCCTGCGCCAAAATCTTCTATATTTAAAATTGTATGATTATCATACAATTTTTTTCTTAAGACTTGTATATCGTCAAAAGCATAATAGTGGCGATCATCTTGCAATATTGAATGGATAAAATCAAATACAAATGGCGAATGAATACCATGTGCTGACTTAGCCTTCAGAACGTACTGAATATATTCTTTGATGAGAAAAAAATGATTCGTCATAACTTAGTCATCAGTGAGCATACGATCATACACTTCAAATGTATAATCATATTGATTTTTTTCGTCTTTGATATGATATTCTGATTGAACGAGTTTCCATTCTTCCATATTTAATACTGGAAAAAAAGCAGTGCCATGCTCAAGAGACACATGTACTCGAGTATAATAAATTCTATTGACCCAAGATATAGTTTGCTGATAAATTGTATCACCACCTATTATAAATATCTCATCATCTTTTGTTCTGCAATATTGAATTGCTTCTTCTATAGAGTGCTTTATAACTATACCTTCATGATGAAATGCTGCATCTCTGGTGATTACAATATTTTCTCTATTGGGTAACGGTCGTCCAATTGACTCAAATGTTTTCCGGCCCATTATAATAGGATGTCCAGACGTTAAATTTTTAAAATATTTTAAATCAGCAGGTAAATGCCACGGCAATTGATTGTCAATTCCAATAACATTATTTTCGGATACAGCTACAATTATGGATAGTTTCATTTAAATATTTAATGTTTAACCATGGTTAAAATTGTTGCTAATCCGACTAAAGGCTCATCAGTTTCATCTAAAATTTCGACCAACCATTTTACTATACCTTTTGGAATATCATTTTCATCTCGTGTATCACTTGGCACTTTTTCTTTACACGTAAATCGAACAAATACATTTGTACCTGGGTAAACAGGTTTGGTAAATCTCATTTCATCAATACCATAGTTCAACAAAACAGGATTCATATCGTAACTGTCAACAAACAATCCGGCTGCAACACTCATGATAAAATATCCGTGAGCAACCTGATGAGTAAACATTGTGCCTTCAAAATTGGTTTCTTTCATATGGGCATAAAAATGATCCCCACTCAAATCGGCAAACTTATCAATATCTTCACTTGTAATCAATCGTTTTTCAGTGATAATTTGATCGCCAATATTTAATTCATTAAATGTTTTTTTGAATGGATGTATGTCATCTGTATTTCCTTTTCCACCTTGTTGGTATACATTTGTAATAGCTGAAATCATCGTTGGCGAACCTTGAATAGCAGTGCGTTGCAAATAATGCATCACGCCACGCATACCGCCCATTTCCTCTCCTCCACCAGCACGACCAGGTCCACCATGAATCAACATTGGCATTGGCGAACCGTGTCCAGTACTTTCTTTTGCACTTTCGTTGTTGATAATCATTATACGACCATGCATAATTGCAGCTCCTATGGTGAAATCACGAGCGACTTTAGTATCCGCAGTTGCTATACTACAAACAAGCGAACCTTTACCCATTCTTGCCAATTCAATTGCATCATCTAAATCATTGTAAGGAATAATAGTTGAAACAGGACCGAAGGCTTCAATTTCATGACAAGCTAATTTTTCAAAAGGATTATCATTAAAGAAAACAATTGGACTCATAAAAGCACCTTTGTTTTTATCAGCGCCAGTCACTTGATAATTCTCCAAATCACCAATTACAATTTCTTGCGTTTTCATCAATTCTTGTACTTTTTCCATCACATCATTGCGTTGGCTTATACCAGCTAAAGGCCCCATACGAACGCCTTCTATTGAAGGATCGCCTATAGTAGTGGACATGATTCGCTTGCCAAGTGCAATTTTTACATCTTCAACCATATTAACGGGAACAATTATTCGTCGAATGGCAGTACACTTTTGACCAGCTTTAGTTGTTATTTCACGAGCGACTTCCTTAATGAATAAATCAAACTCTGGCATTTGAGTTGTTACATCATTTCCTAATACAGAACAATTCAACGAATCAGCTTCCATATTAAAATGCACAGCTTCTTCTACCAAACGTGGATGCGCTTTTAGTTTTTTTCCAGTTTCAGCACTACCTGTAAAAGTGACTACATCTTGATTTTTTACAAAATCTAAAATCCCTCTTGCACTACCGCAAATCAATTGTAATGAACCTTCGGGAAGTATATTTGAAGCAATAATTTCTTTAAATACAGCTTCTGTTAAATAAGAAGTTATAGTAGCTGGCTTCACGATAGCTGGAACACCTGCCAATAAATTAACAGCAATTTTTTCCAACATACCCCATACTGGAAAATTAAAAGCATTGATATGAATAGCAACGCCTTCTAAAGGGGTCATAATATGATGACCTATAAATGTGTTGTTTTTGGATAATTTTATTGCTGATCCATCAACATAATATTTTTCATCTTGAAAGTTTTTTCGAAGACTAGCATTGGTAAACAAATTACCTATACCACCCTCAATGTCTACCCATGAATCAACTCGAGTAGCGCCTGTTAATGCACTTATTTTATAAAAAGCTTCCTTTTGGGTCATTAGATGCATAGCCAAAGCTTTAAGCATTCTACCGCGCTCATGAAAAGTCATTTTTCGCAATGCTCGTCCTCCTTTACTTCGTGCATAATTCATCATAGCATCAAAATCAAGTCCATTAGAACCTGCAGTATAAATAGCATCTCCAGTTATCGCATTGAACAATGTTTCTGAAGCAGAAGTGCCAGCAACCCATTTTCCTTCAGCGTAATTCTCTAGTGCAATCAATGACATAGTATATAGATTTTGGCCAAAGATAAAATTTCATGTTGAGAATATAAGGTTAAAAACTAATAGATTCAAAAGATGTTGATAAATCTACTGAAGTATCTCTGTTTATATATAAAAAAACATCTGGCCAAAACTATACAAGTTACAACATAACCTCTAAATGGTTTATGATATAAATCAAGCCAGCATGTGATTTTCATCATGTATTATCTTGAATTTCAATCAGAAATTTGCATTGTAAATAGAGAAAAAAAACAAATAATCTCTGAAAATAAAAACCTATAATACATGAAAACAACAATTAAAAACACAATCAAAAAAACAGCTCTTTCATTAACATTATCATTAGGATGCTTAGTAGTAGGAGCACAAACTGGAGGTGCCATTTTTCAATCTGGCCCTACAATGATGCGAGGAAAAATTTTCCCTACAGCAACCTTATTGGATAATGGGAAAGTAATTACATTCTCCGGAAGAGAAACAAATTTTATCTCGTGCGCTTATTCTGATCTATATGATCCAATTTCGAATTCGTTTACAGAATCACCGATGAATTTCCCACATGATGGCTCAGCAACGATTAAACTATCAGATGGCAGGTATTTCTTATTAGGAGGAGGCATGGATTTAGGCGTGGCTCCAGGTTACTCGTCTACCGAAATGTATAATCCGATGACAAACACATTTGACATCAAAGCTTCTATGACTATGGCACGAATGCAACACTCAGGTATACAATTAAACAATGGAAACGTTTTAGTTGTTGGAGCTTGGTACAACAACAACGGTGCACAATATGGTGAAATTTATGACACCGCAGCAAATACCTTTGCGCCAACAGGTGCTCTAAATGACCCGCGTTCGCAACCCATAGTTTTTCCAACATCAGATGGTGGTGCAATACTTACTGGTGGTTGGGGATCATATGGCGGTGCTGTAAAAACCACTGTTGAATATTACCAAACTCCTACAAATGATTTCATTTCACAATCATCAGAATTGATTCCTGCCGATCCAGGATGGCTACCTTTATCAGCTTACACAAGACCTATGACTGATAACAAAATGAGCAATGGTAAATACCTATTAATGGCATATCGCACAATGCCAACGACCGAATATGCATTGCTAGTGTTTGATCCTACAACAAAATTATTTTCAAAACTAACAACTTCTTCACCATTGCGTGATTCATTAACAGATGGTGGGTTCTTTGATTTTGCATTGAATAAAACAGCCAATATGGCTTATTTAATTGGTGTTGACTCAGGATATGACCCACAACGTGTTTGTGTAGTAACAGTCAATTTATCAACAGGTGATATTTATCATCCAACAACTACATTTACGTTACCAGCACAAGAATACTTTTATGCGTCGTATACTTATATCCTTTCAGTTGGTAAAATATTGGTTCAAGGAATTAATGGTGGCAATGCCGGTTATTTTACAGGAACTGATAAAACTTATTTATTAACACCTCAATTTACTGTAGGCACCAATGATATTTCAAAAACAAATGACTTTCAATTTATTCATTCTCCAAATCCTGCTAAAGATGAACTAAAAATAGAAATGAATTCAGCTGAAGCTACACATTATCAAATTAAAATAATTGATATGCTAGGCAGAGCATTGATTCAAGAAAACATGTACAGTTATGCACCAGGTATTCAAAAATGGACTTTAAGCACAAATACATTAACTCCAGGTATATATAAAATATTTATTTCAGACAAAAAGCAAGTAAAAACAACCTCATTATTGATTACAAAATAGGAAAAATGTTTTTGTAGTTAGCTCCAGTATTGAATCGAAAGAGGATATGCTGGAGTTTTTTTTGAAATAATCTCAATAGTGTGAGTGAAAGCAAATAAGAAATGATATTTTCGCGTTTCAATTAAGAATTTAATAAGTCATGGTCAAAGAGATAGTCGTAAGTGGTATACGATCAACAGGTTTTTTACATTTAGGCAATTATTTTGGTGCAATAAAAAATTACATTGATATGCAAGAGCAATTCAACTGTTATTTTTTCGTAGCAGATTATCATTCGCTTACTACCCACCCCGATCCTACATTACTAAAACCAAATGTGTATAGAGTATTGGCTGAAAATATCGCCTGCGGACTTGACCCTGAAAAAGTAGCCCTGTATGTTCAAAGTGATATACCTGAAATACCAGAATTGTATTTGATGTTGAACATGTTGGCTTACAAAGGTGAATTGGAAAAAACAGCCTCTTTCAAAGACAAAGCTCGAAGTCAACCAGACAATATCAATGCGGGGTTGCTGACCTACCCTACACTGATGTCGGCCGATATATTGATTCACAAAGCAGTTAAGGTGCCAGTAGGAAAGGACCAAGAACAACATTTAGAAATGGCACGTAATTTTGCTCAGCGATTTAATCATCGCTATGGCGATACATTTCCTGAGCCACACCCTTTCAATTTTGGGAAAGAGTTGGTAAAAATTCCTAGTTTGGATGGCAGCGGCAAAATGAGTAAAAGTGAAAATGAAAATGCAACAATTTATTTGGCCGATGACGATGCTTTGATTTTAAAAAAGGTCATGAAAGCCAAAACCGACCAAGGGCCAACTGAACCAAATTCTACTAAACCAGACTATATTGAAAATTTATTTTTGTTGATGAAACTTGTCAGCCCTGAGGATACAACTTTGAAATTTGAGTCAGATTACAACAACTGTAGTATTCGCTATGGCGATATGAAAAAACAATTGGGCGAAGACATGGTCAAATTTGTACAACCTATTCGTGAAATGACCATAGAATTGCAACGCGATGAAGTTCATTTGCAAAAATTAATGAAAATTGGTAAAGAAAAAGCTAGAGAAAGTTCTTCTAAAACACTTGAAGAAGCACGTAAAAAAATGGGCATTGATTTTTATTGTTAATGCATTCTAATATTCCAACTTAAACATTTAATTTAGCAGACTTGTCTCAATATATTACAACTACTCATGCCGAAGAAAAAACAAATAAAACACATTGCAATTGCAGGTAACATTGGTGCTGGTAAAACGACATTAACGACTGTTTTGGCTAAACACTTCAATTGGTCTCCTCATTTTGAGGATGTAGAAAATAACCCGTATTTAAATGATTTTTACAATGATATGCAACGCTGGAGTTTTAATCTTCAAATCTATTTCTTAAACAGCCGAATAAAACAATTGGTTGAAATACAAAAGGGAAGTCAAGTTGTCATTCAAGATAGAACCATATATGAAGATGCATGCATATTCGCACCCAACTTGCATGAAATGGGTTTGATGGCTAAACGAGATTTTGAAAACTATCAGCAATTTTTTGAAACCCTAAAAGAACTTGTAAATCCTCCTGACTTGCTTATATATTTAAAAGCGAGTGTACCAACTCTTGTAGGCCAAATACAAAAACGAGGCCGTGAATACGAAGAAAATATTCGATTGGATTACCTTAAACGTTTGAATGAATACTACAATAATTGGATTGACAACTATAAGGATGGGAAAGTCCTTATTGTAGATATTGATAAACTAAATTATGCCGACAATAAAGACGATTTAGCGCAAGTGGTTAGTATGATTAATGCAGAAGTAAACGGGTTATTTTAATTTAGCATTTCTTTAAACAATTTTTATTTCTTATTTTTCGTTTGAATGTAAAACAACCTTTCAAATGAAAAATCTTTTAGTAATTCTACTTGGATTAATTCCTATTTACAGTAGTGGCAAACCAACCGAAACCTCATTAATAGAAGCCCTCAAAGCAAATCAAGTACAACTGACTGCAACAGGCAATCAAGTTGAACAAAATCCAAGCAAATCAAGCCACTACGGAAAGTGTTTAAAGTTGAAGCTAAAAAACGTAACATCGCAATCAATCCAACTCACTATAGAAAAAGCGTATCATCTTACGAGTATCGAAGATCGTTTACAAGATTTGATCACAACCGAAAATATGATTGTGATATTGAGTCCAAACCAAACAAAGGATGTATTGATCAATGCATTTTGTGGCGAAAAAAGCAATGCATCACCTGATGAAAAAGATACTTTTAAATTAAGTTACAGGCACAGCGGCTCTATTGCTAAACTAACAGAAATGCTTGAAAAAAATCAATTATTTGGCAATACTGGTCAACAAGCTATATGGTGTTTTACCGACAATAACCCATTAGATCAAATTTATGATACACATGCACAAATTGCACTTGAAGACAAATTGATAGCTTTTATTGCTGCAGAAAAAAACATTCCAATACCTAAACGAATTGAATCGAATACAAAACGCCAATTACGATATCCCAAAGAACTTGATGGAAGTTATGCTCAATACATAGATCGCCCAACCACAATTGGATTTTATATTACTGACAGCCTTAATAAAATCGTAACCACTATCATCGAAGATGATACTGAAACTAGGACAGGAACTGCTAAATATAGTTACATATACCGTGGTCAATTTGTAACTGGGAAATATTACTTTAAAATGAAACTCAATAATGAATGGAAAACAGTTAAGGAAATCACTGTTGGTGAAATTCAATCAGCAGAATAAAAATCTTTAGAACCACAAATTAGTTTAATCCTTAAAAGAAAAAACTTAACCTTTATAAAATAAAAAAAGCAGAGTCAATGTATGAACTCCGCTTTTTTATATTTTTTTACAAAGGATTATCTTCCTGAGAAAGCTTTTTTAACTGGATACAACTTGTAAGTGAAAGAGAACGTGTTTAAGATATACCAATCTTTATTTCCAGAATCTCCACGTTGACTGTTTGCCATTACTGAAGTGTTTTCATATCCTTGTAACTCATCCGTACGATAAGCTAACTCAGATGCTAAAAATCCTTTTTCAGAAGTCAACTTTGCTGGATCAGCATAAGAACCACTTACATCATCTAAATAGTCAGTGAATGTTTTGCGCCAACCTAATTCCACAGCAAGAGTGATACGTTTAGCAGGTTGATATTTAAAACCAATAGCCATAGGGATAGCTACTTGAGTCAAACGATATGAAGGATTAGAATTGAAAGATGATGATTGACCTTCGGTGTTTAATGGTTGCAAAGCTACCCAATTGCCTTGGTATAAAGCTTTGGGATTATAGTGAAAAATATTCAAGCCCGCTGTCATATATGGAGTGAAGTTAAAATATTTTTTATCGCGTTTGTTTGATGGATTATAGGTATCAAATGGCAATGCACTTAATTCCATTTGAGCACCGTACTCAACAATAAAAGATCTAAAGCTCAAATTTCTTAAGATGCGGCTTTGTACACGTGTGTTTGCATCATTACCACTAATACGTGCATAGTTAAAAAATCCTCTTACAGCAAACATGGGTGTAATGTTTGTACGAACAAAAACACCAGTTGTTAAACCAGGATTTTCGAAGGTATAATCTTTTGGTTGCAAATCACCAAGGTAACTACTGACGCCTAAGTTATAACCAATTTCGTTACTTCGTTGAGCAAATGAAGCTGATGCGATTGCCGCAAGTGCTAGTGTTAAAATACTTTTTTTCATATTGAATTATGTTTTCGTTTTTTTATCTTAGAGTGTAAATATAATCAAAAATTTAAATTTCCTATACATTAAACCTAAAATGCATAACATCTCCATCTTTTACAATATACTCCTTACCTTCTATACGTAATTTACCAGCTTCTCTACATGCAGTTTCAGAGCCATAATGAACAAAATCATCATATGCTATGACTTCAGCTTTTATAAAACCTTTTTCGAAGTCAGTGTGAATTACACTTGCTGCTTGAGGTGCTTTCCAGCCTGTATGTATTGTCCAAGCTCTAACCTCTTGCACTCCGGCAGTAAAATAGGTAATCAAATCTAGTAAAGTGTAGGCAGATCGAATTAATCTATTTAAGCCTGGTTCAGTTAATTTGTATTCTTCCAAAAACAATTGCTTATCATCTTCATTGTCCATTTCTGAAATTTGAGCTTCAATGCTATTGTTCATCACTATCACTTGACTTCCTTCTGTGGTAGCATAATCAACTAATGCTTTAGAAAATTGATTCCCATTATGTATGCTTGCTTCATCAACATTTGCTACATATAAAACAGGCTTGTCAGTCAATAAAAACAAATCGTATATAGCTTCTTTGTCTTCTTTACTCAATTGAAGGGAACGAACATTCTTACCCTGCTCCAAACAACTCTTACATTGTAACAAAACCTCCAAATCTGCTTTTGCTTTTGGATCGTTTTTGGCCATTTTCTCACAACGTTGAATTTTCTTTTCAACGCTTTCCATATCTTTTAATTGCAATTCTGTATCTATAATTTCTTTGTCACTGATTGGATTAATAGCACCTTCTTCGCGAAGTATATTTTCATCTTCAAAACATCGTACCACATGCACAATTGCATCAACTTCACGAATATTTGCTAAAAATTTATTGCCCAGACCTTCTCCTTTGCTGGCTCCTTTGACTAATCCAGCAATATCTACAAACTCAATAGTAGTAGGTTGAGTTCTATTGGGTTGAACCAGCTCAGTCAATTTGTCCATACGACTGTCAGGTACATCGACTTGACCTACATTGGGATCTATCGTACAAAATCTATAATTTGAAGCTTGAGCTTTTGCATTGTTGCTCACTGCGTTAAAAAGAGTTGATTTTCCTACATTTGGAAGACCAACAATACCTACTTGTAATGCCATTCGATTTTTTTAAGATGCGCAAAGGTAATTAATTAGATAGATTTTGATGGATAAATAAAATGTTACTACCCTTAAATTTAATGACAATCGCGCTTTTCTTTAAATATATTAAATTTATAACTATATGTCTTTATTTGAAAAAATATTTAATACCGCTAACATGTTGTAAATTTGCGCCGTCTAAGAGACAAACAATTTTTTTAAATAAAAAACAATTTTAAACATGAAAACAAAGTTACTTTTAATGGCCCTTTTTTCATTCCTTTCGGTAAAAATGCATGCACAATGTTCAGCAGCTTATACATCAGCATCTGGACCAAACGGAGCTTACACTTTTACAGCAACAGGAGCTAACGCACCTTCTACAATATATTATTGGAATTTCGGAAATGGCTCAGTAGGTAATGGGCAAACAGTTACGACTGCATATAATGCTCCTGGAGCTTACACAGTTTGTTTGGTAGTTGTAGATACCTTTAGCACATGTACAGATTCATCTTGTATTACAATCAATGTTACGAATGGCGCACCATGTGCAGCTTCTTATAGCTATATTTGTAATATCAACAGCACAGTTTCATTGTCTTCAAATGGTTCTAGCTCTGCAAACATGTCATATACTTGGTTGGTAAACAATACCGTTGTAGGTACTGGTGCTAATTATACATATTCAAATGTTCCAGGTACTTATACTATCTGTCTAGCAATAGCCGATGCAACGACAAGTTGTGTAGATACATTCTGTGATGTAGTTACACTATCAAATACAGCACCTTCTTGTGCAGCAAGTTATTATATCTATCCAGATACAAATGGCGCTCCACACACTTATATAGGTGTAAACACTTCTACAGGTACAAATTTAACTTATGTTTGGACTTGGGGCGATGGATCGAGTTCAACAGGAGCATATCCGTCTCATACGTATGCAACAGCTGGCAACTACAATATCTGTTTGTACATTACATCTCCAAATACAAATTGCACTGATAGCATGTGTTTAGCTCAAACAATCAACAAAACAGCTGCAATGTACTCTGTAAGCTTCCAAAATCCAACTTCAGTAAACAACGTTCAACCAGAAATAGCCAGTTTGTACCCTAATCCAGCTCAATCTAGCTTTATATTGAAAGGTAAAAATGGTGCTATGTACAATGTTGAATTTTATACGATCAATGGAACAAAAGTAAAGACAGTGCAAGCTCAATCAAATGAAACAATCAATATCAGCGCTTTAGCATCAAGCATTTATATTTTAAAAGTAACAGATCAAAATGGTGCTAGTCAATTCTCTAAATTAATTAAAGAATAAGTAGTTTTAATAAGTAAAAAAAGAGGCTGTCTTTTAGACAGCCTCTTTTTTGTGGAGGATAACGGGGTCGAACCGATGACCTCTTGCATGCCATGCAAGCGCTCTACCAACTGAGCTAACCCCCCATTTTATTTTTTCTCGAACCGATAACCTTCCCGACATCTTGTCGGGACGCTCTACCAACTGAGCTAACCCCCCATTTTATTTTTTTTCGAACCGATAACCTTCCCGACATCTTGTCGGGACGCTCTACCAACTGAGCTAACCCCCCATTTTATTTTTTGCTCGAACCGATGAACTTCCCGACATCTTGTCGGGACGCTCTACCAACTGAGCTAAGCCCCATTTTATTTCTTCTCGAACCGATGACCTTCCCGACATCTTGTCGGGACGCTCTACCAACTGAGCTAAGCCCCATTTTATTTCTTCTCGAACCGACGACCTTCTCGACATCTTGTCGGGACGCTCTACCAACTGAGCTAAGCCCCATTTTATTTCTTCTCGAACCGACGACCTTCTCGACATCTTGTCGGGACGCTCTACCAACTGAGCTAACCCCCCATTAAAATATAGTATTGGCAAATATAATATGAATACTTAAACATTTCACTTATTTTTGATTAATCAAATTACTTCTATGTGGAACCAAATCTTACAATACCTATACCTTCGCAAAAAAGACCCTAATGCACCCGTAAACATGAATATCAAATTTATGCATGGTATGAATCGAATTTCAATCTTCATGTTCTTGTTTGCAATGATTGTACTTTTAGTTCGTCTATTCGTTAAACGCTAATTGTGATATAATGGATGCAGTTTCTTGACTTGCATCACCCGTTTGAAGCATTTTTTCAAGATCGTTATAATCCTGCTTGAGTTGTTCTATTCTATTCCTATCAAACAACAAGGAATTGATTTCCAATTTCAATCTTTCTATAGTTAGTTCAGCTTGAATCAGCTCAGTTACAGCTTGTTTATTTAAAATTAAATTTACCAACGATATATATTTGACCTTGACGAGTTGTTTTGCAATAGCATAAGATATTGAATTAGCAATGTAACAAACAACCTGTGGCACTTTAAACAATGCAGTTTCTAAGGTAGCAGTTCCAGAGGTCACAAGTGCCAAATCTGCAATTTTCAAAATATCATAGGTTTTATGCTGCTCTAATTTAAAAGAATAATCCTTTAAAAAAGGTTGATAAACCTCTGTACCTAAATTTGGTGCTTGAGCTATTATAATAGTATAATCTTCGTACCCTTTTATTGCCTCAAGCATTATGGGCAACATTTTGTTTATTTCTTGAACTCGGCTACCTGGCAATAAAGCTATGACACGTTCAGCTTGAATAGATGACGGTGATTGCATCGCCTCTTTGATGACACCAACCGTTGGATGACCTACATAATACACTTCACAATTTCGATCTGCATAAAACTGCTTCTCAAATGGTAAAATGCATATCATTCGATCGACATATCGTTTGATAGTTTCTATTCTATTTTCCTTCCAAGCCCATACAGTCGGTGAAATATAATAAGCTGTTTTAAAACCTTGTTGCTTTGACCATTTGGCCATTCGCAAATTAAATCCTGGATAATCTACAAATATCACAACATCGGGTTGAAATGTCTTAATGTGCTGTTTACACAATTTAAAATTTGAAAGTATAGTTCCTATATTCATGACGACTTCAGCAAAACCCATAAATGCTAGGTCATTAATATGCTTCTTAATCTCAACACCAGCCGATAGCATTTTGTCACCTCCCCACCCAGATATAATTGCTTTTGTGTCTTTTTGGATCAGTGCTTTGACTAAGTTACTGCCATGTAAATCGCCGCTAGCCTCACCTGCTATGATGAAATACCTCATTACAACATATTGAATTTATACAAAACTGCAATAATGACGTAGAGCATAATTGCCACAAAAATACCTTTAAGGGTCGTGTATAGTTTTCTGTTTTTGTAATATGTGATCAATGGAATACATGCAATCATGCCCAATGAAATAACCTTGGGTATCATGTTTTGATTTGTTTTGACCAAATAAATAAATCCTGAAATAGATACATTTTGGGGTAAAAATTTAATGGTATATAACATCAGTATTCCCAAAAGAGGAACAATTAATCCAGCTATAAATCCAAAAAAAATATTATTGCGAAGCATAAGCAAAGATGAGAAAAAAATTGAGAAAATTAAAACATCAATAAAACTAAATCATTCGTTGTTTCATGGCTTCAAAGCAAATAATACCAGCTGCTACCGAAACATTAAAACTGTCAAAATCGCCAACCATTGGAATTTTGAAGGTTTCATCGCAATGTTCTTGAGTTACCTTAGATATCCCTTTTTCCTCAGCTCCCATAACAAGACAACTTGGAGTTTTGAAATCAATTTCCATGAGTGTTTTGCTTGCTTGCAAATCGGAAGAAATGATCTTAATCCCATTCATTTTAAGGGTTTCTATAACATTGGAAATATTTTTTTCACGACAAAATGTTAACTGCATCATTGCGCCGGCAGATGTTTTAACCATGTCTTCATGCAATGGTGCGGAGTTTTTTTCGGTAAACACAATCGCATCTACGCCACAACACAATGCACTTCGAATAATAGCACCTGTGTTGCGAACATCTGTAATACCATCCAACAACATTAAAAATGGCGTTTTTCCTTGGTCATATAAATGTGAAATAACATCTTGCAACGGCGTATAATCAACAATAGCGCCATATGCTATTATCCCTTGATGAACGCCACGAACCATGGTATTGAGTTTTTCCATGGGCACTCTTACAATAGGCGTATTGGCTTCTTTGGCTAAACGAATAATGTCGCCAATATTCTCTCCGGTAATTGTGTGATGCATCAAAATGCGATCAAGCGGTTTTTTATTTTGCAATGCTTCCAATACGGGATTGCGTCCGTAGATGATTGATTTTGATGAACGCATGTATTATTTATTGATTATGAATTTCGAAATTTCGACAATTTTGCCATAGACATCTTTCCCCAAAACGACATAAACACCATTGGGATAGATATCCATGTCTTCGAAGGTGACTTCTATTTCGCCTTGTGCAAAATTTCTATCTTGCAATTTTTTACCTATTAAATTGCGCAATTCTACAGCTAGGATGCCTGTATTACCTGTGTTTAGTTTGACCGACAAGCGATTTCCCTTGAGTGGCACGGGATAGAGCGAAAACAATTTATTTTCGTCACCTCCGCTTGCAAACAAAGGCAAGCGTAAGACTAACAATAAGATAAATATGTAAAAGCCCTTCATGTAGTATGTGCAAAAATATAGTGATTTTTTCATTATTTAACTAAATAATCTGCTAATGTTTTAAAAGAATTGGTTATATTTGTTTATTAATTATAAATTTAAACACATGCATTATATTCAAAATAGCTGGTTTGCCACCAATTGGACTTGGATGATCATGATTTGTTTAATCGGAATTGCTGTAGTTGCATACATAAATAACCGTATGGTTTTATTGAAAAAATCACTCATTGCCGTTGTTTCTATTTTTATTTTAACTTTGAGTTTGTCTATTTCAGGCCTTACATTTGGAAGCTCTTCGATACAAGATAAAATGCTGAACAATATTAAAGCCAATTCCTCAGAAGTTGAAGCATCAGGCGTTTTTTCAAAAATTTCCGCTTTTGTTTTAAACATAATCAAAGACAAAATTGCTGATTAAGGCAATTCGTGTTTGTAGTCACTTGTCACATAAAATTTAATATCCGGGTTATTTCGTCGTTCAGTATTCAGATACCACTCGCTTTCGGCCAAATACACCAAATTTCCTTCTTTATCCTCCACCACATTATTTTGTTTAAAGCGAACAAAATCATTGACTTTAGTCATTTCTCCTTTAATCCAACATGCTTTAAAGTATGGTAATGTCCTGAAGCTACAAGCAGCACTATATTCTTGCAATAAACGATATTGTATCACTTCAAATTGCAAATCACCCACACAACCAATAATTTTTCGGTTTCCACCATGTTGTGTAAATAACTGCGCTACACCTTCATCAGTCAATTGACTAACCCCTTTCTCCATTTGTTTGGTTTTCATTGGGTCATTATTGACAAGCTCTTTAAATATTTCTGGCGAAAAACTCGGGATACCGACATAAGTCATATCTTCTCCTTCGGTCAATGTATCCCCAATTTTAAAATTACCCGTGTCAAACAATCCAACAACATCACCTGGGAATGCATCGTCTACAACATTTTTTTCGCGCGCCAAAAAAGTATAGGGATTACTAAACCGAACATTTTTATCTTGTCTCACATGGTGAAAAAATTTATTCCGTTCAAACTTGCCAGAACAAACACGTAAAAATGCAACTCGATCGCGATGACGTGGATCTATATTGGCATGAATTTTAAAAATAAAGCCTGTAAACTTATCTTCTTGCGCATCAACTTCTCGCTTGTCGGTCATACGAGGTCTTGGCGAAGGAGCTATTTGTATGAATGTATCTAATAAATCTTTTATACCAAAATTGTTGACTGCGCTACCAAAAAAGACTGGAGCAAGATCACCATTTAGATATTCATTTTTATCAAAAGAATCATAAACCCCATTGATAAGTTCCATGTCTTCACGCAAGGAAGCTGCATCCTTTTCACCTACCAATTCTACAATTTCGGGCGTGCTTAAATTTGGCAATTCAATCAAATCATCGTCAGTTGCTTTTTGATTGGCCGAAAAAGTCAACAAACTTTTATTGTGTATATTATAAACTCCTTTAAAATCGCGCCCCATGTTGATAGGCCATGATAAAGGTTGTGTTTTAATGCCTAATTTTTTTTCTACTTA
>Ga0247831_1002658_pt1 | contig 28240 bp, 27 predicted proteins | sample LaCruzMarch2015__9_FD_192406 | JGI IMG/M metagenome (GOLD analysis project Ga0247831, IMG submission 192406) | Freshwater microbial communities from meromictic Lake La Cruz, Castile-La Mancha, Spain - LaCruzMarch2015_1m | ecosystem: Environmental > Aquatic > Freshwater > Lake | place: Spain...
GGCACCCATGTCCATAGCCGTCTGCACTGCGCGTTTCATTGCACGACGGAAAGAAATACGGCGCTCCAATTGTTGCGTCACCGACTCTGCCACCAACTGCGCATCCAGCTCAGGTGTCTTAATTTCGAAGATGTCAATCTTGACCTGCTTGCCGCCGCAAAGCTCAGAAACCTTCTGGCTCATCACATCGATTTCCTGCCCCTTGCGTCCAATCACAAGACCCGGACGGGCAGTGTGGAGCGTGACGCGGACTTGGTTCCATGCGCGCTCGATGACGATCTTCGAGATGGAAGCTTGCATAAGCTTGGTCTTAAGATAGTTGCGAATCTGAATGTCGCTGTGAAGAAATTCTGTGAATTCCTTGGCTGGAGCATACCACTTGGAACGCCAGTCCTTTTGGACGGCGAGGCGGAAACCGATTGGATTAACTTTTTGTCCCATGATGAGCGAGTGGCTAAACGACTTGAATTAGGCTTGAGCTTTGCGTGTGCGCTTTGGCTTAGCCTCGGCGGTATCGGCGACTTTGGCAGCCAGGATCACAGTGATGTGTGAACTGCGTTTGAGGATCGGAGCGGCCGACCCTCGTGCACGAGGCATGATTCGCTTGAGAGTAGGTCCAGGAGTAGCGGTGCAAGACTTCACCATTAGCGTCTCGGGGTCCATCTCATGCTGGTTTTCGGCATTAGCAACCGCAGACTGAAGTGTCTTGCCAATTAGCAAGGCTGCCTTCTTCGGGGTGTAGTTGAGCAGGGCAAGGGCACGTGACACGTCCATACCCTGAATTTCACGAGTAACCTCACGCACCTTGAGGGGCGAGATTCTGGCGTTTTTGTAGATGGCTTTTACCTCCATGATTCTTCTCCTTGATTAAAAACTGCGTTCGGTGTCGATAGTTCCACGGTCACCGACCTGGACTGGATTGGTCGTGTTGGCGAGCTGTTGCACGACCACACCCGACACTCCTTTTCTGACGTCCACGACCAACACCTTGGCCACTGGCTTGTCCTGACGAAATACTGAGAAAGGCATTCCCACCTTCACCCCATCTTTGGCACCTACATTGAGCACCGCCACACCGGAGTCCTGCTTAAAAGCAATGACCTTGGCTTCATGCAAATCCCGCCTTCTCTGTTCAGAGCTATCAACAGCCCCAGAGCTTCGAATGATCTGTGCTGCTTGCGCTAAACTGTCCTCAAGCCTCCTTGCAATGAGGGAGTCGACGACCTTTGTTGACTTTGACATATTCAGTGAAGCCTCACTCAATGTCACCAATGCCTCAGAGAGACTACGCTTTTGCTGCTCCAGCAAGCGGAGATCACTCAAGGCAGCGATAAGACGACTGCGGGTCTGATCTCCACCATCATCTAAAACACTGACTCCAAGGCCCTCCATTAACCCGCGAAGTTTTTCATAACTCTCACGCGTCTCTTTTGACTCGTGGGTCACAGATGCCAGGCTTTGAGTCACCGCAACGTTCTGAGCGCGTTGTGCAGCGAGCTGTCCTTCCAAATCACCGATGCGACGAGCGGAAACTTCAAGCGTTGTTTTCAACTCCAGCAATTCAAGGTTACCCTGTTGAGCCGAGCATAATCCAACAACACTCATGGCAAGTGCCATTAGAGCAGAATTGGTAGTTGTGCAGGGTGCTTTCATCGCAGGAATCTAAACTGTACTACTTGGAAACCTTGGCCGTGTGGGCACCATGTGCCTTGAAATTACGGGTGGCGGAAAACTCACCGAGGCGATGCCCGACCATGTTTTCCGTCGCATAAACGCTGACGAAGTCCTTGCCATTGTGCACTAGGAATGTGTGCCCAACGAGGTCAGGGGTAATCATCGAAGCGCGCGACCAAGTTTTAATTGGGCGCTTCTGAGGTGCCTCATTCATCTTGTCGATCTTTGCCAGCAGTTTTTGGCTGATAAAGGGTCCTTTTTTGAGCGATCGTCCCATAGGGTGAATAGTCTAGAATTGATTAATAAGTGTTACTTAGCCTTGCGACGCTGCACAATGAGGTCACCAGAAGCTTTTTTCTTATTGCGTGTCTTTTGTCCCTTTGCGTGGCCCCAAGGACTCAGCAAATGCTGGCGACCACCACCCGATTTGGAGCGACCTTCACCACCACCGTTTGGATGGTCGATAGGGTTCATACACATACCGCGGACCGTTGGACGAACACCCAGCCAGCGTGTGCGACCAGCTTTACCACTGACAACGTTCATGTGCTCAACATTGCCTACCTTGCCGATGGTTGCATAGCACTTTGCGTTGATCTTGCGTATCTCACCAGAAGGCATCTTCACCAGTGCATAAATGTCCTCACGGTTGGAAAGGATAGCTTCCTGACCGGCAGCACGGGCGACGACGCCGCCACGACCTGGGACCAGTTCAATATTATGGATCGGTGTACCCAACGGAATCTCGCTCAATGGAAGCGCGTTACCTAGATCAGGAGCCACCTTGGGACCGGCGATCACGGAACCGCCCACTTGCAGGCCCACAGGAGACAAAATATAGGCTTTGGTTCCATCCTTGTACTGAATGAGTGCGATACGAGCCGAACGGTTTGGGTCATATTCGACTCCTATCACTACCGCAGGTTCGTCACGGCGATCACGTTTGAAGTCAATAATACGGTAGCGGCGCTTGTGACCACCGCCGACGTGTCGGCAAGTGATGCGCCCGTTGTTGTTACGACCACCAGACTTGCGTAGGGCTGTTGTGAGGCTTCTTTCCGGCGTGTGCTTGGTAATCTCCTCAAAGGAGTTCCACTGCTTGTAGCGGTTGGAAGGCGTAGTAGGATTGAAAGTTTTAAGCGCCATGACTGCGGTTCAGTTAAAAGGTTGCTCGCACTCGTAAATTCGAGGTTTAGACAAGATCAATGCGCTCACCGTCCTTGAGACGAACGATAGCTTTTTTCCAATGGTTGGTGCGGCCAGCATCCGCGCGGCCCTTGCGGCGCTCCTTACCTGCTACTTGAGAGGTGCGAACACCAATGACAGTCTTACCAAAGAAAGTTTCGATTGCCTTCTTGATCTCAGGCTTAGTCGCCTTTGGATCGACCCGAAAAACATACTCGTTGTTCTTCTCGCCGAGAAGTGTTGCCTTCTCCGTGAGGCAAATGGTCTTGATAACATTGAAAAGATTACTCATGGCAATTAATTGGTAGCTGTTCTACGGGCCAGGACCTCAAGAGCATCGGCAGTCACCACTACTTTAACGTAGTTGAGCAAATGCTCGGCGTTAACATCTTCGGACCGAGTCATTTGGACCCAAGAGACGTTGCGCGCGGCGCGAAGTGTCACCTCATCGAAGTTGCCAATGATGAGCACCTTCTTTGCCTCTGTGATGGCACGGACCGCTGCAACGAAAGACTTGGTCTTGCCATCGGCGATTGCGAAGCTATCCACACGAAGCATCGCTGCGTCATTGATTCGGCCGGTGATGGCGGTACGCAAAGCGAGCTGCTTCACTTTTTTGTTGATTTTCTGGGAGTAATCACGTGGACGTGGACCCCAGGAAACTGCACCACCGCGCCAGATGGGAGACCGACGGCTGCCCATGCGTGCGTTGCCGGTACCCTTTTGCTTCCACAGCTTTTTACCGCTGCCGGAGACTTCGCCGCGACGTTTCGTGCAAGCTGTGCCAGACCGGCGATTGTTGCGATAAGCGACCACAGTCTGGTGCAAAGCGCGGGCACCTTGGCCCTCTTCAGTGAGGTTGAGGCTAGCGCGCTTAGCGCCTTCAATTGAAATTACATCTGCTGCCATAACTGGAGACTCCTAGTGTGAAATTACTTCTTCTTGGCCTTCGCGTCAGCTTTAGGTGCTGGACGTGCGGCAATGCGGGCCGCGGGATCCTTGATCGCTGGACGCACGATCACATAGCTTCCGGTGGAACCAGGCACAGCACCCGAGACCAGAAGCACACCCTCCTCAGGGCGGCTTTGTACGATCTGCAAATTCTGCGTCGTGCGACGCTTCTGACCCATGTGACCGGGCATCTTCTGATTCTTCCAAACCAAGCCCGGTGTCAGGCGGCAACCGATAGAGCCCGGGCGGCGGTGCATCATGGAACCGTGCGACTGCGGCTGGCCAGCAAAATTGTACCGCTTCACAACGCCCTGGAAGCCTCGTCCCTTAGTGGTGCCGATCACGTCAACCCACGCACCTGCTGGGAACAAATCGACCGTCAATTCCTGACCTGGCGTCGGCAGCGCCACATCCGAGTCGGCACGAAATTCGACCAGTTTTTTCTTGGGTGCGCCACTCCAGCGTTTCAAGTGGCCCATCTTGGCCCGCTTGATACGGCGCTCGAGCTGCTCACCATAACCCACCTGCACAGCAGTGTAGCCATCCTTTTCGGACGCCTTCTTGACTTGCAGAACCTGGTTGCCTTTGACGTCGATGACAGTCACTGCAACGGAGGAACCGTCTTTTTGATAAACATGGGTCATACCCAGTTTTTTTCCGATGAGACCTTGACTCATATGTTTCTCTCCTATTGCTAAAACTAGATGCGAATGGTGATGTCCACGCCGGAAGGAAGATTGAGCTTCTTGAGTTCATCAACCGTGCGTGCCGTTGGGTCGACAATATCGAGCAAACGCTTGTGAGTCCGAATCTCGAATTGATCCATCGACTTCTTATCGACGTGAGGAGACCGGTTCACCGTGAACTTCTCAATGCGAGTGGGAAGAGGAATGGGACCGGCGACCTTGGCTCCGGTGCGCTTAGCGGTCTCCACGATGTCCGCCGTGGACTTGTCCAGCGTGCGATAGTCGTAAGCCCGGAGGCGAATTCTGATACGTTGATTCTGCATGGCTAGTAAAAGTAGGGCTTGATCAATCAGGACTTAGAGCCGCCGCGCTGCTCGACGATTTGTTCCACGATGTTGTTAGGCACCTGCTCGAAGTGAGAGGGCGTCATTGTGTAATTGGCACGACCGCTGGAAAGCGTGCGGATAGCAGTCGAGTAACCAAACATTTCCGAAAGAGGAACCTCTGCGCGCAGGATACAAAGTGTGCCCTTGGAATCCATGCCCTGAATCTTGCCGCGACGCCGATTGAGGTCGCCCATCAGGTCACCTTGATAAGTCTCAGGTGTGGAGCACTCCACAGCCATGATCGGCTCCATAAGAATGCACTTCGCTTTCTTGAGCGCATCCTTAACCGCAAAGATGGCGGCCATCTTGAACGCATTTTCATTGGAGTCCACCTCGTGACTCGAACCATCAAGGAGGTCGATATGGACATCAACCACAGGGTATCCAGCGATGATTCCATTCAACACAGCTTCGATTGCACCGGCCTTACACGCATTGATGTACTCCTTCGGAATCGTGCCGCCCACAACCTTGTTGTCGACCGTGATACCCTTGCCCTTATCATTGGGTGCAATGCTGAGGATCACGTGTCCATACTGTCCGCGACCGCCGGATTGTTTGACAAGCTTACCTTCACCACCAGCAGGGACAGTGATCGTTTCACGGTAGGCGATCTGAGGCTTGCCCGTTACGGTCTCAACCTTGTGCTCACGCTTGAGGCGGTCGCAAAGGATCTCAAGATGCAGCTCGCCCATGCCTGCGATAATGGTCTGACCTGTTTCTTCGTCAGTCTTAACAAAGAAGGTCGGATCTTCTTCCGAGAGGCGCTGCAAGGCATTGCCCATGCGCTCCTGGTCGCCCTTGGTCTTAGGCTCGACCGACATACTGATGACCGGCTCTGGGAAGGATGGCGGCTCAAGCTGAATGTCAAAATCTTCGTTGCAGAGAGTATCACCCGTGCGGACGTCGCGGACACCAACCATGGCAGCGATGTCACCCGAGTAAACGACGTCGATATCTTTCTGCTGAGCAGCCTGAATCTGAATCAAGCGGCCCACACGCTCGGAACGGCGAGTGCGGGGATTATAAATATTGTCACCCTTCTTGATGCAACCCGAATAGACACGGAAGAACACCAGACGACCAAATTTATCGCTCCACAATTTGAAACCAAGGGAGCAGAACTTGGCATTATCGTTAGCCTCAGCTTCCACCACGATCGAGTGATCGTCTGGATGGATGCCCTTAGCTGCCGGGATGTCGAGGGGACCTGGGAGATAGTCAATAACCGCGTCGATCAAATACTGGACACCCTTATTTTTGAAGGCCGAGCCACCGGCCATCGGGATAATCTTGTTAGCAATCACCGCGCGGCGAAGCCCGCGCTTCACATCCTGGAGGCTAATTGGCTTCTCTTCGAGGAACATCGTGCCGATTTCATCGTCCACGTTGCAAAGTTCTTCGACCAAGCTGTCGTAGGCCTCATTGGCCTGTGTGACCTCAGCACCTTCAAGTTCACGCACTGCATAAGTGGAACCCCACTTGTCGCTATCTGTGAAAATAACAGCCTTCTTGTTCACAACGTCTATCTGACCCACAAGAAGGTCTTCGGCACCAATGGGAATAAGAATTGGAAAAGCGTTCGCACCCAGCTTTTCGCGCACATCCTTGACCACGTTTTCGAAGTTGGCGCCAGTTCGGTCCATCTTATTGACGAAGGCAATACGAGGCACGCCATACTTTTCAGCCTGACGGTAAACTGTTTCAGATTGGGGTTGCACGCCAGCCACACCGCAGAGCACAAAGATCGCACCGTCGAGGACACGAAGGGAACGCTCCACTTCGGCGGTAAAGTCAACGTGACCGGGGGTATCGATGATGTTCACCCGCATGTCCTCCAACTCATACATCTTGTAGATGCCCTCTTCCTTCATCTGCTTCCAGCGAGCAGTGACAGCAGCGGAAGTAATGGTAATGCCACGCTCCTTCTCTTGCTCCATCCAATCCGTCGTAGCAGCGCCGTCATGCACTTCACCAATCTTGTGGATCATTCCTGTGTAGAACAAAATACGCTCAGTAAGCGTAGTCTTGCCTGCGTCAATGTGCGCGCAGATACCAATATTGCGGGTGCGCTCCAGAGGGTATTCGCGGTTAGGGGAATTGCGATTAGCGGACATGGGGGAAACGAAGTCTGGGGGGATCTAACAGGAGGAGAGGAAACTAGAAACGGAAGTGAGCAAAGGCACGGTTGGCCTGGGCTTGCTTGTGCACATCGTCACGCTTGCGAACTGCATTGCCCTGGTTGGTAGATGCGTCGCGCAATTCATTGGCCAGAGCTTGGTGCATTGGTGTGCCCTTGCGACCACGTGCAAATCCAATCAACCAACGAAGAGCGAGCGCCTCAGAGCGAGCAGGCGTCACCTCGATAGGCACCGGATAAGTTGCACCGCCCACTCGGCGAGCCTTCACCTCAACACGGGGCTTGGCGTTCTCAATCGCGCGGTTCAACTGCTCAAGAGGGTCGATTGCATCCGACTTCTCATTCAACTTGTCAATTGCTCCATAGACGATGCGCTCGGCTAGGGACTTCTTGCCGGACACCATCACTTTGTTGATCAAGTGAGCGACGAGAGTGCTATCGTAGCGGGAATCACGTAGATCCGGCTTTTCGTAAATTCTTTTTCTGCGGGCCATAGGAAAGGGGGACGGGCTAGGGGTCGAATGAACTCGATTACTTCTTCTTACCAGCAGCCGCAACTGCACCTGGCTTCGGACGTTTCGCACCGTATTTAGAACGACCGCGACGACGGGCCTCAACGCCCAAACAGTCTAGCGTACCACGAACGATATGATAACGCACACCGGGCAAGTCCTTCACACGACCACCGCGAACGAGCACAATGCTGTGTTCTTGGAGATTATGACCTTCGCCACCGATGTAGGCGATGACTTCGAAGCCATTGGTGAGACGAACCTTTGCCACTTTGCGGAGAGCCGAATTCGGCTTCTTCGGTGTGCGAGTCATCACTTGCAGACAGACGCCACGACGTTGTGGGCAGTTGGCAAGCGCGGGCGACTTCGACTTCACCGCTTTGGAGCGGCGTCCGTGTCTCACGAGTTGGTTGATGGTGGGCATACTTGAAAAGAAATGTCTAACTGAAGCTTTGTCGCTATCGTGGCGACACCAGAAGACAACTCACCCATCCCACAGCTGATGCGTCAATTGTCCGGTGTCGCTGCCGATAGTAAAGGCCCGTCGAAACGGGCCTTTGTGCTGAAGCGTCGGGGGAGAAGCTTCAGGCTGTGGAGCCTGGAGGTTTAGCACTCCAGTTATGACTCGCAAATTGTTTCTTCATTATTTTGAACAATTGTTTCCCATGCGTGCAACCGAACAGGCATTCAAAGCGCGAGCTTTTCAGGGTAAGTATGTGAATAAGTTGCTAACGAATCAGCGCTCCCTGCCCTGTTATGAAAGGCTCTTGCGCGCTTTACCTTCCGTGTCATCATCCCCGCCCTTTTCCCGCGAAATGCGGGCCTTAGCTCATGGCACTCATTGTTCAGAAATATGGTGGCACCTCGGTCGCGAATCCCGAACGGATTCGCAACGTCGCTCGTCGTGCGCTGGAGACACAGCGCGCCGGGAACCAGGTCGTCGTGGTCGTCTCAGCCATGTCCGGCGTCACCGACAATCTCATTCGCATGTCAAAGGAGGTCTCCCGCGAGCCAACGGAGCGGGAGATGGATGTGCTTCTCGCTACCGGTGAGCAGACCACCATCGCCCTCACGGCTATGGCTGTTAATGATCTCGGTGGTAAAGGTGTCTCTCTCACGGGAGCGCAGGCCGGCATCGCCACAGACGGCGTGCATACCAAGGCTCGCATCTCCACCATCACCCCCGATGCCGTGCATCAAATGCTCAATGATGGCCACATCGTCATCATCGCCGGCTTCCAGGGCAAGACCGCTGACGGCCACATCACCACCCTTGGGCGCGGCGGCAGCGATTTGACCGCCATCGCGATGGCCGGCGCGATCAAGGCTGATCTTTGCCAAATCTTTACCGACGTGGATGGTGTTTACACCTGCGATCCTCGCGTCGTCAAGGTAGCCACCAAGATCCCCGAGATTAGCTATGATGAGATGCTCGAAATGGCTAGCAGCGGCAGCAAAGTGATGCAGAGCCGCTCAGTCGAGTTCGCCAAGAAATTCGGTGTGCGCTTTGAAGTGCGCAACAGCATGAACAACAACCCAGGAACCCTCGTGAAAGAAGAAACCCCCGGCATGGAATCCGTCGTCGTGCGCGGCGTCAGCCTCGAACGCAGTCAAGCCAAGGTCACCATTGACGACGTGCCAGATCGCCCCGGCGTCAGCGCCGCCATCTTTGGTGCCATCGCCCAGGCGAACATCATGATCGACATGATCGTGCAGAACGTCAGCTTCGACGGCATCACCGACATCTCCTTCACCCTCAGCACCGCCGACCTGCCCAAGGCCGAGGCCGCATTGAAGAACGTGGTCAGCAGCCTCGGCGAAGGCGTGGAGCTGCGCACGCAGTCCGGCATCGCCAAGCTCAGCGTCGTCGGCATCGGCATGAGAAGCCACAGCGGAGTCGCCTCCAAAATGTTCAAAGCCCTCGCCGACGCCAGCGCGAACATCCTTATGATCTCCACCAGCGAGATCAAAGTCGCCGTCATCGTCGAAGAGTCCGAGATCGAAAAAGCCGCCCAAGCCGTGCACACAGCGTTTGGCTTGGATGCAACTGCGTAGCTTTCGCGCCGCACCAGCCAACAAACCACCTAACACGGGCAGCGCGCGGGCGAAAGCCTCGTGCAGCTCGGGAGTCTCCGGTATCCGCACCTTTGCGAAGGCAGGCTCCAGTGTGATTCCATCATGCTGATTCAGGAAGGCAACGTCCTGCATGTCCTGCACATCATTGCCCCGCATCATCTTGGTCAGGATGAGATCGATGGTGTGCGGACGAAATAGCTTCAGCCAGCGCGTTGGTGGCCGCAGAACTGGCACGACATGCTGTTTCTATTCCGGGCGCAGAAAGATTTGATCCTCTTGGAACAGATGGGTCATGTAGAGGCCCAGTTTCTCCAAAGCCACATTCACCTCTTTCTGCGCCTGCCAGAACTGTTCATCGGCATCCGGCACTTCCATTTGTGAAAACGAGAGGATCACGTCCAGGTCTAGCGACCTGCCAATGACTTCTGGCAAATGATCAAACCCAAGCGCGATAGAAGACCATCCATAAACGACGGGAGAAGTTTCGTGGCTTAGCAGCCCATCCAAGGTAGTAGTAACTATGATTTCGGCGTTGGTCGTGCAGCAGGGACTTGCCTGGGGCGTTGCCATTGGGCCGTGAACCTCTTGCCCACCCCACGCTCGTAGCCGTTCATAGCGACGAATCGCATGGGTTGAGGCAGCACGCCGTCTTTGGGTGCAGGCGTCACCGGCAGCAGGGAAAGCAGCACCTGCCAAAAAGCATTGTCAGTCTCAAAGCGCTGCCCGCACTCAGCCACGAACCGCATCACCATCTCGCTTCGCTCCCACACAGCTAAGCGGGCCAGTTGGTGTGGATCGTTGCCTACCGCTCCCAGCATTGCCGCACCACAACGAATCACATGAGGTTCATAAGGTGCCGCTATCGTGAGCAGCACAGTGGCCAGCTCCTCGTTGCTGAACAAATTAGGCGTGACCAACTCCCCTGGCGGCTCGTTTCCCTGCCAATAGTGTCGGCACCCACGCTGCACCGCCAACGGCCACAGATCACTCTGCACCCGCAGCCCCAGCCGCCGCGCCTTCATCAGCAGCGGTGAAACGTGCGTCGTGGTGCCCAGTCGGCGGGCCAGAGTATCAACAGGCATGACGCAAGATTACGGCACCCAGCCTCCAGCTTGCAACGGGCGTTTCATCGCACCTGTTTCACGGCGTCGGTGCCACCACCCACAGCCGCACAAAGCGCCGTCCCAGGCTGCCCACCGGCACAGCGGCTTTCATCTGCTGCACCGTGCCGTTGTTGGCGACATCCTCCTCGGTCACGCCATCGACGTGCCAGTCATTCGCGGCCAGGGTGTCGCTCCATTCCACGATGACCTGCGTCCCGGCGTTCACGGATCTTGGGTAGAAGTAATCAAAGGTGCTGACCGTCTTCGTCACCGCGGTTGGGGACTCACTGTCATCGATAGGCGACAGTCCCATGGCCCACTCCAGTAGGTTTGCCAGTCCGTCGCCGTCAAAGTGAGACGCATCCGCCGCGCTGCCTGTGTTACTGGTGGTGCCAAAACATTGCAGCCGCCACGTCAGTATTGACGGTGAAGGTTTGAGTTACTTTGTCTCTTGATGTTATGGTATCGCTAAAGATGCTCGAACGCGCGGTGCAATGGTCGCCGAAGTTAGAAATCACCCGCCTTCGTCGCACGGTCCGCTTCAACTCTCAGGGCTGCCTCTTCCACTGGAAGCCTTCTTCGGTGAAGCGCTCCTGCGACTGCGCGGACTTCAAGGCCACATGCAGGCGTTCGGTGAGCTGCTTGAACTTCACGCTTTTCGCCACCGCGAAGGGCTGAGTGGCGACCGAGCACTTGATGCCCTGAATGCGCAAAGCGTCCAGTTTGTCACCGGCACCGACGGCATTGCTGAGATAAGTCACGGCCGCATCCAGCGAGCCGGTCTGCATTTGATTGACGAGCATGTCGCCGGTCGGTGTTTGCACCGTCACGTTCTTCATCACGGCATCAGTGACGCCGCTTTCGGTGAACGTCCGCTGCGTGATCCAACCCATTGCGCACTGCTTTTCATGACCGATGCCTACGCGCAGGCCTGGATTGCCAAGACTCTTCAGATCCACGACGCCCCTGGGATTGCCCTTCTGCACCAGGATCACGAGTTCATTCTGAGCGATCTCTTCGGGTGGATTGAATAAGTCCACCACCTGCGCCATGAACTCGTTGTCGCAGGCAAAATAGGCATCCGGTTTCTGTCCAGCCTTCATCTGCGCGACGAGAATGCCGCAGCCATTGTAAACGCGGGTCACACGCACGCCCTCGCGCCGCTCGAAGTCGATGAGCGTCTGCTCAATCGCAGGCCGCAGCATGGAACCTGCGAACAAGTTCAGCTCAGGCGTTTCGGCCCACGGATCGCCCTCAGCGACCTTGAAGCCTGCTGTCTCAAACATTGGCAAGCCCTTGTCTTCTGCCGCGAGGTAGCGGGCGAACTTCATCGCCGCCGCACTCTGCTTCGAGCACGAGAGCAAGGCCACGCTGACATTTGCTTCCTTGCCTTCGAGTTCCGGTAGCGGCACCACTTCCAAATCAGGATACTGCGGCATCAAGCTATCCCACAGGAAGCCAGCATCAGCGCTGCCAGTCTTTAGGGCAGTGCCCACTTCATTCACCGTCGCCGTCATCACAGCGGCTTGCTTGGCGAGTGCGTCCCACTCAGCACCGAGGGCTTCTTTGGACACCTTGCCAATGGCGGCAGCATCGGGGTTTGTCAGTGCCACACGCACACCGCTTTGCTTCAGATCAGCCACGCTCTTCAGCGCTTTGGGATTGCCCTTGGCCACGGCGAGCACGGGTTTCATCACCGCGAGTGGGATGCTTGTTTCGATCAGCTTTTTCTGCTGTGCCAGTTCGGTGTAGCTGTCGTCGGCAGGAATGAAGAGGTCCCCCAGCTTGCTGACCTCCACATTCGCCAGCAGCGTCTGCGAGCCGCCGAATTGCAGGCTCACCGGCACTTGGTATCCCGCTTCGTAAGCCTTGGCCGCTGCTTCGACCGGGCCTTTCAATCCCGCCGCGCAATAGACGACAATGGGCTGCACGGTGCCGGACTCCTTGGAGCAGGCAGCGAGTCCTAGTAGCAGGACGAGGGAAAGAAGAGATCTCATGGCTTGTTTTTTTTGCGCTTGGGAATCGGCACCAACTGAGGGCCGCCGGGGCTGGACATGCGCTCGTCGGGCGGTGGCACTTGATCTCCAAAAATGTCTTCCCAACGCACGGTCATGAGCATGTCAAAGCCGGGGTTCTGCGCCTTCACTTGGCAGGAGCAAGCACCGCACAGGAAGCGAGCGGTTTCTTCCAACAGACCCTTGTTCAAGTTGCCGCCCTTGAACTGAGCGAGAGCGCGACCTCGACCAAAGATAGGATAAACGAGTGGCTCTGTGACAGGCTCACCATTGGTCAGCAGGCGCAGCAGCATCTGCTCCTGCGGGTCATTGGCACGGACAAAGACGATGGTGAAATTCGCCTCAATCGGCAGATCGGTGAGCACGTTGATGCCATCGCGCACCAGATTTCGTGGCACGGGGATGGTGTTGGTCAGCGTCTCAGACTCCGCCTTCAGCAGGTCGAGCAGGGCCTGATCCTTTGCCTTCTTGCCGCTCTCAATGACCAGCCAAATCACCGCCTTGCCCGCGAGCAAGAGCTTGGCGACCTCCTCGCGCTTCGGCGAATGCGCGAGTTCATGCAGCACCTCGGTGGTGAGCGCGCCGGACCACAGCGGCTCCTCGCCCATGCGCCATTCAGGCGCGCAGAGCGCGGCCACCGGAAGCGACTGCTTTTGCAAAGGCTGCCACACGGCCTGCCAGAGCTTCGGCACTTCCTTGGTAGTGTCGATGCGCACGATCTGCCAGTTTGGCGTCACCTTGCGAGAGTCAGGATTGGGATCGGCTTCGAGCTTTCGCAGTTCGGCATCGAGCCCCGCTTCTAACGTGCCTTGATGAAACACCACGAGCTGAAACGGATCGCTATGCCAGCGCTCCAACGCGTAGCGGAACACCGGCACATCGCAGGCATGGACCACACTCGCGAGCGCGAGCGTGGCAATCATTAGAAGGATTCGCATAGGTCTCATTGTCCTTTCAGGCATACGACCTTCCCATCCAGCGTGCTGACAAAAATCGCGCCTTTCGCAGCGGCCATGCCGTCCCACACAGGCGGGCTGTCGAGCTTGGTTTCGGACAAGACCTTGCCACTCGGCGCATCGATCGCCAGCACGGTGGCACCGTGCTTGCCATCCAGGTTTTCATCCTGCTGCTTCAAGCTGGGAACGATGCTGTCATCGCCCTTGCTCAGGCGGGCCATGGCGTCTTCTTCATCGACCACGTCAGCCGGACCTGCCACAAACAACACCTTGTTTGCCAAGGCCATGCCACGAGCAATGATGGGCACCTCGTTCGCCCAGCGCGGCTCCACGAAGTAGCCATTGGAAGGCATGGCCACTTGGCTAGCAGCGGTCGAGCCCGGGCCTTGCTTGGGCGCTTCGCTGGCGATGTGCAGCGCATAGCCGCCCTTGGCCCCGCCTTCATAATGCAGCCCCGCTGCGGCCTTGCCATTATTCTTGGCAGTGCTGCTATCCGTGGCGTTCTGCTTGTCGAAGGTGATGGCCAGCACAGTCTTCGTGTGGGCAGGCAACACAGCCTCAGGATCGGTGGAGAGCGACTTCGCATCCTCAGGACCAATGGCGCTATGGCTGATGCGCACCACGTCGATGAAGCCGGTGAAGCCCGGCAGATTGGGGAAGACCTTGGAGCCGTTGTTGTCACCGATAGCGATGCCAAGATTCGGATTCTTCGCCATCAGTGCTGGCGCATCGTCCTCAATCGCAAGCTGGCCATCCACGAACAGCTTCATCTTCTTGTCCTCGCTGAGCACGCCCGCGATGTGATGCCAGTTATCATCAACGGCGATGGGGGCGATGATGGAGGTCAGCTTACTGCCGATGACGAGATTGAACTGCGGCTTGCCAGCGCTCAGCGCCAGACCATAACCCGCTGCCGAACCGCCATGAGTGACGATCACGCCACTCGGCTGCTCGCCACGAATCCAGGCTTCCACCGTCAAAGGCTTGCCTGTGGGATCAAGAGAGTCGGTCTTGGCCACCACGACCGCTGGCTCGCTGCCCTTGGTTTCAGGCTCAGCCTTCGCCTTGCCTTTGCCCTTCTTGGTATCTTGCTTGGCTTTCTTGCGCGGATTGCCCGACTGCAAGGCCTGCGCTAGCTGCGAGGGCTCGACCTTCGGTGCTTCCTTGGGCGCGCTGAACAGATGATGCTCCAGCGGCGTGGTCCACTTGTAATACTGCGGCTTGCGCGCATACGAGTAAACGTTCTCGTCATCGACACAGAGGATGCGGCCCGCAGGCGTGAACTTGCCCGCCTGATAGTAGCCGTTGTGTCCACCGGCCATGTTCTTGCCGTAGACCCAGTAGCTGCGGTGGAACCACGAATCATCCAGGAAGCCCATGGGCGCGAACACATGCGAGCCTTCGCCTTGTTGATCCGCTCCTTGGCCAATGGCGTTGCCGCTGGTCACACCGAAGTCGCTGCGTGTGCCGTCGGCGTTGAACTTCTGCGACTTCAAATACGTGAACTTGCCGTCGCTCACCAAGATGTCCGCCAGACCCGCTGGCATTTGCAGCGTCTGATGCGCCTCCTGAAAGTCGCCACCCGTCAGCGGGTTCTTGTCATCCACACTGGTCTCTACCAACTTTGAACCAGACTCGACATCGACCTTCGTGAATCGCAGACCGCCATCCATGAAGTTTGATCGACCCGCGATGAAGCTGGCGACATTGCCTTCCATCAAGACCGCACCGCTCACCGGCCAGACGCTTTCCAGCCCCTCAAAGGCCATGTGGCGATCCGCTTTGGGGGCACCACGGAAGCGCCAGACCATCGCGCCATCCGCCGCACGCAGGCAATACACCCAGCCATCGGCGCAGCCGAAAACCACGCGTCCCTTCCAGATGCTGGGCGGCGAGTCAATGCGACCGCCGGTGGTGAAATGCCACTCGGGCGCGCCTGTCTTCTGATTCAAGGCATGAAGCGTGTGCTGCTCGATCTGCGCGACGAAGACCTTCCCCTCGCCCACGCTGATGGCGCTGAGCTTGCCGCCCAGCTTGGTGTTCCAGCCCTCGCTCAAGGTTGACCCGACATCGGCGCGCAAGAAGCCTGTGCGTCCTGCATTGCCTCGATAGGTGGGCCAGTCAGCTGGGGTCGTGCCCTTGGCGTCAGCGAAGGTTTCATCAAACGCAGGCCCCTTCTCCAGGCGGCCCTCATCGCTATCGTTCAGCGTCGGCTTGCGGCGAATGTCGATTTTCGGTGCCATCGCATTGATGCCATACAACTTCGTCTCCGGGTAGCACGCGCAGTTGTGCGGCGGTGCATAGACCACGCCATTGGCGGGCATGACACCATACAAGCACGCGCCGCGCACCCAGTGGTTGATGTCCCAGCTCTTCTTGTCGAGATCGACGAACTCCACCCCGGTGCGCGAAGGCATGATGAAGTTCTCGGTGGCCTTGGAGATGTAGCATCGGTGGTGGAACCAATACGTGTTGTCGGCCACGTTCGGCGGGATCTCCATCTTCACTTCGCCTGTGCGCGGATCGCGGCCCTTGAAAACACCGTCCTGGCCACCCTGAGTCGTGCCTGCGCACCAGACCATGTCACGCGCGACCATCAGGTCCTGCGGCGACTGGTAGCCGCTCGCTGGATGCTCACCCACCCACAACTTCTTTCCTGTGGCCAAGTCATAGCTGGTCATGTTTCCCTCGCCACCCGCGAAGAGCACCACGTCTTTGTGAATCAGCACACGCGGACCAAAGTTAGCCGTAATCATGGCTCGACGTGCCGCAGGCTCCGAGGCCCAGACTTGATTGCCCGTGGCGCGATCCAGCGCCACCAGCTTGGCTCCGTCATGGAAGACCACGCGCGAGTCGTTCATGCACAACGACAACGGAGCGATGACTTGATCGTTCTGCCACTGGGTCTTGCCAGATTCGGTATCGACCAACATCAATCCGCGTGGCTTCTCATCCCAGAAAAAGCCGTTGTTTGCCCGCCCCTGATCGGTGCCTTCCTGGATCTTGTAATCCTTGCGCTCGTCTTCCTCAGTCTTGCGCGCCTGCACCAGCATCTGTTTACCCTCGACCAGGATTTCTTCGACAAACTTGGTCTCGGGATAATCGCGGACCAGTTCCCCAGTCTTGGCATCCAAGCAGGTCACATGGGTGGCGCGGGCGAGCGTGACATACAGCTTGTCATCCACCGCCACGATACGGCGCGTGAGCTGTGTGGGTCCGCTTTTCAGCGGCCACAGGTGATCCTGCCAATCGGGGATGTCCTTGGTCCACAGGATCATGCCATTGTAGCCATCACGCGCGATCAGCTTCCAGTGGGGGGGCAGCATGATGGAAATGCGTGAACCCATGTCCATGATGTAAAAGATGCGGCCGTTGTTGCTGACCATGCCACTGATGGATGACATGCGGTCGTGATGGCGCGACCAGCGCGGGCTGCCCACCCATTGCAAGTTCTCAGGTGGACCGACCGCCGTGTCTTTCGACACCGGATTGCCACTGGGGCCATGCAGGTAGTGCGTCCAGTCATCCATGCGCAGATCCTTCGGCTTCACCGTCTTTTTCCACTCGCTGCCGTTGCGCGAATAGATCACTCCCTCAGGCACCAGCACGCGATTCAGTTCCTCATGGCTCAGACCCAGTTGATCCTCCACCACGATCAGATTGATCATGCCGTCCAAGTAAGGCAGCACCGGCGTGGTCAGCTTCTCCACCGCGACCTGGCCATACACATTCGAGGCACGCATCCAGTCACGTGCGGCGTTCACCTTCGCATCATCCTTGTCCAGGCCATGCACCAAGGTGCCGCTGTTTTGCTTCAGCGCTGCCGTCAGCTTGCCATCGCCAATGCCAAGGTGCACCACGAGGCCACCGACCACACCCGTCTGCTTCAGGATGGCTTTGGCATCATCATCAGGCCCAGCCAAGACAGGCAGGGAAAGCAGAACAAAAGCAGCAATGAGGTGTCGGGTCATGGTCCGGTGGAAACGCAGCCCACACGCCGACCTCTCAGCTAAATCATTGCGCCGGCAGTTTCCCCGCGGCGGCATCCGATAGCTCGACCACTTTCAAGCGATTGGTCTGACCACGAACCAGGACCACCTCGCTTTTCGAGCAGTCTAGCGCCTCGACCATGAACCGCAGCAGCTCGTCATTCGCCTTCCCATCCACGGGCGGAGCATGCAGTTTGATCAGCAGCACCGGACGCCCCTTCTCATCCATGGTCCAGCCCGCGAACTCTGAGCGACGGGCATTGGGGGAAACGCGGCAGGTGACGGCGGGCATACAAGGGACGCATCATGCGTCGCGCGCTGGACAAATCAAACCGCCGCATGTAAATCCTCACCCTCTTATGAAGACGGTCTATATCTCACTCCTCACCCTCTGCAGCCTGCTCGTCTCGTGTGACAAGCCAGCGGTGCCATCGTCCACCTCTACAAGCACTCCACCAGCTAGCGAGTGGACTTCCATGTTTAACGGCAAGGATCTGACCGGCTGGAAGTCGAACGACGAAGTGCCCAATGTCTTCACCGTCGAGAACGGCGAACTGAAAGTCAGCGGGGGCCGCGCGCACCTGTTCTATGTCGGAGCGGATGGCCAAGCCAAGTTCAAGAACTTCGAGTTCAAGGCGAAGGTGAAGACCACCGCAGGATCGAACAGCGGCCTGTATTTCCACACGCAGTATCAGGAGAAAGGCTGGCCCGACGCCGGCTTTGAGTGCCAGGTGAACAGCACGCACAAGGACCCGAAGAAGACCGGCAGCCTCTATGGCGTGATAAACATCCTCGCCCTGCTGCCTGACCAGAAGGAACCCGAAGGAGGCGAGCACATCAAGGTCCCTGCAGCCCCGAGCAAGGATGGCGAGTGGTTCGACTACAGCATCAAGGTCGAGGGCAAGCGTATCGTCATCCAGATCAACGGCGAAACCACCGTGGACTTCACCGAGCCAGAAGGCTGGGACCCAGCCAAGGAGCTGAAGAACATGCCCGGCCGCAAGCTGAGCGAAGGACTGATGGCCATCCAGGGCCACGATCCCCAGAGCACCACGTTCTACAAGGATCTCTTTATCAAGGCGCTGCCGTGAGGCGCGAACAAGCGCTGTGAACAACGGCGAAAGTAGTTAGTGTGAAGTGCTCAGTTCTTCGTGACTGGGCACTTTTTGTCTCCGCGCACTGGCTTGCTCAGCAACTCAGCACTAACGATTCAATATCTTCAGTTTCACCTTTCATGTCCCTCCTCACCCAGCCCCTTTGGCAAGCCGACAGCCTCGGCTCACCGTTGCCCGACGACGACTTTGGCGTCTCCGTCAGCCTGCCGTTGTGGCAGCATGTGATTGGCTATGAGGAAGGCGATCAAGCCGTGGTCCGCCAGTTCCGCTCAGGCTACCCGCGATTCTTCCTGCCCCCTGCGATTGCGAAGCTCTTCGAGAAGGTGGAGCAAGAAGTGGCCGCTACAGGCGAGCGTTGCCTCGTCTTTCCGCGTCGCGTTCATGCCGAGCGCTGCGTGGCGTGGTTGGAGAAACACAAAACCACAGGTCGCGTCGTCGAGTTCGGCGATGAAGCCCTGGGTGTGGCTCTTTTCAAAGCGGACGACTATGCGACCGCACGTAAGTTCTGGCGCTTCTCGGGGGAAGTGATCAGCGCACGCCAGGCACTTCATGCCTTGGGCGAACGCTGCGCGATCACTCTTGAGCAAGGCTGGGCGGCGAACACCACGCTGCGTGAACGTCTGGCTCAGCTCTCGGGTCAAGCGGTCGAGGACGTGTTCCTCTTTCCCTCCGGCATGGCGGCGACCTTTGCCGTGCACCGCATGATCACCGCTTTGTTCCCATATCAGCGCACCATCCAGCTCGACTTCCCGTATGTGGATGTGCTCAAGGTGCAGCAGTTCTTCGGCACCGGTGCGCACTTCTTCCCACTGGTGAAGCCCGAGGAGCGTGAGCAACTGGAAGCCTTGCTCAAGGGCGAGCGCATCGCCGCCATCTTCAGCGAGGTGCCGACCAATCCCCTGCTCCGCTGCGTGGACTACTCGAAGCTGCACGAGCTGCTGAACCGCACGCAGCCTCATGTGCCACTCGTGGTCGATGATACCGTCGGCACAGTCGCCAATGTCGATGCCTTCCGTGTAGCCGATGTCGTCACTAGCAGCCTGACCAAGTCCTTCTCTGGCGCGGGTGACGTGCTGGCGGGCAGCGTCATCTTGAATCGCCGCTCCAAGCATCATGCGGCGTTCAGCACCTTCCTCAAAACGCACGCCGACCACGAACTGTGGCGGGGCGATGCCGTGGTGCTGGAGCACAACTCACGCGACTTCGTCGAGCGTGCCGCCACCATGAGCCGCAATTCCGTGGGACTTTACGATTACCTGTCGAAGCACCCGAAGATCGCCCGCGTGTGGCACTCGATCAGTGAAGGCGGCGCTGGCTATGCGCAGTTGCAGCGCGACCACTACGGCCACGGCAGTCTGTTTTCCTTTGTGCTGATGGACGCGGATCGCACACCCGCCTTCTACGATGCCTTAGCCGTATGCAAAGGCCCCAGCCTGGGCACCAACTTCACCCTCGCTTGCCCTTACACCTTACTCGCTCACTACGATGAACTCGACTGGGCCGAGAGCTGTGGTGTGCCTCGCCGCCTGATTCGCGTGTCCGCAGGTTTGGAGCCGCTGGGCGAGTTGGTCGCACGGTTTGAACAGGCGTTGGAGGTAGCATAGGCTTTCCAGCCTGTGTCCCGGTCATAACGATGAACGGCAGGCTAGAAAGCCTACCCTACTTCCCCACCAAGCTCACCTTCAGCGTCTGGCACAGCTGCACGACTTCTTCTTTCGCCAGCACCAGGGTCTTGCCAGCTTCCACCGCGATCACATCCACGCCTGACTCCGCCGCATTGCGGATCGTCTCGGGGCCGACCACGGGCACGTCGAAACGCATGTCCTGGTTCGGCTTGCTGACCTTGACCATCGTCGCACCTCCCTTGCCCATGGCACCGCCGCGTTTCACGCATTCATTGGTGCCTTCGAAGGCTTCCACCGCCAGCACCGTGCCATTCTTCACGACCACGGTCTGGCCGATGTCCAGGCGACTGCTCTCCTTGGCGATGTGGAAGCCGTAGTCCACATCTTCCCATCGACGCTTTTTCGGGGAAGGCCCCGCAACCAGGCCAGGCGCAGCCAGTAGCTCATCGAGAAAGGTGGTGGCCGAGAGCAGCTCAATGCCGTCCTTCTTCAACTCATCACCAATCGCCCCGAACAAGGTCTCCGCATTGCGCTGCTTCAGCCGCGCCATCATGATCAGCGTGCGCAGGTCCGGACGCAGATCGAAGAGGTTCTTGGGCGCGATCTGCCCGACCATCACGCACTGCGTCACGCCTTGGGCTTTGAAGAACTTGATCATCTTCGACAGCTGCCCCACGCGCACCCATTCTACGGCTTCGACCTTCGACACGATGTCCGTCTTGGTCTCATTCTCGAAGGCACAGACCGCAAGCTGCTTCACGCCGGCCTTTCGGGCATGAGCGATGAAGGTCTCGGGGTAAATGCCGTTGCCAGCGATGATGCCGATGATGTCGAGGGAGGGCTGTGCCATGAGCAGTTAAAGACCACCACCTTGGGCAGGAGCGGTCAATGCTCAACTCGTTCGTCAAAGCTCGAACACATCATGCGTTGACGGACCGCTCATAAACGTTCCAGTTTTGAATCGCACCACCCCATGAAACTCGCATTCATCCTGCTCCTCGCCACGCTCACATTGGTCCCATGCGTGATTGGTCAAGATAGCTGGCCCGACGCCGAACGTGCCGAGTTGCTTCATGGCGTGGAGAGCCTGCCCAAGTCTGGCCTACCGGGACCTGTGGCCATCTGGGGGCGCAATGCCTTCCCCGTGATCGCAGCCGCATCAAACGGCAACCCCGAAGCAGCGCTGTGTGCCGCCTCCGAGTTTGGAAAGGGCAGAGCCGTTATTTATGGCCACCCCAATTACTTGAAGAGCAATGGCAGCGTCGGGGTCCTATTGCTCAATGCGGTGCGCTGGACCAGCGCGGTGGAAAGGCCTTTGATTGGGTGCAAGGAGGTCAATCTTGGCGCTTTCCTTGAGGCCCAGGGTCTGGAGTCCGAGGTCATCGACGGTCCCTTGCTCGGCAAGACCTTGAACCGATACGACGTGGTGATCGCCGATGTGCAGAACCTGACTGACGAGGCGGAAGGCCAGGCGGTGCAGAACTACATCAAGCGCGGCGGTGGCTTCATCGCGGCCATGACTGGCTGGGCTTTCGATCAGACCAGCGGTGGCAAGACCCTGAACCTAGCTCATGGACTGCGCAAGGCACTCATGCCCATCGGCATCGCTTTCACCACGGAAAGCAATGCCTTCGCGGCCAATGAGTTGAGCCACTTTGAACCTCGCGGCGAGCTACCTGCCTTGCTCAATGCGTCCGAAGCTATCGCGGCCATGAAAGACCATCGTGAAGGCAGTTCAATGCTAACGGCTCAAGATCTCGCTCAAGCCACCAGCGCCATTCAGATCGCCATCGCAACGCAGCCACCAGAAGAGACCGCGTTTCAAACTGCCGTGATGAGCGCGTTCTCAGAAGGAGATCAATCGGTGCCCACCGAACAAGATCCCCTCACGCAAGCCGATCATACCGACGCGCGCATTCGCCTGGGCATGGAGACACGTGTGCTGCGGCTTGCGCTTGGCGGCGAGGTCAGTGCCCACGCCGCAGCCGCAGTCTTTCCCGGCCTGGCTCCAACTGACGCACCGCGCGTGACCAAGGAGATTGAGATTGATCCGAATGTCCCCGGCTGGCGCAGCACCGGCCTGTGGTTGAATGCAGGCGACCCTCTGGAGGTGGCGGTGACCGCTGACATTGTAGACAAAGGCTATTCCATCCGCATCGGCTGTCACACCGACACGCTGTATCATTTGGAAAGCTGGAGTCGGGCACCTGACATCACACGCTCGGTCAGCATCGTGGAAGAAGTGACCCACACCGCCAGTGCCTTTGGGGGCTTGATTTACATCGACGTGCCCACCAGCGCCGCTGGTGGACAGCCCTTCACCGTGACGATCGGTGAAGCCGTTGAGGCTCCTCTCTTTGTGCTCGGTGAAACCACCGACGCCGAGTGGAACAGCACGCTCAAAAAACACCCCGCGCCATGGGCGGAGTTGGCCTGCGACAAGCTCATCCTCTCCTGCCCCACCGAGAACGCGCGAAAAGTGAGAAATCCCACCCAGCTGATGACCTTCTGGGACAACGTCGTCGCATCCCAGGACGACATCGCCAATCAAACTGCCGAGCGGAAGCGGCCGGAGCGCATCGTGACCGACGTGCAAATCAGCGCGGGCTACATGCACAGCGGCTACCCGATCATGGTCCCGACCAGCGCCTCGGATGAGATGCTGACCTTCACTCGGCTGAAGTTCCCAGGCTGGGGTTTTTATCATGAGATTGGGCACAATCATCAACGCGACACCTTCACCTTCGACGGCGCAGGCGAGGTCACGAACAACGTCATCGTTCTATATTGCTATGAGGCCGTGCTAGGCAAGGACTGGCTGATTGGGCACACCGCACTCACCGAAGAGGAACGCCGCGATAACATCCGGGAAATCCAGCAGTCGAGCGACAAGTGGCAGACCTGGAAAAATGACCCCTTCCTCGCACTCACCACCTACATTCAACTGGTGCAGGCCTTCGGCTGGGAATCCTGGCGCGCCTATTTGCATAGCTTTGCTGATGAGTCGTTCGGTCCGATTCCCCAAAGCGATGACCAAACTCGAGACCAGTTCCTGATTCGTTACTCCAAGATCAGCCAAAGGAACCTCGGCCCCTTCTTCGACTTCTGGGGCATCCCGGTCAGCGAGGAAGCCAAGCAGGCCGTGAGTTACTTCGATGTGTGGATGCCGGAGGGCCTGTGAGGAAGAGAGAGGTTAGCTATTGGCGCTTAGCTCTTGGTTTCTGAACCAACAACCCATCACCAAGCACTAAAGGGCACCTCTGGAAACCTCCTCTCGCAGAGGACTTGACTTCGCCCCGCGCTGGTAGGGCGCTTTATCCCCATAGCGCCGCCGCCGCCGCCGCCGCCGCCGAAGCGTGGGACGTGGCGATGCGGCACTCTGACGCGAAATTCCGTCGTGTATCCGGCGCGTTGAGACAACGCGCCCTACCGATCATGGACACTGCGACGGCGGTCGAAAACGGGTTTCCAGAGGTGCCCTAAACACTACTTCCGAGAGGCACCTTCTCCTTGCTCACCAGTCGCAGGCCTTCGACTCGCATCGTCTTGTCCACAGCCTTGCACATGTCGTAAATCGTCAGCGCAGCGACACTGGCCGCGGTCATGGCTTCCATCTCTACCCCCGTGCCTGCGACCGTGCTAGCGGTGGTCGTGATGGTGATGCCGTCACTACGCAAGGAAAACTCAGCGCCCACATGTGTCAGGGGCAGCGGGTGGCACAGTGGAATGAGCGACGCAGTCTGCTTCGCTGCCTGAATGGCTGCGATACGGGCCACGGCCAGCACATCGCCTTTCTGCATCTGGTTCGCCTGAATCATGAGCAGCGTCCCCGCCTCCAGCAAGATGCGCGCCTCGGCCACGGCCGTGCGCTTCATCGCCGGCTTGGCCGACACATCCACCATGCTGGCTTCGCCGTGTTCGTTCGTGTGGGTGAGTCGCGGTTCCATTAGGGGCACATAGCGCAGCGCCGTCTGTTTGCCATCATTCCCTGTTCGGCGTTCACGATTTGGCGTGAACACCAAACAGGGCGCAACGAAGGTTTTGCATATCAGCCATGTCTGATTCAGAATAAAGCATGTTGCCTGTCGAGTCCCTCCGCACCACCTACTTGAAGTCTGTGTCGCCAGAGAGTCCGTTTTATCTCTTGCTGGACTATCTGCCTGGTGTTGCCTTCTTTGCCAAGGACGCGCAGTTCCGCATGATGTGCGCGAACCGCCACTTCTACGAGCGCTTCGGATTCAAGCACGAATCGGACATCGTGGGCAAGACCGACTTCGACCTTTTCCCCCAACGACTGGCGGAAAACTTCCGAGCGGATGACGGGGAAGTCATGAGCACAGCGCAGCCGAAGCTCAACATTGTCGAGCTATTCTTCACTCAGCAAGGCATCCCCGACTGGTTCATCACCAACAAGCTGCCGGTGCTGGGCAAGAACGGCAAGGTCATCGGCTTGATGGGCATCATCCAGAGCTATGAAGGCAACAAGCAGGTCATGCAGCCCTACCTGCAAATCGACCGCGCCGTGGCCTACATCCGCGAGCACTTCCGAGCGCGCATCAGCGTCGAAGAGCTGGCCAAGCTGGTGCACCTGTCGCCACGGCAGCTGCATCGCAAATTCGTCGAGACCTTCGGCAGCAGCCCGCAGACCTTCATCATGAAACTGCGCATCCAGGCTGCGTGTGATGCGCTGACGAAGGAAGGCACGAACATCGCCGATGTGGCCCGCGATCTCGGCTTTTGCGACCAGAGCGCGTTTACCCAGCACTTTCATAAGCACGTCGGCCTGACGCCCCTGAAGTATCAGCGGCAGTTCCGACTGACGACGAAGCGGTAGAAACTCAGTGGCTCATCGTGCACCCCGGCGCGACTTCCTGGAAGAAGTCTTTGCCCTTGTCATCGACGAGGATGAACGCGGGGAAGTCCTGGACCTCGATTTTCCAGATGGCTTCCATGCCGAGTTCAGGGAACTCCACGACTTCCACCTTCTTGATGTTTTCCTTGGCCAGAATCGCAGCTGGGCCCCCGATGCTGCCCAAATAGAAGCCACCATGCTTCTTGCATGCATCGGTCACGGCTTGGCCACGATTGCCTTTGGCGATCATGACCATGCTGCCGCCATGCTGTTGGAACAGCTCAACATAGCTGTCCATGCGGCCAGCCGTGGTCGGGCCAAAGCTGCCGCTGGGCATCCCTGCGGGCGTCTTCGCCGGCCCCGCGTAATAGACGGGATGGGCCTTGAAGTAATCCGGCAGTGAACCGATCTGCTCCAAGCGCTCGCGTAGTTTGGCGTGAGCAATGTCACGCGCGACGATGATCGGCCCGCTGAGCAGCAGGCGCGTGGTCACGGGATAACAAGACAGCTCGGCGCGGATGTCGGCCATGGGTTTGTTCAAGTCGATGCGCACCGCGCTGGTGTCCTCGCGATGCCGCAGGGCTTCGGGAATGTATTGCAGCGGGTTGGTCTCCAGCTTCTCAATGAAGACACCGTCCTTGGTGATCTTGCCCTTCGCTTGGCGGTCGGCTGAGCAGGAAACGCCAATACCAATGGGCAGCGAGGCCCCATGGCGCGGCAGGCGCACCACACGCACGTCCAAAGCAAAATACTTACCACCGAATTGCGCGCCAATGCCGCAGGTGCGAGCCGCTTCCAGCATTTGCTTCTCCAACTCCAGATCGCGGAAAGCACGGCCATGCTCGTTGCCGCTGGTGGGCAGCGAGTCGAGATACTTGGTGCTGGCCATCTTCACGATCTTCATCGTGTGCTCAGCAGACAAGCCACCGATGACGAAGACCAAGTGATAGGGCGGGCAGGCCGCCGTGCCCAGGGTCAGCATCTTCTTGGTCAGGAAGTCGACGATGCCTTTCGGATTCAGCACCGCGCGCGTCTCTTGATACAAGAACGATTTGTTCGCCGAGCCACCACCCTTGGCGATGAACAGGAACTTATAAGCATCGCCATCCACCGCTGCGAGATCGAGCTGCGCAGGCAGGTTCGTGCCCGTGTTCTTCTCCGTGAACATATCCAGCGGCGCGTTCTGCGAGTAGCGCAGATTGTTCTCCGTGTAGGCCTGATACACGCCCTTCGACAGCGCTGCCTCGTCGCCACCGCCAGTCCAGACCTGCTGGCCTTTCTTGCCCATGATGATCGACGTGCCGGTGTCCTGGCAGAAAGGCAGCAACCCCGCCGAGGCGACGTCCGCATTTTTCAGCATGGTCAGCGCGACCATGCGATCATTCTCGCTCGCTTCCGGGTCATCCAGGATCGCCGTCACCTGTTTCAGATGCTTCGGACGGAGGAAGAAATTGATGTCGTGAAAGGCCTGGTTCGCCAGCAGGGTCAGGGCTTGGGGATCAACCGAGAGCACAGGTTTGCCATCGAACTCCTTCACGCTAACGTATTCCTTGGTGAGCAGGCGATAATCGATGTCGTCGTCACCAAGTTCGAACAGCTCTTGGTAGTGGAAGTCTGGAGTGGGCATGGAAATAGAAAGTGATGGAGTGCTTAGTGACGAGTGCGACAAAACTCAAGCCTTCACTTTGATAGGAATCTCGCCATCTCGCCAGGCACCGCCGCCTCCACACGCAGCGTCTCGACCGTCACCGGATGCTTCATCTCCAGTCTGGCGGCGTGCAGGCACAGGCGCTTGATGCCGAGTGCTTTACGGAGCTTGCGGTTCAGCTCGAAGTCACCATACACATCATCACCCACGATGGGATGATGCCGCGAGGCGCACTGCACGCGAATCTGGTGCGTCTTCCCCGTGATGAGGTCGATCTCCAGCAATGACAGCCGTTGCACCGGGTCATAGTTGACCAGTCGAAAATGGCTTTCGGCATTGGGCAGCGCGGTTTTGATGACCTCCGTGCGCACCTGTTTCCGCTGATGCCGCACGGCGAGGTGATCGTGCCACTCGCCCTTCTTCGGCAGGCCACCGCCTGCCGTCAGCGCCAGGTAAGTCTTTCTCACGCCGTTCTCTGAAAAAGCGAGTCGGCAGGCCTCTGCCGACTTGGCATCCTTGGCCGCGAGCAACACTCCGGACGTGTCTTGGTCCAGCCGATGAATCAGCCACACCTTGCCAGCGGGCGTAGCGAAGCACTTCTCATCGAAGTCATAGTCCCCCTCGAAGGCACACTTATCCTGGTTGCCCTTGGGATTTGGATGCGAGAGCACACCCGGCGGCTTGTGCACCAGGATCAGCCAGCGGTCCTCGTGCAGCACATCGCATGTCGTCATCATTGCGATGGATTCTGCCTTGCAATCCACCGCACCGCAAAGCAGAAAGACAATCCCATGCCGCCTGTGCCACCCCGCAAATTCAAGCCCGTTCCCTTCGCCTATCACGAGGAGCTGGAGCTTCGCATCGAATCGCTCACCAACGAAGGCAGCGGCGTGGCGCGCGTGAATGACTGGGTCGTCTTTGTGCGCTTCGCGCTGCCCGGCGAGAAGGTGAAGGCGAGCGTGTTCCGCAATCACAAGAACTACAGCGAGGCGGACCTCGTCGAGGTCATCGAGCCTTCCCCACATCGCGTCGAGCCGCAGTGCAGCCTCTTCGGTCAGTGTGGCGGCTGCCAGTATCAAAACCTGCGCTATGACGAGCAGCTGAACTGGAAGCAGCAGCAGGTGCGCGAGCTACTGCAACGCATGGCGAAGATCGAGTTCGACGTGGAGCCTGTGGTGCCCTCGCCGCAGCAATACGGCTACCGCAGCAAGATTACCCCGCACTTTCACAGCCCCAAGAATGGCCAGGTGGGCGAGATCGGCTTCCTCCGCGCCAGCACGCGGAATGCGATGGTCGATGTGCCGCACTGCCCTATCGCACTGCCGGA
>Ga0247831_1002664_pt1 | contig 28201 bp, 20 predicted proteins | sample LaCruzMarch2015__9_FD_192406 | JGI IMG/M metagenome (GOLD analysis project Ga0247831, IMG submission 192406) | Freshwater microbial communities from meromictic Lake La Cruz, Castile-La Mancha, Spain - LaCruzMarch2015_1m | ecosystem: Environmental > Aquatic > Freshwater > Lake | place: Spain...
GCCTTCACACAGCTCCACCTCGGCCAGCTTCTTGCGTCAAAATGCTTCAGGTACATTTGAGCTCACTGACGGTGCATTGATGTTTCAAACGTTCACTTCATATTATGTATCCTCTCAGGTAGTCGGAAAAGACAACGACTGTGTGATGGTAATGAATAGAGAAGTACGAACGGGTGGTGTTTTACTGTATTTTGTAAACTTGAACTATTTGGGCATGCCTTTTGTTGTCGACAATACAGATGGAGAGTGGATACCTTAGGCTAGGGATATAAGCAGAGTAATAGTTCAAAGATGTAGATTTTGATGTTTATCATCTTGTTGTTAATTTATATATAATTTCTTAAATCTCAATCTATACATTTCATAAACTATAAACTAGGGAGAGGCCTTTCCTTTTTGTTCAACCATTATGTTCGTCACTTGCATCAGATTTTTGTTGATGGAGGTAGTCATATACAAATATTTGCTCTCTCCTTTTCTCCAAATACACATGCATTTACCGTTATCAAACCAAGAGTTGCATATACCCTATCTCTCTTTCATTTTATCATTGCCCCTCTCGTGGTACGCACATACCAGTCGGCTCTCATTTAGTATATACTCCTCCCACGTCTATCAGACTTCTTTGCCGTGGTTGTGGATATCCCCATATGATTACTCATTGAACGTATTGTGGGTGTACCGATAAAATCATGTGGATGAGAATGTGAACTAGTTAATGCTCGATGACCACTAAGTCCAGTGCGAAAGTTCACACGTGTTGGTGTATTAAGGTTGGGATTGCCCTGCATCTGCCCATATGGTGGACTCGGTGGTGTTTCACACTTTAATAATGACTGACTCCGTCCTGGTGAGTGTGACTTTGCAGTACGCAACTCAAGTTGCAGTTTCAGTCGTTGTGTACTGTACCCACCCCGATTGTCACTGTCTGGTGGACTACGTGCGCTCACTTCTATATCATCAAGACTTACGGCCGTGTGTGGTGGGACCTTTCTTGATGAGCCCAAATGATCTGACTCACTCCGACGATGGGGTAGCAAACTTACCTCTGACTCACTCCGTAGCAGCCCCTCCGGAGCAGACACGACAACATGGTCGTCGGAAGTGAGTAGTGACGATTGTAAGTCAATCATAAGACCGGCCGACAAACGTTCGAGTTTCATCTGATCATGCTTGAGACGATTACGTTCGATGGATAATTCGTGTAACATGGCCTCGATTTGACAGGCCTTGTCACTGGTACCACCAACTATGTAAAGAAGAGATATCGATAAAAGGAAAATGAATTCAATGTTAATCCACCGCAGAGGAAAATAATATCAGCTCATGATTAATAAGCAACTGACCTTTTACCAACTGTTTATCGTTTTCCAATCGTATGTACCCATAACCACGTGCAAGCTTGACCCAGCCCCTCATATCCATACTAACGACCTGGACACGGTCACCATACTTTAACCGTATCAGCGGTCGTTGGAACTCATCTAACAAATCCAGCGATTTCTTCTTCTGGGCACTTAATGATACGGCCCCCTGTGACAATTGCCGTGCTAATTTTTTCATCGACTTTGTTTCGACAGTTGAAGGTGATGTACCAACGTCCGACGATGAACGAGAGTAGTACCCCTGTGGTCGCAATCGGGGGGAGCAGGGTGCACGACCGTTACTACCACTTGGGCCAATATCGCTTAATGAATCCTTATTTTCGTCATCATTATCATCGTCACCACTGTCCTGGCTAATTGCATTGTAACTAACACTAAGTCCCACACCAACATCATAGTCATCAACCTCCTCCCCGCCGTCCATTATATCATCATCAACTTCAGACATCTGGGGAGACGATGTCCTCGTTCCGTCTGTTTTTCCTGACCCAAAAGTAGTGGCACTGGAGGAGAATCCAACCTCACCACCACCTTTAATCGAGTCGCTTAGGGTCATGATGTTATCATCATCGCAACCGTCTTCTCTCTTCTCCTCCTCCTCATTGTCGTTATCGTCATCATCCTCCTCCTCCTCGAATTCGGGGGGTAGGTCAATATTATCCCCAGCCAAATCAGTAGTCGTGTGCTGTGACGTATCATTCATACTCATCATTTCGACATTTTCATCTTCATGACTTTCCACAAGCTTGATACTATTCGTCGTCGTCTTTGTTTCCAAGCAATGTCCTACCTCGACATTACTATTATTCTCGTTGTGTTGCTTGACAAGTTTCGTAGTTAATGGAGGCGTACCTTCCAACCGACGTGGAGGTCGAGGAGGAGTAGTCGATGATACCGACTTATTGTTGACCTTATTACTAATCGTAGGGGTAGGACTACGGCCGGGTGATTCAGAACAAGGTTTGGTCCACTCGGCAAAGGAAGGCGATTTAGATCCTCCTCCCACACCCTCCTTATTATTCTGCTGCTGTTCATCATCTATAACTGTAGTAGTAGCAGCAGCAGTAGAATCAGCCAATCGTTTACGATCCTTCATCCCCGCGGCAGCAGCACTTTCCTTATAATAATTCTTCATCACCTTCTCCACATCACGTGTAACAGCATCGGCATCATAATCACTCAAGCCACCACCTCCCCCCAATTGTCCTATTCCATCATCACCACCACCACCACCACTGTTATTGCCACCCTGTTGTTTACGTAGACTACTGGGCAAGGTATGTTCAAATAATGTAGGATAAACTAATAACCCAGCCCGGACTGCCACGGCATAGGTACCGCATGGACCACCCTCGAGGTAGGTCCCCACACGTATCTTATGTTCTTCATCATCAACACTCGAGGATGCACCTTGGATATGATGTTGTCCACTAGTAGTACCAAATGTATTTGAATTATCAATGACTTGATGATGATGTTCTCCTCCTCCTGTATCATTGTGAAAGAGGGGTGTTGATCTAGGGTTAGGTCCCCCCGTGGTAGTCGAAGAGGGGAATCGTGGACTCTCTCCCCCAAATAATGAAAGACTAGTAGTAATAGCACGTTGATGATTATTACATTCCCCACTTCTTTGTGGAGTAGCGGGTGCCTCCACCTCGGCACGTCGACGTGCAGGTTCACTTGCCTGTATTAATGATAATAATACTGCATTCTTGGGTAGTGGCAAGCGTATCTTGGGTGCGGGTGGAGGTGGATGTCCTAGCGAACGGGCATTGTTATGCCTACTAGTATTACTGCTCCCCCCACCATAGCCGCCATGGACCTTGTTTTCATATTCCTCTAAATGGCCATACCGGCGTCTCCAACCGGGTGAATTACGCACCCTGTCGGCATATCGACTCGATTGATTTTCTTTTTGTTGCTGTAATGCTGATTGGTCCGGTATAACATCATCCCTCATTTGTGATTGCGGCAGCGAATGCGAGCTCGATGACGATTGATCGCCACCAGTTGCGGTAGGTGTCGGAGGTACCACATCAAGCTTCATCGTTAATGACATACGACATTCCATACATTTATCTAATCGATTCGCGCATTCGACACAAACATAAGTGTGGCCACAGGGCAATACGACCGGATAGTTCGTATGTGTATCAAACTCCTCAAAGCATATCATGCAATGGAAGGAGAAGGCTGATGATGCCATGATGGTGGATGGCTGGCAGTGATTAGAAGTATATTGCGCTGCTCTTCCTCTTCTTCTCCTTCAACTTCACTTGGCCTGATAGTGGAGGGCCTTCCCTCCTTCACCTCTCGATGGATGTCTATGGCCGGCTCTTCGGACGGACTCGTCTTTGCTCCGACGACTTTGTACTTGATTGACGTGCGTTATTCAAACGGTGCCGTACTAGTACTCTCCACGAAATGGTGAATCAACCCGAAATCATCTTAGAAAGGCTCATCCTTTCTGTATCAAGTTGTTGAGAATTTTTTCGTCGGTGCATCCCTCTGACGCTCGAAGAACAAGAAGAACAAGAAAGAAAGGGAAGTCTTGTAAATCGAAAAAAACATCAGCGATTTTTTTGGCGCCTTGGGTTCTTTGCCGCCTCAACTAATAATTCAAAGAAACCTCAAACGCATCTATTAAATTAATACACGTTTCTAGCATCATAACAGGGTTTCAAATCTCTAATCTCCAAGACAGCATAACCTAACTTTAGCAAGACAAAAAACACATACATTCCAACCTCTGTGGACCTCTCTACTACTTGTCGAGCTCTTCCAACCTCTCTCGACCTCTCTACTTGTTGAGCTCTTGAAGGTTGAGCTTTGATGCTCCCTTGGGCAATGCCATGTGTTCTGTGCCAGGGGTGACAACTTCGGCATCAAATGCACCAATCTCCTTATCATCAGTATCAGCACCCTTCGCCCTGAGACTCCTGCGGATTGCCTTCTCAACTTCCATAACAACGAAAATTGCAACCATCCAAACAATGGTGAGCATCCATCCAAACCCGTCCATACCCTTCATTTGAAAGATAACAGTGTTGATACCGGGGCAGTACGTGAAGAAAATCTGTAGCACCGACACAATACCGCAAGAAAAAAGAGCAGCGTTGTTTCCAACAAAGACACGAGGGTGAGCAGAACTGAGGTATGAAAACCTTGCACTCATCATGATAGAAATTGCTCCAAAATCAAGAACATTGAACGCGGTGGCACGGATCTTGAACATCAACTCAGTGGGCACGCAAGTTGTGACGCCTTTAAGAGTAGAGCAGTCGATCATATCGGGGGTTTGCAACATTGCATACCTAGGGCTCAACTCAACAATCTTGGCACTACTAACCACAGCTCCTGTCAACATGATGGTTCCAATGGCAATGCGTAGGAGGAGGTAGCGTCCAATCAGACGCTTGCCAACACGACGAGGAGGGACTGTCATAATGCCCTCTTCTGCAGGCTCAATGGCAGTGACAAAACCAAGAGTCACGGCGCAAATAAAGTTGGAGTACAGAATTTGGATACCTGTGATAGGAGTGTTGGGCAGTTGAACAAGCATACCGAACATAACGGATAGACCCTGTGCGTTGTTGATCGGAGTATTCACGAGTAGGACCTTGCGAAGGTTATCCCACACAACACGGCCTTGCTTGACGGCATACACAATCGTGGCGAAGTTGTCATCGGCGAGGATCATGTCAGACGCCTCACGTGCTACATCAGTCCCCTCCTTACCCATGGCAACACCCATATTGGCAGCCTTGAGGGCCGGGGCATCATTCACACCATCACCTGTCATACTCGTGATTTGGCCATCGGCCTGGAGGGCCTTCACAATACGGATCTTGTTCTGAGGTGAGGCACGAGCGAAGACGTTGTGTTCCCGGCAGCACTTTCGCAACTCTTCATCAGTCATGGCATCAAGTTCAGGACCGGTCACTGCATGACTGTACTTCTCATCTACAATACCAAGCATAAGACCGATGGCAGTAGCAGTATCCTTGTGATCTCCAGTGATCATGGCCACGCGAACACCAGCACTGTGTGCCTCCTTGATGGCTTGCACACACTCGGGACGAGGAGGATCCATGATAGCACACAGACCAATCATGGTCAACCACTTCCCTTCCGGTCTATCATTAACAAATTCCTGCCCTAGCTGTTCTCCAGCCTTAATGGTAGACTTCGGGACATATGCACGAGTAAGACCAAGAACACGTAGACCATGAGAACTGAGGATGGCAATCTGTTCGAGCCAGTAGTCTTCGTTGATGGGTTCTAGGTTGTCATCACCAATGACTCCACCCTTCGCCTGGTTCTTGCAAAACTTGACCATCCTATCAGGAGCACCCTTGACATAGGCAACGTATGTACCAGAAGGAGCCTGGTCGGCCTGAGTGGGCTCGTGGATGGTGGCCATGAACTTGTAATCCGAACTGAATGGGACCTCGGCAACGATTGGGCAGTCATTCTTCAGCTCCTCGATATCAATACCAGAAAAGTAGGATGCACGTAGGATAGAGAGTTCGGTAGGGTTACCGATCTCACCTGCACGTCCACCACCCTCTCCCAAGACACACTTGGAGCACAACACACCGCAGGATAAAGCAGCAGAAATCCAATCCTTAGAGGGCGATTCTCCATTCTTGAAAGGGAAATCAGAGGACTCCACCTTGGCAGCACTAGGGTCAGTGGTGGGTAGCTCATCGGTAGTGTAGTGATTAGAGTTATCCCTTCCACGGCGACGCTCGGGGTTGTTCGGTCCATCAGCCAAAATTTCATTCCCCTTCTTACCAAAGCTCACGACAGCCCGATCGGCGAGGTAGGTATCATCACGGACGAAATTTGCGGGTACACGGTCGGCAGCATCAACATTGTTCTTGTATCGGGCATTCGAGGTAACGAAGGCAGTTAGAGACATGATGTTCTGGGTGAGTGTTCCTGTCTTGTCAGAGCAGATGACAGTGACTGACCCAAGAGTCTCAACGGCAGGGAGGGCACGAACAATCGCATTTTGTGATGCCATGACCTTAACAGCGTACGAGTAAGTGAGCGTTACGATAGCCTCAAGACCCTCGGGGACCATGGCAACAGCGCAGATGAGTGCGATAACGACGGCATTGAGTAACTGTCCCCGGAACACGTACGAGTAGAAGTAGGCAATGAAGAAGGTAGCAAGACTCAATGTGCAGATGATGATGAACAGCCACTTCGAGATGATATCGATTTGACGCAGAACGTCGGTCTTGATGTTCTCAGTTGAGTTCACGAGACGGTTGATGGTACCAATTTGGGTAAAATCACCAGTTGAGATGGCAACTCCGACTCCGCTTCCAACGGCAACGAGGGTTGCTGAGAGAATGGTAATTTGATAGATGTTGGTGACAAGAAAAAATAAATGTGTGAAGGACACTTAATATGGAAATGCTGTAAACTAATACACTCGAGTCAACTTACCACTGTACGCCATGTTCTTACGATCACCCAGAGGAATTTGTTCAGGATCGACAAGCCCATCCTTTAGTGCGATGGCACCAATTTCCTTATCAATAGGGACGGCCTCTCCCGTAAGAGCGGCCTCTCCTGTAGCCATGTTCGACACCTCCACCAACCGAAGATCCGAGGGGACCTTGTCCCCAAGACCAAGGAGACAAACATCACCGGGTACTAGTTGCTCGGCCGGGATCATAACCTCCTTCCCATCACGAATGACACGCGCATCACTTGAAAGCATACTCTTTAATGCATCGGCAGCCTTCTCGGCATTACCCTCCTGATAGATGCCAATGCATGTATTGAGTGTAATAACACCAATGATAAGTACCACCTGGATGATCGATGTTAGACGATTCTGACCCACGGTGATGATGGCCTGTAGAATCGATACGGCAGCAACGGTAAGGAGGACGTACACAAGGACGTTGTTAATCTGATGCCAAATGCGTTGCCAGATGGTAACCTTAACCTTCTCGGTCATTTTATTGGGACCGTACTTGGCAAGACGTGCCGCGGCTTCAGTGCTGCTTAGGCCTGTCTTCTTATGGTCGGCCCCCAACCCCATCTTCTCATATGTCTCCTCGACGGTCATGGCGTGCCATGAATGTTGCTCGGTGTACTGGGGGTTGTCCGCCCCCACTTCCTTCTTTGCCGCCTTGCCCATGATGTTGCTGTTGATTTATTGGGATGATCAGTCGATCGACGGATTATGAGACCGACAATGACGCTTCGACGATAATGCCGTGCCAACGAACGGTGTGAAGTTCACACCTGTCTCTTCTGACGAAGTGCACCGAGGTCGGCTCGGAAGGAAACATGGAAAAAGCGAAGCGAAAGACCCTAACTTCACATTTTGGCGGGCCCAACTTTCAAATCCGAAGTATTTATGTAGTACTCTACGTCCCTTATGTCCATCGTCCCGGCCCGCCGCCCAGCCGAGACCATGGCCGAAGACGTAGCCGCGAACGTGTCGCGACGTAGGTCGAAGGCCGATGAACGTAAGCGTGAACTACTCGTGGAGGCAAGGAATGCTCGGATTGCATGGGTTCTAGAAGTTGATGATGACGATTCGAAACACAACACCTCAACGAAGGTAGACGACGAGATCTGTGGTGGTGTCGATCTGTTATCAAATCTACGTGCGTGTCAATCGGACATCTTACCCTGTGCACCTCTCATTGTTGAGGCGATGCTATCATCTCCATCTCCTGCCATGGCGGTACGACGTCTTCGTCTTAATCGTGAAAATCAAAATGACTGCGTTGTTGGAGGTGATGAATCAATAGGAGTAGACGAGTTATCTACAACTTATCGACGGAATCGGACGGTACGACGTGCACTCGACGAAAGTAAATTGGAATGGGAACACGTGGCCATTTCATCAGGAAAAGATACTGGAACCGATGAAGCATTGATAACTGATCATCTACTAACAAACGTGACACCCGAACCTCATCCTAATGACTACTCTGCCTTCCTCGAAGCACTTTGCCAACCAAATGCAGCTGATGTTGTTTTATCTTGTATGAAATTTTGCACCACCATGAAGGAGGCAGCGAATGTCGTCGTGACGAGTGGGGTGGAGGATGATCATGACAATACAGACACCGGTGCTGCTGCAGGTGTTGTCCTTACTAGTCTTGCGAAGGCAATACGAGGTTTTGTTGGCAAGACAATACGTGTTGTTGAGGAGCATGACGCATTTCACGAATTGAGTCTGCCATCGTCATCATCATCAATGCATGCTGACGAGACCTCCTCATCTATCGTCGCCAAGGATAAACTAGCAGCATCGATTGAAAAATTCGTTTATAGAAAGTGTCGACGAGATATTGACGCTGTCTTATCAAGATCGACGAAGGTAGAGTCATCATTGGGGGAAAATACTGACAACGACGAAGTGAGGCAGAGATCGGTAGGGGTAGGGAGTACGTCATTATCGACGACAGTGGGGGATACTGATAAGGAATTCTATGAAAAGGTTCGATCGTTAGAGTTTGTATCTCCGGCTCATCTAGAAATAGGTTGCTTGGTAAAAGATGTCAGTAGTAACATGTCGGGTGTTTCAGAATCACCAACGTACGAAGATTTAGATCTGTCTTACGTCGTTCGACAGATACGGTCCATCCATGTCCGATCATCACCGCGAGAGATGCTCCAGTCGATATTGATGGTCCATCGTGGCATAACCATCGCGTTGAATGAGGCATGTGGTGGTGGTGGGAGCATCGTTCCACCGGGGGCAGATGATGTATTGCCCACTCTTATATTGGCAATTTTACGATCGCAATCACCGCACCTACCCTCTGCACTTCGCCTCATCGAGATTTTTGCACAGCCTGCAATGTTTCGGGGAGAGGTGGGGTACGCATACACCAGCCTCTGTGGTGCGGTGCAATTTTTGTATCAGCTGGATGTTGATGGACATCTGAAAGGGGTGGTGGGGCTAGGTGCAACAGGGGAGATGAGTGCAGTACTGTCAATCGGGCCTGACGAATTCCGTGTTGGGATGGATGAGTGTCGGAGAAAGATGTTGCTCGAAGTCGAAGAAAGGGAAAAACGATTGTCGATCCATAGATCAATTGTTAGTAATGAAAAGTCTGGATATGAGCCTGATGAAGATGTGCCAGATGATGATTTCATTGATGACGACAAATTGTTCCAAACTGAGATCACGGCACGTCAAGTGAGAGATGCTCGTTCTAATGGAGAAACTGTTGACATGGACTGGGCATTGAGGAAGCATAACGATGCCATTTTGCACCAGGGCCAGATTACGGATGCGGCAATGAATCAAACGGTTGATCAACTTTCCACAGAGGAGCCCATTATTCCATCCCAATTTTCACGTTCATACTCCTATCTTACTGTGCAACCCGATAATATTGGAATACGTGACTTGCCAAAGCTATTGAGCGAATACAAAATGTTGGTTCATGTTACAGAAGTACTACTAAACGAACGGAATGTCTGGAAAGAAAGTGAACGGAAGCTCCAATCGAAAAAGGAGAGGGAGTATATGGAAAGAGACTTCGCGGATGCCCGCATTGATGAGAATGGAATTGGTGTCGTCATTGCTAACGGGAATTAATCCGCTTATTATAATACCTTTGATACAGGACAAAAACAATGATAGAATACCGGTACTTCTACGTTGATAGTGTTGCTTAAATGTCTTTACATTAAGAATGATTATGTACACTAACCACCGATGAAATTCTCGTTACATATATACCTACCAAAATTTTCTCACAAGACTTCAACTGGATCACACCGAAAGGTTATGGACAGGTGCGGGGAAAAGTTCGTCTTTGATCTTGCTCCCCATAAGAGCAGTGCCGGTGAATGTACACCCCATGAGGAAGAGCCACACGGAGCTCCATCCAAATGCGTCCTGTAAGGGGCCTACGGCAAGTAGTCCAATCGACGCGGTGATCGATCCGCATCCGTTAATAAGTCCAGTGACAGTTCCAAGGGATTTGTTATTTCCCTGAACAGATGGATGAGACGCAAGGTCTGCGGCAACTGCTGAGGTGATGATGTTATTGGGCCCTCCAACGAGAATTCCCATGATTGCTAGCATCACAAGAAGGGCGCCGGCACTGAGTTCCTCAGATTTCTTCGAGAAGACGAAAAGGAAGATCATGAGACATCCCATGAATGTACCAATCACCGATGCCCGACGTCCACCGAAGAGATCAGAAACAACGCCAACAATGATACCACCGGGCATCATACCCACTGAGTACAAAGATGCGATAAGGTTGGCCGTTACTGGATCAAAATGCTTCCCAAGGAAGTATGGTAGCCAGAAGAATAGGACGTAGTTGGTAAGCTTGAAAAAACCAAATGCAAAGGCATAATTCGCAACCATGGGAATACGTAAAGCCGCGGCGTAGGTGATGGGAGCTGGTCCCTCGTCGGCAGCCGCCATACCTGTCTCCAACTGCTTCGCTTTCAACTTTTCTAAACGGATCTTTACCTCCGGCGTGATGATACCAATATCGGCAGGATCGGCCACGAGACGCAGTGTTAGGTATCCCCAGGCAGCATTCGTACATGCGGGGATCAAAAGTGCATAGGTGTAGTCAAATCCCGCACCTAGGACGATGGCAGTACACACGGCAGCAGAAATATCACCAAGATACTGGTGACACGTCCATAGACCAAAGATAAGACCACGGTTTTCGATGGACTTTTTGTCACAGAACCAGTTGCCCATGACGGCAGTACCTGTTTAAGTAAACATGCAAATAGTTGTACATATGTTGGAGCGATTGACATACAGTGAAGTGTGTGTGTGTGGACTGCACATATATAACATAACGACTTACCCACAGGTCCTCCCGCCGACTGGAAGAATCCAAACATGAAGTAAATCGCAATGATGAAGAAGTTACCAAGAGTTACACTCATCGATAAAATATCCATCCACAGCGATAAAGTAATTAGGAATATACATGCTCCACTACCAAACAACCCAATTGCCAAAATCGTCGTGGGGTTAAAGGTATCGCCTAGCTTGCCGGAGATGATATTCCCAGCTGCGTACGTGCCCATGAAAACCGTGTCCATGGCCGAAAGGATGATGGAGGAATAGCCGGCACTTTTCTGTAATTGCTGCTTTACGGTCGAGTAGCACTTACGAGAGAAGTGGGACATGAAATACCCACCAAAGGTTACGAAGAATGCCCATCTGTAAAATAGTTGAAGAAGAGTTAAGGGAATATGAGACCAATGAGAACGTTTTGGGTGAGCAACAAATCATGAAACGATGACGTGCGTCAAATTCAGCCGACGACATCGTATCGCTACGTCGCATTGAAGCAGTCTAGGACTAAAAAATGATCTCGCAGCCAACCATGATCATAATATGGTTCGTAAAACTCCAGCATTTTTCTAGCCTCATCATCTCGACCACGACACCTGAACAAACACTTACGGCTGGTACGCCTTCAACTTGGCAAAGTTCTCCTCATCCGCCGCGGACTGTTTCACCAACGGTGTCGTCTCCCTGGGTGCCATGGTGTGACGGATAGAGTGAGGAGCTGTTAGCACGCCTCTGTTTTTATTATCTCCCCAAACCCAAAGATACGGGATCTTGTCGCGATTCATTTCCCGCTCGATTAAATTCAGGAGGAGGAGGAGATTCGTTCCATTCGTTTTCACGTTCGACAAATTTCATGAGAACGTGGAAGCGAAAACGACAGGGGTGTTCGAGTACGACGTGATGATTCATTCGTTGAATGTCATAGATTCGTGCGAGTGGATTGCTTGATATTGCTACCCGGAGATTCATTGCATGCGATGCTAGATGCTTCTTACAACAATAATGAGTCGATGACGTGTGACTTGCAAACCTCCTCATTCCTTCATTAATCAACGCAGAATCTCTCTCAATGACCTCTAGTACCCTGTACGCATCGTCGTCAATCAAGATGGAAGAGGTTATAGTCGCCCTGCTGTATCTTTTTGCTATAAGTCTCGCCAGAGACTACCTCGAAAAGCGATATGATAGAATACTATCGCTCCTCGAAGATGATGTGAATGCGTCAGAGATTCCACCAGGACGGAGTAACTCCATTTGCAGCGATAGTAGTAGCTGCGATAGTGACGAAGAGGAAGAAGATGATGATCTATACGAGATTATAGACGAACGCCGATATGTACTATAGAAGATTTGAATTCTGTCAACTAGAAGTCGTGTCATGTGATAAGCATTTGGTCAATGAATGAATATAGCCTCCGTCCGTACCTCACTGTTCAATATTGATGATGTGTCCACCAAGAATACAGACCCCCTGATGCATGATCCCTCAAGAATCTTCATGTCTTTGGTTAAAGTTTCAATAGAATTCTGTACAAATATAATGTTATTAGAGCTTGTTTTGATGAATCTAATTCTGTTCAGATTTTGTACAAGTCACACCCCTATAACTGATCTTTCTCTAATGTTACGATAAGACAGACTAATTTCATAGTAACATAGCAATTAAGCTTCTCGGTCGCTGCCTTGGAGGAGTGGTGGTGGATGGTAGAGGTATGCATCAACTTTCCTCTTTTCAACGCTTGATTGTTACAAAGTGAAAGTATTCCACATCTACCGTTGCAATGCGACACACATCCACGGCGCTACCTTACCCTAGGTAGTATGCAGTCATCCCATCCATGGCAAGACATAGAAGTACATGACACAAAAATGAAACTAGGCACCCAATATCACAAAGACATGCCATATTTCATGAAAGCCAAACTTTCCTGGTACTGGATTCGGATGTTCCGTTGCAAAGATATACCCACCCACCGTAAATGCAAGTCCACCCAGTACAAACAGTCCCAATCCCCATGTCCCAATCATGGGTGCTAGCCATAATGCCAGTATCCCACCTAACCATCCCATTGTAATGTAGGTTGTCATAGATAGCCACTTGGGAATAAAATCAACGCCAAATGTTGCCGTGACTATCATACCAGCGAAGGCAAGGAACCATGCCACACCGAAGAATGACCAACCGATGACAGTATCACGTAAGTAAATTAAACACAACGGCGTGAATGTACCGCTAATAAGCGGATATATGGCAAGATAATCCAACATACGCAATCGAGCCTCGATGGCTTCTGTACTACTAATAGCATGATGCAATGTTGAACAAGCAAATAGGAACATTAATGATGACCCGTATATACTAAAGGCAACAATTTTCCATGCATCACCGGCACTTTGTGCTATCAGTAGCACAGTCCCCAGTAGCGATAGCATGGACGCAAAAAGATGTGATGCTGAATTAAACACCTCATCGGTAACATGCGGTGAACCATCCCGAGATAACGATTGTTTCCGCTTCGTATCGTCTATGATGTCGGCGAAGGACCATATCGGTGCATGTCGAACCGAAGGAGAAAATAATTGATCTTTGGAATCTGCATGATGCAACGGTCCAGGGGGGTCATCCTGCTGCTGCTGCTGGTAGCACGACGACGACGTGGCTCCTTCGTCGGAGTACATGAGTGTTTTGTGTTTTGTTGTTGTTGTGAGTGTGAGTTCGTTCCTTTCTCCCTTTCCTTTCTGAGACTTTTCCGAGACCCTCATGTCGGCCGAAGTAGTTGGCAGTAGTACGACTGATACCGAGGTCTTCATCTACACGGGGGAGGGAGGATTGGAAGCTCCTCGTGATGTGGTCCACGTCCGAGTCGATCCATCCGTCACGTCGATCCCTGCTAATGTATTTTGCGGGCGCAAGAAGTTGGCCGAGGTGGAGCTGTGTGAAGGCCTTGTGGAAATTGGGGACCGGTCCTTCTGGTGTTGCGACCATTCGATTACGAAAATCAACACCCCCCACTCACTCAGGAGGATTAACGATTATGCCTTCCTGTTCTCTCTTCGATGTCCAATTCGTCTCCACGATGATATTGAGAGCATTGGAGCATGTGCATTTTCTTCATGCATCTTCACCAACTTTAGAGTCCCGCCCCTCATCACTGTAATCCCTGATGCCATGTTACGAGGGTGTAGATCCATATTTTCTCTGGAAACGCCAGGCAACATAACGAGGATAAATGATGGCGCATTCTGCAATTGTTTCTGTCTACGAAATGTGGCCATTCCTCCAAATGCTGTCTTTGGCGATGATATTTTTATTGATGAAGATTATGATGCAATGACAGATCTACTGCAGCTGTTTGGTTCGGAAGCAGCAATTATAAGTGAGTTGCAGCATCGATTTGATGGTCTACCAATCCACAAATTGGTTTATTACCAGTCATATTATCAGGGGGTGCTACAGAACCTAATTGCTGCAATGAACACGAGATCCGGTCAACGGCGGACATTACGTAACAAGCTGGATCCAACCGGCAATCACCAAGATTGTCTTGGCATGACTCCGCTGCATATTTTGGCGTGCTCTTCCGTCCACAATCTGGAGGTGTACCATGTCATAGTTGAGAAGTACCCCGCAAACCTCATTACAGAAGATAGATGGGGAGCACTGCCACTGTTGTATGCAATTTGGGGGGCTGCACCAAATGAGATTATACAATTCCTTCTTGAGAGTTATCAAGCACTCTACCCTGGTTATGAGTTCAATTGGACAATGATGGTAGAGACGATGGGAAGGACTGATACGCCAAAGGAACGAATTGAGGGTCTACTCTGTGTGAAACAAATACACTTTCCTGAGCAGCCAATTGATTGGGAGTATTTACTCAATAAGTTTGTACATCCTACACAACATTCATTTGGTGGACTACCGTTTCAAGAACAGATGCGTTTTTTGTTCATGTGTGGCATGTCGGAGCGTGCGGAAGCCCTTGCATTCAAAGTTTGGCGTGATCATATCAAACATCTGATTCAGACTGCCGATTACAAATACATTGGAGACAATTCTGTCGTTTTGCGTGAAATTCGAGAGAAGACTGCCTATTTTGAAGGCGAACTACCAACGCTGAAGGAGGCCACAACCTTATTAGAGATTGCATTGTGGAAAGTGAGGATGTATGTAAACGACCTTCAAGAGGGAACGCACCACCCAAAGAAATTCAAAACTGATGAGTCAAGCTTTCGAAGACAGTGTCGTGTAACCTGCGGAGGAGACGTTGTCATCAGAAACATGTTGCCCTTTCTAATCTCGACGTAAAAGCAATATAATCAATAGATCAATCTCCTATTCCAAACCTCATTGCTTTATACCTTATTCTACATAGATTGTGTTTCAATGTGCATCATTCACCTGATTGGCTTCCCTGAGAAGTTTTGTAATCAAAATCTGAACTGACGTCCGTATAGCCTGATTATTTGTTTGAATGCACGCACTTAAGACAGGTGATAACCATTTCATCGTGGATATTTTATCATCACCTATTGAATTGAAACATTCCAATATGTCAGACACCATTTTGGACATGTTTCTCATCTCGATAGGAGAGCCAGATTCGTTCAATTCTCTTGATAGGAAGGCCCGAAACAGAGAGCTACTTTCATCCTTCAGAACGTGCTGACAGGGAACAGTTTCAAGAGTAGCCACATCACTCTGCGTAACTAAATCAATCAAGAACCTTGTCATCCATCTACGTGCATATAAAACATTCTCCAAGTAATGAGGCCTAGTAAAATACCAAAAAAACAAAGACTGCGAATGAGAGAGAGAATTATGCTTGGACCAAGAATTATGCCAAGGTAAAACTTACGGTGATGGTTTAGAATCAAATGCATCCGGCCGAGATGTATTTGTATCAACAATTTCAGCAGCCCTCTCCCAATCTCTTACACCCTTACCCAAACCACTTGTCAGTAAAACGAACCATTGTACTCCCATGCTTTTAACAATTCTTTCATCCGTAAGAAGAGATCCTATCACCATTGCAGCGTTGCAGCCAATATACCTCCTGTTGGAAAAGAACTTCTGTTCTCGGATAAATTCTTCCATCACTTCAGCGTGCTCATCTCTCAATTGTAATTGTTGCTCTTCTGAGGCACCTTCGGGTACAGGGGCTGAACTTGGTGGCAGCCCTCGGATGGACAAAACTCTGAATAACATGTGTGACACAGTGGCCCACGTATCATCAGAGATGTCATTCAGCTCTAAATCCTGTGAAACGAATTGATGCAGTCGGCGTAGCCCCTTCACAGCCAAATGACCCGAGTCAGAGAGGAGACAGCTGTTGAGCAGCGCTAAAACCTCTTCGACTAAAGAATCATTGTTGAATGCTTTCAATGACTTCAAGCAAATCGATACACACCCATCCATCAAAAATTCAAATGTGGTATTTATCCATGCAGTTTGTCCACTACCTACCCCCGAGACGGTAGCAACTGAGTCTGGCGGGAGTGTTATAAAATGTACAAATTTGGATGGAAGGAGTTCTGGTGCAAAACCAGAGGTGCTATTTCCATCGATTTCTTCAAATTCAAGTGCAGGGACCAAGATACCACGAAAAATAAGCTGTAGTGTTTGCAAATCACCGTGCCGAGGAGAGGCATCGCCTTCAGCACCACCACTGGGATGGAGCTTTGAGCCACTAGATGAGGGAAAGAAGTGCTTATTGATGATTTCTAGTAACGTGCCCAGGCCTTTCACTCTCACATCAGGCCTGGGATCGCCCATCGTTTGCGACAGGCCAAGCAACAAGGGCCACCAAAGGCCCATGTTGTCGTCAACCCCGCTCGTAGGTAGAGCGATAGGGCTTGTCGGCAGAGCTCTGTGGGTGGCTGATTGACGGACTTTCCCCTCCGCTAGCACGTCAGAGAGCTGCACAAGGCGTAGAGTAGACTTGGTGCTCAGGTCCTCTCTTGGACCGGACACAAATAATAAGAGCGTCTTCACCAAGTCGACAAAGATTTCTGAGAGCAAGGAGTCAGGCTGTACGCCTTTGTAATCTCCTCCTTTTCCGTTACAAGCTAACAAACACTGATCAATTTGATCGGTGAGCAACTTGTAGCCTAGACGAGAAATTGAATCGTCCTTGTCCAGGCCCGCACTTCCAAGGACGACGAGGACCGACCTCCAACCACTGCGAAGTGTCCCGTGGTGACGGTTAGTTTTCATTCCATTATCAAAGCCATATATTGATATAAGTTGCTCAACCGAGCTGAGCAAGTGCTCTTTTACACTAACATGCGTACTTCGAGCCATGATAGTCTCAAAAGGCTTCAAGAATCGTCGTTGGAATTCAAACACTCCAAACTCTTCTCGATTAAGAAATTGTAGGCTCAGTTGCCGAAGTGAGTCGACAGCATACATGGCCACGGCCGCTTCCTCGTGAAGAGCTGTACTTGTTAGATGCGTAGATATAGTCCCCCAAATGTCAGCAAAGATGAGTCTGGGGCGAGATTCCATGTTGAAATGTGTTACCTCCACAAGCTTCTCAAGACTGTAAATGGCAGGTTGGGTCGAACTCACACCGATGACACTTGCGGATAGAGTGTGATGCTTCATATAATGATCATTTGTTAAATCAATATCATTAGCGTTGCTTCCAACGTGGCCACCATAGCCTGATATTTCCATCCTAGATACACGGCAGAGCTGATACACAAAATCGTTAAGGGACTGTCGCGAGAGAGAAGCAGATCGTTGAAATATTGAGTCGACAAGGTCCAGTGGAATGGTATTGCGTATGTACTTGGCATTTGCCTCATCGATCATTCGTTTGTCCATTTCTTCTTCTAAACGGACGTCGTAGTAGTCACTCATGTCTGACAAAGTCTCACTTTCATCGTCGTCATCGGCTGCAGTACCTCTCTCCGCCAACCTTTCCTTTTTCTTGGCCGCTCTTTCCCTATCTTTTGACTCTTTCCTTTCATTCCTCGCCATGCCCTCCCAAACTTGGTGCAATCGATAAATGTCGGTCAGTGCTCTGAATATGTGCTCCCAAGTCACGCCAAGTAGCTCCCCGTCATCTCTCCCGAGACGCAGCAACGCCCTTACACAGTCAATGTGACGATTAGCGAGTAAATGGCTCGATCCAAGTAGAGTAAAATTGTACAATGCTCTAACAAATGCATCCCGCGCCGTGTCGTTTCCGCAGAGTCCTGCGATACAAATGGCAAGCTGAAATCCATTCAACGACACATCAATGGCCAACGCGGCGTTTTCTACGGCATGATCCATCTCTTCATCGGTCGCAATTGATGCCAATATTCCGTCAGTCCCATTTGCGCTCTCAATTGCAGTCGAGAACACGGCCAGCGCCGGTCCCCATGCAACGTCAAACATAGGCGTCACATACTCATCCCTCAACCCCGAATCAGCAGTGCCAACAAACTTGGTTGACTTTCTTGAGCTATCACGTGCCTTCTTGCTTCCGCCAGTCGCTGATGATGCTGGAGCGGGCTGCTTGGTTGCCTTTCGCCTGCGACGTAGCATAGACTCTGTATCTCTAACAATCTGATCTCCTTCCTTTTGGTAGTTTGTTTCACGTGTCTTATCCTGTTCCACGTAATGACTACCGAAGAAGAAGTCACTCAGACCTCCGGCAGTCGGCCCCGCATTCTTTCCACCCTTGCCAATCCCCGCGCTCTCACGTGCATTGTCATCCTCTTTTAAGCTGATGGGATCACTTTTAATCCGTTCGAAAATCTCAGCAAGCATTTCATCTGGAAAGTCTCCTCCCTCACAAACACCAGAATTCATTCGAATGAAGCTGGGGATGGTCATTCTACGATCCTCCCTAATGGCCGGGTTGTGCAAGTCTGTATTAAGCATAATGATTGAGAACGCCAAGATGAATGCCGAATCGGCAGTGGGGAACACACTTGAATTCTGTTCGGTATACCGTGCAGCAAAAACCTCCATAATACGATCAATTTTCTGAGCCTCTCCCGGTAATCGAAAACCGCTAAGATAATATCGAATAGCATCGTCAAATTTCATATCCTTAAAATCTAAAGCATCGCCATACGCACGTAGCACCTTGAGGGCGAATCCATCTTGCCATTCCTTTTCTCTACCTAAGTATTCCCCAATCATAGCTTTCTCGAATACGTCCTTATTCTGAAGTAGATATCTTGCCACGTCGACGGGATCGGTGATGTCGAGGTGGCCACATTCAGCAGCATACTTGAGGCCATCTTGCGGCTTTGCATTAAACTTTAATGCCGCCTTTGACTCTTCTTCTCTACGCTTTTTCTTGGAGTCGTACATCTCCACAAGGGTTTTCTTCGATGTGGTCTCGCCCTCTTCCGACTCCTTCTTCTCTTCTGTGTGAACAAGGCTCAACCCCTTCAATTGAAAATTGGCTTCATCTAAACTAATATCATCACGATTTCCCTTATCCCCGTTTATAGGCGTAACAATACTCGCATGGAGGCTGGCCAATACCTGACGCATCGCCTTCATCGCCGCAAGTCGGAGCTCACGGTGGTCCAATCGAGTCATCTCTGCACGTACTGCACCCGCACCAGCTACAAATTGTAACGAACTAGACGCAGCCCCCGAGACGCCATTAGAGCCGGTAGAGTCGGACAGACCAACACGTGCGACCTTCCCCAAGGCATTGACAATGCGTGAGAACAGGTCCACGGCCGATAGGTCACAATCATAATTAAGGAATATTTCTGCAAGCGTTGTGGCATCCGAGCATATCTCCTCGAAGAGTGTTACAACTAGTAGTTTGTGCTGCACGGTCGAATTCTTCGAATCGAGTATAACAAAGAAAACATTTGTAACAAAGGCTTCAATCTCGGTCTTGAGTAGACTTCGAAAATTACGTATCAGAGGTACGAATATTCGTAAACTTAATTCGACCATGTTGGTGTCAAGACTTGTGGTATTCTTTAGCAAAGAGGTGCATAGATACTGACGTATCGCATAGTGGAATTGTGGACCAGCATGAAGGAGACATGATGATGATGAGTGACGGAGAATGTGTAATAGTAGCTGCAAGGCTAGGATACGCGATTCCAACGCTGGATCATACGACAAGTTGGGTGGTGGGGGAATTGGGGAAGGCGCAGATGCGGACCCCTCCGTACCACCCCCACCGCCACCTCCAGTGGAAGTCATGACTACTGCAGATGGAGCAGCCGCACGTGACGCACTACTCGTTTGCATGCTTAATTTGCATAACGATCGAAGGATCAAATATGCATCACGATGATCTTGGGTTGAAAATGTTGGTGCGGCAGCATCCAATGTCATGGACGAGACAGATCCTCTCTTTTCGAACTTGCCCACTACAACATACCCCTCCTCAGTTTCACCATCAGTATCAATGGTGGTGGTATTAGTAGCAGAAGCGACTGCCGCCGCGGCCATAAGTTCCTCCAATCTACACCTTTCGATGCTACGTTCCAATCGAACAAACACTGTCACGACCAATTGTTGCAATGCCGCCTTGGCCGTAATTTTATTCGATGCTACATCAGTATGTAAATATATCTGAGAACATACTCGTACAGTTTGGAGTAAATGTGTCCCACGTATCATTGGCTCGGCACCTGTTACAGATGCTACACGACATCCTGTCGTGAGTAAGAACTTTAATGCTGATAATTCAGTCCTTTCAGTGGATACATCTGCGATACATACAGATTCAACAAGCATATTCACAGCCATCTTTATTAGTGGGTCAGAAGATGATGATATGGATGAGTTGTTGTTAGCTTCAACCTCACCCTCTCCCCCCACGTTGTTGCCATCAGTAATGTCATCATCACCATCATCGTCATCATCATTATAGTTGGCACCACCAAGACGAAGATAAACCTCATCCAAACATCCATGCGCCACTAATGAACTAGCCGTATCAATACACAATGCCAAAAGTTCCGCCGTAACCACCCCCACATCCACGGCACCTTTATTATCACGTTCTTTCAATGATGCCAATTCAGCCGATTCGGCAGAGGAACGACACCATGTATTTGTAAGTTGAACAAATGTTGCAATAGTTTTACGTGCCTTGGCTGGCGAATTGCCACTATGACCTAATATAGATTCAATTACTGCGTCACTTTCTGTATCTGTACCACTAGTACTATTACTACCCTGTGGCACAGCAGAATAACTGTCATCGTTGCCACTACTGTTACTATCTCCTTCTAATATTGCCAAGCTAAATTCACGATAGACATCTAAATCATCATCTTCTATATCATATCCACCTCCACCTCCACTACTGCTACTATCACCAAAGACCCATGTAAACCATGAGGTACTACGTGTCCCACCCACAGATTTTGGTAAAGATGGTGCTGTTTTCATATAGAATTTACGTAATAATCGTAATGCCGCATCAGGATGTGGTATTTTAGTTTTATTATTGGATAATGTGGATAATCGGACACGGGGTGGTAGAGGGAAGGCAGATGGTGGTGGTATTGCACCCGCACTGTTGAGAGTGGAGGAGGAGGATGATGGTAGTGCAGTGCTGTTGGGGATGATTGGCAATGGACGCACAAACGGTGGTGGAGGTGGAAGAGAAGCATTGGAATGTACCGGTGTGGATGCACGTGTCGTTTCTAATGCGTTGGAATGCACTGGTGTTGTGGCACGAGATTCCCCTTCTGGGAGCACTACTTGCGGCTCCACTTCGGTGTCAGGGGAGATGACTGTTGTTGCATCGCTAATAATTTCTGTTGTTGCTTTTACTCCCACAGCTGCTGCCTCGGCACTGCCTTCACTGCTTGGCGATGTTAATTCAGTCCCTATCATCTCTCCCACCAATGCACTCCCCTCACTTGATAGTCGAGTAGCAAGGGAGGGGGAGGAATGGCTATGAGTAGTCGCAACGGATAAGCCAGCGAAGAGTCCACCACCGCCACTTGCTGCCACAGAAGGAGGAGCTTCTATGTTGCCATCCAGTACTTCACACTTCGCCACTACCGCCGTGGCCTCCTCTCCGCCGACATTCCCTCCCTCATCCTTGTTCATTGTCAATGGATGATCCGGTGGTGGTTCAGCATCATCGGCGTACGACGAGGATAGTGGTGACGCTGGAAGGGAGGGGGGAGTGTATCCTCCTTCACCTCCTACGCTACTGCTGCTAACGGTGGACATAATATTACTATCCGGGTACCTCCGCGTCTTTGTTTGAGCTGGTTGGGAGCTAAATTTCAGAGCTTATTGGTTACATTGTAATGTATTAGCTGTCTAAGCTTGTCTAAGCCACATGACAAATGACACCATCAGCTCCACATGTTACTCGGTACCTGTTGTCGAGAGCTTGATTTATCAGTCTTAATTTTCTTCTGGCTTTAAATTGCCATATCTTGGTGGCTCGTCTCCTCGTTCAACTTCATCTTCCACAGTGCAATCTCTAATATTGTCGTAACCTCCTTCAATTTGGGGAAGAATTTCATGCAAAATAACCAAGTTGTCTCCATTCCATTTGAAAACGGCAGTTTGAATCACATTTGTGATGTGATCATGCCACACTATGACTATGAAAACAAGAGCTTCCACGCGTTGACAAGCCACAGATGAAGAGAACACGCATTCTGTCTTCTTGATCTTCTCGTTCATCTTCATATTCCACAATGCAATCTCCAATATGGTTGTGACCTGCTTCAATTGAGGGAGTTTGTCTTCAAAATGGTTAAGTTTTGCTTGAACTCCACTGATATCCCTACTCCATTCAAAAACAATTATGTGAATCATATGTCTGATGTGATCACGCCAGACTTCAATGCAAGGGCTTCTACACGGTCTGATATGTGGGGGAAAAGAAAGCAGTTCCCAAGACAAGAGGATGGCTATTATTTACAATAGGAATTTAGACAATAATTTAACATGCAGTTTTTCATTCTTTCCTGATATGGTAATCAACTGAAAGAGAAAGTTGAAGCTAATGAAAACATTGAGTAAATACTCCCAATCAAGTGGCTGTATTCTCATCAGATTTGAAATTAGCAGTCTGAATCAAATGTCTAATGTGATCATGCCAAACTTTGAAGGCAAGAGATTCTACGTGCGATGACAAGCTGCAAATAAAGAGAAATTGCATTCTTTCTGTAAATGTTGACGGAAAGCAGAAATCTAAACGCAATGCAAACTCATCAAGTAAATACTCCCAATCAAGTGGCTGGGAAAGTGGAAAGTGTATGACCCTTACTCAAAGTAGAATCTCAATTCTTTCCTTTAGTGTATCAGTCCTCCCCATCGTCTTCACCATCGTAGTCCAATTGAATTCATGACCAGCAGGATAAAGTGCTTGATAGCTCTCAAGCAGGAACTCCATAATAGAAAAAAGTGCATCTCATTCCTCATTCGGTGCAGCTCCCCAAAATGCATACAACAGTGGAAGCGCTCCCCATCTATCTTTGGTAATTAGATTTTAGCTTGCTGTACAGACAAAAATGCCAAAATATGAAGGCGGGATCAACCAAGACAATCTTTGTGATTGCAGGTTGAATACAGTTTAACATCTAATGCCCTACTCTTGCACATTCTCATATTTACCTATTGCAGCAAGGAGTCTCTGCAGCACTCGCCTTCATGATACACAACTGGTAGTAGACTAATTTGTAGATAGGTAGACCATCAAATTGATGCTGCAGCTCCCATATAATTTGTGTATTTGTAAAACCAAACAGTAGACAATGCAATGTATTGGCAAACCATCAAATTGATGCTGCGGCTCTCTTAATATTCTCTCATCCGAACCAAACAGTTGTTGTAGATCCATGATTGTTGCCATTCCTGTTACAATAATGAAGTTATTAATCCTCCTGAGTGTGTTGGGTATGTTTATCTTCCTGATAGCCGATAGAGTGGTCGCACCTTGAGAAGGAATGTTCCCCAATTTCCACAAGGCCTTCACATAGCTCCCCCTTGGTCAACTTCTTGTGTTGATAAAATGCTTGAGTGGGGATCAATGTGACAGAGGGATCAACTTGAACACGGACGACATCACAGGGAGCTTCCAATCCTGACATCGTCCGGAACTTCCTCTTCTCCTGTCCCGTTGAAGATGAAGACCTCAGCATTGGTGAAATGAAGAGGGGGCCATCCACAACATTGCACTGTCATAAGTAGGGTTAAATGATGAAAATATGGCTAGTAGTATCAAATTGGCATAATAAAGTATGTTTTTTAGACTTTGACGCTATTTTAATAGTCTCTCCAGTGGGTTATTCATTGTTACATTTCTCCAAAAGCAGCTGGGATAATATTACATCACTCATCACCCAGTAATAGACTAACAAATGCACACAGTACATAGACAACCCTATGAAGTCAAACTGTTATAGCTCTCCTCATCCGAGTCGGATTCGGAATCAGATTCTTCATCTGCAGCAATGATCAGAAATGGTAATACATGACCAATAACAACGTCAGCTCCACAAGTTACACAACATTGCTGTCGAATGCTTGATTCATCAGTCTTGATCATCTTCTGGCTTTGAATAGCCATATCTTGGCGACTCTTCCCATTCATCTCCAATGTTGTAGCATCCTTCAATTGAGGGAGTTCGCCTTCAAAGCGGGCAAGTTTTGATTGAATTTCACGCAACACACCCAAGTTTTCCTCCCTCGCATTGACTTTTCGAATTCCATGAAAAACATAATTGCTGCATTTGAAGTTAGAAGTCTGAATCATGTTTGTGATATTATCACGCCAAACTTTGAAGGGAAGAGCTTCCATACGGTCTGACATGCCGCAAATGAAAAGAAATTGCATTCGTTCTTGAAACGGCACTCCATCCATGGGTATACTAAAAGGATGTACAAACTCATTGAGTAAATACTTCCAATCAATTGGCTGCTCAGGAAAGTTTATTTGCCTCACACGAAGTAGGTCCTCAATGTTTTCTTTCGGTGTATCAGTCCTCCCCATTGTCTTCACCATCATTGTCCAATTGAATACATGACCAGGGTAGAGAGATTTATAACTGGCGAGCAGGAACTGAATGATCTCAATTGGTGCAGCCCCCCAAAATGCATACAATAGTGGCAGTGCTCCCCACCTATCTTCGGTGATAAGATTTGTGGGGTACTTCTCAACCATGACACGGTAACCCTCCAGATTGTGCACGGACGAGCATGCCAAAATATGAAGCGGGGTCATTCCTAGGCAATCTTGATGATTGCCTGTTGGATCCAACTTACTGCGTAGTGTCCGACTTTGAATAGATCTCATGTTCATCGCATCAATGACGTTCTGTAGCACACCTTGATAAAAAGACTGGTAGTAGACTATTTTGTGGATTGGTTAGTCTATCAAATCGATGCTGCAGCTCACTAATTATTCTTGCATTAGAAGTACCAAATAGCCGTTGAAGATCTGTGTTTGTGTCTTCGTCAAAAATGATTTCATCGCCGAGGACAGCATTTGGAGGAATGGCCACATTCAGGAACAATTTTGGAATGCATAAAAGTGAATCTCTGTTACGTTGTCTGGAAGCTCCAAAGAGAACATGGCTCTACAGTTGGATAACATGGATTCATGGATCACGCTGATGAGGGGTGGAACTCTAAAGTTGGTGAATATACAGCCAGCGAATGCGCCGTCTCCAATGCTTTCAATGCCATCATTGAGACGAATAGTAGTTCGAAGAGAGTGTGAGAAAGCTTCCTCACAAATCCTTCTTAATGAGATGGGCATGTTGATCTTCGTAATCGAGTGGCAGCAATGCGCGAAGGACTATGCCCCGATTTCCACGAGGCCTTCACACAGCTCCACCTCGGCCAACTTCTTGCGTCCCCAAAATGCATTAGTGGGGATCGACGTGACGGATGGATCGACCAGAACACGGATCATATCACGAGGAGTAATTCCTCCCTCTCCCGTGTAGACGAAGACCTCAGTATCAGTCGTACTACTGCCAAAACTTCGGCCGACATGAGGGTTCTCGGGAAGGGTCCCTTGGGAAGGGCAACGAAGGTTCATTGTGGGGAGAGAAAGGGAGAAGGATCAACCCCCCCCGACTCACGGCGTCATCGGACCGTGAGGAAATGATCCACTCTACCACACGTCACGTGGTTTTTATTGGGCGGAGGTCCACCATCGCCAGTACCAGCAGCAGCAGCAGGAGTGTTGGAAGAAAATCATTCGTCGCATCGTCGTCTACTAGTAATAGAAGCGGCGTGGGGGGTGGCAATAATGTTGGCAGATTATTGATGCACTCCCGTACAGAGACGACTATTCCACTATTATCATACTATTCGATAGGAGGATCAAAGAGATCAATGAGTATATGGCCTTGGAAAGGAGGAGACTCCGCGTCAGCAACGTCGGCATCATCGACTGAAACTAACGTTACTACCCTTCCAGGGTTTGGAACCTCCAGCCCCATCCCTCCCATGGACGATACAACCACTGACACAACAATTGACGCAACAACTAACACAACATCAACGACAGCATTGACGACAGAACATGTAACAACCTCAGCCATTGAACAATTAACAGCCACTACTGTATCATCCATACCATGGGAGGCGACATGGTGGCCCTCCGATCAGGCACTACTGTTAATCAACTATATCCACGAAACTGCCGCCTTGCCTAATTATGCCTTAACAATTGCAGCCACAACATTGGTATTCCGATTTGCATTACTTCCATTATTCATACATGGTCAACGCACTACGTCACGTATGGCACATATGCAACCTGAACTAAAATTACTCAAAGATGAATTAGAAAAAATGGGTGATAAAATTGATCAAGCCACACAGATAAAGCACGTAACACAAACAAAGGCATTATTTAAAAAGTATGGTTGTAATCCAATGTTTGCATTAGTCCCACCATTAGCGAGTGCACCTATATTCATGAGTATGTTCTTTGCATTACGGAATGCTCCAGAAGTATTTCCTGAATTATTAAGATCGGGTGGTATGTGGTGGTTTGTGGACTTGACACAACCTGATACATATTGTATTATGCCAATATTTAGTGCAGTACTATTCCTGGGTATAACCGAGGCGGGGAAGGAGCAAATGATGGCAAGTGATCCAAACCGTGGTCGAGTGATGGTGAATGCCTTCCGTGCGTTAGCAATTGTGATGGTCCCATTAACTATGAGTTTTGAAAGTTCAGTCTTTGTATATTGGACTACCAATAATACATTCTCATTCGTACAAACGATGGTCCTGAAACAGCCGGCTGTGCGAAAATATTTTGATATTTGGGATCCACCCAAGCAGGTGCCTGGACAACCCGCAGCAGAGAGTTTATTTGATGAATTTAAGAAATTGATTGAGACGAAGAAGAAGGAACCAAAAAACGTGAATGCATGGGCAAAGGATAGAGTTAAGGCACATAATGAAATAATTGAACAGCAACGGTTGGTAAAAAGGAAGCTAATGGAAAAAGAAACTAGAATAAAGGCCAAGGGATAATAAAACAAGAGGGAAGATCTTGATTATGATATGTGTGGTGTGTGTTTATAATGTTAAGCCTGTACAAAAGACATGATCGTCTTTTAGTTCGTAGGGTTTGAAGTAAGTCAAATTTGGTTGGGATGACTTTAGTAGTATTTGTGACGACGTTTATCCTCCTTTAAACGGCAGTAATAACCAAGCTTTTGACATTTCCCACATAGATGCTGCGGGTGTTCCTTCGTAGAATGTTCTCCTAGCTCTGTCTTCTCGAGTTTCTTTTGTCTATACGGATATACTTTCACCTTGCACTTCTTGCACTCCTGATGTGTATTAGCCCACGAGTTTCCACTTTCCCATCTCTTATGACATTTGCGACACTGATAGTAGCCATACACTCGTTTACTGCCTTGATACGGAGTGAGTCCTAACACCTTCTGCTTCATTGCTTTGCTTCAAAGTTTTGATCTTTATTTTGTTGATCGACTGTGAAATTTTCAACGCGACGGTCTGTCGATGAAGAGAGTACTAACTGTCGTAAGTGGGTAA
>Ga0247831_1002666_pt1 | contig 28191 bp, 9 predicted proteins | sample LaCruzMarch2015__9_FD_192406 | JGI IMG/M metagenome (GOLD analysis project Ga0247831, IMG submission 192406) | Freshwater microbial communities from meromictic Lake La Cruz, Castile-La Mancha, Spain - LaCruzMarch2015_1m | ecosystem: Environmental > Aquatic > Freshwater > Lake | place: Spain...
AGGTGCCGGCTTCGCGGATGCTCAGCAGGGTCAGGCCCTGGCTGCGCAGTTGCTGCATCGCGCGCGCTTGGGTGGGTGCGCTCAGGCGCCCTTCCTGGATGCTGGCGTCGGCGCGGGCGGCTTTCCAGACGTAATCAGGCATCGGACTGGTCCTCGGTCACGCGCAGCAGTTCGTCCAGCGTGGTGACGCCGTCGGCCACTTTGCGCAGACCGTCTTCGTACAGGGTGTGCATGCCCGCCGCCGTGGCTTTGGTGTGCAGCGAGGCCGAGTCGAGGCCGTCCAGGATGCCTCGGCGCATGACGTCGTCCATGACCAGCAGCTCGTGGATGCCGGTGCGGCCCGAATAGCCAGTTTGACGGCACTGCGGGCAGCCCACGGCGCGCCAGAGTTTGGGGGCACTCAGGCCCAAGCGGTCCATGCCGGCTTCTTTGACGACTTGGGGGTCGGGCACGTAGGCCTCTTTGCAGTTCGGGCACAGGCGGCGCACCAGGCGTTGCGACAGCACGCCGTTGACCGAGGAGGTGATGAGGTAGGGCTCAACGCCCATGTCTTGCAGGCGGATGATGGCGCCAGCGGCGGTGTTGGTGTGCAAGGTGGACAACACCAAGTGGCCGGTGAGGGCGGACTGCACGGCGATTTGCGCGGTTTCGGTGTCGCGCATTTCGCCGATCATGATGATGTCGGGGTCTTGCCGCAGGATGGAGCGCAGGGCGCGCGCAAAGCTCAGCCCGATTTGCTGGTGCACCTGAATTTGGTTGATGCCCTCGAGCTGGTATTCGACAGGCTCTTCGACGGTGATGATTTTGTGCGCGTCCGAGTCGATTTTGGACAGGGCCGCGTACAGCGTTGTGGTTTTGCCCGAGCCGGTGGGGCCTGTGACCAACAAAATGCCATGAGGCCGGCCCAGCAGTTGGTTGAAGCGCGTCAGGGTGTCGGCTTCGAAACCCATGGATTCGAGGCTGTAGCGCACGCTGGTGCGGTCGAGCACCCGCATGACCACGCTTTCGCCGTGTACGGTGGGGATGGTGGACACGCGCAGGTCGAGTTCGCGGCCCTTGACCCGGGTTTTGATGCGGCCGTCTTGCGGCAGGCGGCGCTCGGCGATGTCCAGGTGCGCCATGAGTTTGACGCGTGAATTGACCGCCGGGCTGAGCTGGGGCGAGACAATTTCTTCGGTGCGGATGACGCCGTCGACCCGGTAGCGCACATGCAGGCCGTCGTCAAAGGGTTCGAGGTGGATGTCCGAGGCGCGCATGTCAATGACGCGGCCAATGATGAGGTTGACCAGCCGGATGACGGGGGCTTCGCTGGCCAGGTCGCGCAGGTGTTCGACAAAATCGCCCACATCGGTGCCCAGCTCGTCGTCGTCGTCTTCGCGCTCGGGCTCGTCCTGGCTGCTTAAGGCTTTTTCGATGTCGGACGGGTTGGCCACGCAAGGGTGGATGCGCTGACCGGTGGCCAGACGCAGGGCTTTGAGCGCAAAGGGGTCGTCGGCCACGGCCATGGCCAGGCTCAGGCCAGACTCGTCAAGTTTGAGGGGGTAAATCAGGTGGGTGCGCAAGAAGTCGGGCTGCAGGCCTTCGACTTCAGGCATCACGTCAGGGAATTCTTCGGCCGCCACAAAGGGCAGCTGCAGCAGTTCGGCCAGCGCTTGGGTGACGTCGCCTTCGGACACCAGACCGAGGTTGACCAGCACTTGTTCGAGCACGCTGCCGGTTTCGTCGCGTGCGTTGAGGGCGCGGTCGAGGTCGCGGGCTGTGAGCTTGCCCTGGTTGACCAGCAAATCGCCCAAGCGCGAGCGGGGCAGTGGCGGAGCAACATCCATGGGAGCGGGTGCGGTGGACAGTGCGGTCATGGGGACATCGTCGATAGCTGAATAGCGATGGATGTTACCCCAGTCGCCCCCGTCAACGCCTGCCCCTGTTTCTGTCACCCCATGCGAAGACCTGGGGTCCATGGTTCAACGCGGCCCTTTTTAAAAATTTAACTAAATTATCAAAACTATCTTTAATTTCACAAAATCCACACATGACATAGCTCATCCAAATCCTCCGGAAAGCTTTCATCGGTTCAGTTTTGTCTTTGCTGGGACTGGTGGCCCATCTCCCCTTTGCGGTGGCGGGCGACTACAAGGACATCTGGTGGAACGCCTCGCAAAGCGGCATGGGCTTTAATTTGAGCCAGGTCGGCAACACGGTGTTTGGGACTTGGTATTTTAATGCGGACAGTGGCCAACCGACTTTTTTGACTTTCTCGGGTGAGATTCAAAACAACCGACTGAGCGGTGCCCTGTATCGCAACACCGGGCCTGCACCGTCTGCCAATTACGATGCGTCCCTGGTCCAGTCGGCGGCCGTGGGCAATGCGGTCATGGTGTTTTCGGCCAATGACCCCCATGTTGCCCGGTTTGAATACGCTTTTGAAGGCAAAACCGGCGCCATCGATTTGCAACGGTTCAGCTTCGTGGACAACGCGCCAAGCCTGAACAAAGACTTCGATGGCATGGTCTACGGCATCAATACCTCGAGTGGTATTCCGGCCAATTTCAATTTTTCGTTGGGCAGCGGCAAATTCAAGCTGACTCGTGAAATCACCACTGGCAGCTGTGTTTTTGAGGGCACTTATGTCCCTCAGTCAGAGGCGGTGAGTGCGCGAGGCAGTTACCGCTGCACCGATCTGAGCGCGGGCACTTTTGTGGCCCCGCGCTTGCGCGTGACGACTGAGGGTGTTTATGTGGGGCAAGTCATCAAAACCAGTTCCGCAGGTCAACTGGCCACCGAAACCCATACGGGCATGAGCCTGGTCAGTTTGGCGGTGCTGGATTTCACGGGTAAGACGATTCGTGTTTCCGGTTCATCCAGCGAGTGCAGCAACAAAGAGTTCAGAGCCAGCTATGTCCTTCAAATAAATGCCACGACGCTGACATTCACGGGATCAGACAGCACGATCACCGACAGCAATGCGGCTGACCCCAATTTTTGCCGCAATGGCCCTTCGGTGTACGAGTTTCACAGCATTGCCGCTTTGCGCGCGGAAGAGCCCTCCGACCCATTTCTTCAATGCCTGCCCAAGTGCAATGTGGCCACTTTTAACCAGACTTGGACGGGGGTCGATTTCGACGGACGGACTTATCGGGGAACGTTCCAACACACGCCGGGTACGCAGGTGATTTATCACACCAAACAAGTTCTTCAGGACCCACGCCAACCCGGCAAAACCTCATTTTCTTTGGGCTCCCAAATTTGGATGGTGGAATGACCGATGGCTGTTTTTGCGGTGCTGTGTCGCCCTGAGTCGCTGACTGGCTCCGTCCATCGACGTGCGGCAGCTTGTGGTGAGGGGTAGGACCCCACACCTGTGGGCGATGGGCGTGGGAAATTCCCACAACAGCATCGCCCTGCAAACCATCGCCCACAGGGTGGGCCCATACAAAAACGCATGTCTGACAAGACAGGGGCAATTCAAACTTAATGGGGTCGGATCAATAGCTTGTCACCCCAGGCGAAGACCCGGGGTCCATGGCCCTCTTCCCTCGACGAACATAAATCCCTGATCTTCAGTGGGCCCACGCCAAGGCTTGGATCGCCATGGCAGATCAGCCGGCCGAGCCGAGCGCCAAGCCCGCGTGCTCGCGCAGCGGATGGAAGTGGATTTTGGGGAAGCGCTCTTGCGCCAGGCGCACATCGTAGGGGCTGGTGCACAGATACGCCAAGGTGCCTGCCGCATCCAGCGACATGCGCTGCGGGTAGGCGCTGGTGAACTCGCGCAGCTCAGCCGGGGTGTCGGCGGTGATCCAGCGGGCGCCGGTGTACTGGCAGCCCTCCAGTCGCACGTCGCAGTCGTACTCGGCCTTGAGGCGGTGTTGCACCACTTCAAACTGCAGCTGGCCCACCGCGCCCAGCAGCATGGGGCCGCCGATTTCGGGTTTGAAGACCTGGATGGCGCCTTCTTCGCCGAGTTGATCTAGACCGGTTTGCAGTTGCTTGGTGCGCAGCGGGTTCTTCAGGATCACAGTCATGAAGAGTTCGGGCGCAAAAAACGGCAAGCCGGTGAATTGCAGGTTGGCCCCGTCGGTGATGGTGTCGCCCAGTTGCACACCGCCGTGGGTGGTAAAGCCAATGATGTCGCCCGCATAGGCTTCGTCGACCGCTTCGCGCCGTTGCGAGAGGAAAGTGACCACGCTGGTGGGGCGCAGTTCTTTGGCGGTGCGCTGCACCTTGAGCTTCATGCCGGGTGTGTATTTGCCAGACGCCATGCGCACAAACGCGATGCGGTCGCGGTGGTTGGCGTCCATGTTGGCCTGCACCTTGAACACCACGCCCGAAAACGCGCTGTCTTCGGGCTGGATTTCTTTGACCACGGGCTGCTTATTGACCAGCAGGTTGCTGGTGCGGGGCCGGGGCGCGGGGGCCAGGTCAACCAAGGCGTCGAGCACTTCCATCACGCCGAAGTTGTTCACGCCCGAGCCAAAGAACACGGGCGTTTGTTTGCCCGCCAAAAAGGCCTCTTCGTCAAACGCGGGCGATGCGCCGGTGGCCAGCTCCATGCTGTCCATGGCGGTTTGCCACTCCAGGCCAAAGCGCTCGGCCAGTTGGGCTTGCTCGGTCAGCGAGATGGTTTCGAAGTCTTGCGGCAGGCGTTCGCTGCCGGAGTCGAACACGGTCATGGACTTTGTGCGCAGGTTGATGATGCCGCCAAACGATTTACCCTGGCCCACAGGCCAGGTCATGGGCACGCAGGGCATGCCCAGCTCGCGCTCAACCTCATCGAGAATATCGAGCGGGTCGCGCACTTCGCGGTCCATCTTGTTGACGAAGGTGATGATGGGCGTGTCGCGCTGACGGCAGACCTCGATCAGGCGACGGGTTTGCGCTTCCACACCGTTGGCCGCGTCGATCACCATCAAGGCCGAGTCCACGGCCGTCAGCACGCGGTAGGTGTCCTCACTGAAGTCTTTGTGGCCGGGGGTATCAAGCAAGTTGATAACGTGGTCGCGGTAGAGCATTTGCATGACGGACGATGCCACCGAGATGCCGCGCTGCTTTTCGATTTCCATCCAGTCGCTGGTGGCGTGGCGCGAGGCCTTGCGGGCTTTGACCGAACCGGCGATCTGGATCGCGCCCGAGAACAGCAAGAGCTTTTCGGTGAGTGTGGTTTTACCCGCGTCGGGGTGGGAAATGATGGCAAAAGTCCGGCGGCGCCGGGTCTCGTTGGCGTAAGTCACAAGGGGTCCTGAGGTCGTGCGGGTGGCCAAACAGCCCCCGTGGTGGCCAACCCGTGCGGGCTGGCCAAAGGTGCGATTTTACCGGGCCAGGCTTGTGCCAAAACCCGACCAGCACCCTGCACTCACACCGCAACCGCTGGTTGAGGTCCACGTCCAGTCACTCAGGCAGTCTCGCAGGGACAGGCCGCATGGACCCTTTGGGCCTACACTGCTCTGCATGAACGCCAACCTCATCCTCCTCACGCTCTGCCAGGGCCTTTTCTTCACCAACAACGTCACCTTCATCGCCATCAATGGTTTGGTGGGTTTGTCCATGGCCCCGCTGGGCTGGATGGCGACTTTGCCCGTCATGGGCTATGTGGTGGGTGGAGCGCTGTCGACCGGGCTGGTGGCCAAGAGCCAGTCGCGCTGGGGGCGCAAGGTGTCGTTTCAGCTGGGACTGGTCGTGGCTTTTTTCTCGGCACTGCTGGCCGCTTATGCCGCCTGGAGCCATAACTTCTGGTTGCTGGTGGCGGCCACGGTCATTGCGGGTTATTACAGCGCCAACGGCCAGCTGTACCGATTTGCCGCGGCCGAGCTGGCAGCGGATGGCTTCAAGGAAAAAGCGGTTTCTTTGGTTTTGGCTGGAGGTTTGATCGGGGCCATCGTGGGCCCCAACCTGGCCTCGCGCACCCGCACTTTGTACGAAGTGCCATTTTTGGGCGCTTACATGGCGCTGGGCATCGTGGCGATTTTGGCCATGGTGTGCATGGCCTTCATCCGATTCCCGGAAGTGCCCGCCAAAAAGCCCGGTGACAGCGCGGGGCGCCCTTTGAGCGAGATCATGCGCCAGCCAGTCTTCATTGTGGCGGCAGCTGCTGCGGCCCTGAGCTATGGCGTGATGAACCTGCTAATGGCGGCCACCCCGCTGGCCATGCAGGTGTGCGGCTTCAGTTTTGATGACGCGGCGCTGGTGCTGGAGTGGCATGTGATCGCCATGTTTGCGCCGGGCTTTTTCACAGGCCACCTGATCAAAAAATTTGGCACGCTGCAAATCATGGCGGTGGGCGTGGTGATCAACTTTGTGTGCATCGCCGTTGCGCTCACCGGGGTTGAGTTGCACCAGTTCCTGATCTCGCTGTTCTTGCTGGGCTTGGGCTGGAACTTTTTGTTCACCGGCAGCACCACGCTGGCCATGAAGGCCTGGACGCCCGCCGAAAAAGACCGGGGACAGGCGGCCATCAACTTCTTTGTGTTCGCCACCATGGCCGTGACCTCGTTCGCATCAGGTGCCTTGGTCACCACACAGGGCTGGGCCTGGTTGAACATCGGATCGCTGTTCCCGGTGGCGTTGACTGGTGTGGCGCTGGTGTGGATGGTGCTCAAACAGAGGGACGCGCAGAAAAGCGCGTCAGCAACCAACGCTTGAGCGCCGTGAACACCTGAGCGCGGTAGAGGTCGTTGAAGATCTCGTGGTACATGGCCTCAAAGCACTCAGCCTGCAGCACGGCGGCGGGTGCGGCCCGCGCAAAGTCGGCACTGGCCTGCGCATTGACCAAGCGGTCTTGCCCCGCGTAGAGCAACAAAGTGGGCACCTGCCAATGCCTTGCATCTGCCAGTGTTTGCGCCCCTTGCGTCAGAATCCAGGCCGCCAGTCCCGCGCTGATGCGGCGGTGCACCAGCGGGTCGGCCTTGTAGGCTTTCACCACGTCGGGGTCGCGTGACACGAACTCGGTTTTCAGGCCGTTGTCCACCCGCAGGTGCGGCAGCACGTGGGGCAGGCTGGCCAGCAGCATTTTCTGAAAAAAGTTGGGGAACGCGCCCAACGCCGGCGACGAAAAAACCACCGCATCGACCGGGCGCAAGCCCTCGGCCAGCGTGCGCGCCACCACCAAACCGCCCATGCTGTGGCCCAACAAGATGAGGGGTGTGCCCTGCAAAGACGGGTGCTGGCGCGTGTCGTCGATCACCCGGCACAAATCGGCTTGCAAGCTGCCGGGGCGCAGCATGTCGCCGCGCGCGCCTTCGGATTGGCCGTGGCCTTGCTGGTCGTAGGCCCTCACAGCAAAACCCCATTGGTGCAAGTGCGCCGCCACCTCGCCGTAGCGCCCGGCGTGTTCGCCCAGACCATGCACCAAGATCACGGTGCCCAGCGGCTTGCTGGCAGGCATGGCCCAGTCGTACAACGCCAGTGCGCCCGCCTCGCCATGCAAGCCCGACACCTGGGGTCGGGGCAAGGAGGGGCGTGCAATGAGGTTCATCAAGGCATCCGCGCCATCACTTCAGCCACCGCCGCCGTGAGCTTTTTGGCATAAGGCACATGCAAAAACTCGTTCGGTCCATGCGCGTTGCTCTTGGGGCCGAGCACACCACAGACCATCATTTGCGCTTTGGGAAAACCGGCGCTGAGCATGTTCATGAGCGGGATGGTGCCGCCTTGCCCGATGTAACCCACGCCCGCGCCAAAGTGCGCTTGGCTGGAGGCGTTGAGGGCTTGCTCGAACCAAGGCGAGGTATCGGGCGCGTTCCAGCCGGTCGCGCCGCCGCCGCTTTCAAAAGTCACCCGCGCCCGGTAAGGCGCGTTGTCTTCCAGCAGGGCTTTCATCTCGGCCACAGCTTGAGCCGCATCCACCAGCGGCGGCAGGCGCAGGCTGAGTTTGAAAGCGGTGTAGGGCCGCAGCACATTGCCCGCGTCTTTCAGCGCCGGAAAGCCCTCGGCCCCTGTCACGCTCAGTGTGGGCGTCCAGGTGCGGTTGAGCAAGGCTTGTGTGGGGTCGGTGGTGGTGGGCAGCGCAAAGCTGGTGGAGCCGCCGCAGTCGTAGTGCGCCCAAGGGAAGCGTTTGTACACCTCGTCACCCAGGATGGCGGCGGTGGCTTGCGCTTGCGCGAGGCGCTCGGCGGGCACTTCGCAGTGGAAGCTGGCGGGCAGCAAGCGACCGGTGGCGCTGTCTTCGAGGCGGTCGAGCACCTGGCGCATGATGCGAAAGCTTGAGGGCACCAGGCCCGAGGCGTCACCCGAATGGATGCCTTCGGTCAGCACCTGCACCTTGAGCGTGCCGCTGGCCATGCCGCGCAGGCTGGTGGTGAGCCAAAGCTGGTCGTAGTTGCCCGCGCCGCTGTCCAGGCAAATCACCAAGCCCACATCGCCCATGCGTGCGCGCAGCGCGTCCACATAAGGCAGCAGGTCATACGAGCCCGATTCTTCGCAGGTCTCGATCAGGCCGACGATGCGCGGGTGCGGAGTCTTCTGGCTTTTCAGCGCCTGCACGGCCGCGATGCTGGCGTAGGCCGCGTAACCGTCGTCCGCGCCGCCACGGCCATAGAGCTTGCCGTCTTCGTACACCGGGGTCCAGGGGCCGAGATCGTTGCGCCAGCCATTGAACTCGGGCTGCTTGTCCAGATGGCCGTACATCAGCACCGTCTGGCCAGAGCCCTCGCTGGCGGCGCGGGTAGCGGCCACTTCAAAAAACATGACCGGCGTGCGGCCTGGCAGCTGGATGATCTCGAGCGTGAGGCCTTCCACCTTTTGCGCCTCGACCCACTGGGCAGCGCGGCGCAGCACCGATTCGATGTGACCGTGCGCGGCCCAGTCGGCGTCAAACGCGGGCGACTTGGCGGGGATCTCGATGTACTTTTTCAGCTCGGGCAGGATGGTGTTGTCCCAAGCTTGGGTGACGTCGTTCAAGGCGCGGACGCTGTCGAGCGCGCCATCGGGCATTTCGCGGTGCAGGGGGGCGTTCATGGGGGACTCCTGAGGGGCCAAAAAAAGCCACTTTAACGCCTGCGCCCCAAAACGCACACCACCCGCATTCACCGGGGTGACATGCAGATGGCAAGGCCTGAGTCCATGGCCGAGGTGGCGCGTCCACCGTGGCTTGTCAAAGTCCGATCAGGGGCGTGTCAGTTGCGACACCGAAAGAGGCCGGCAAACTTCCAGAACCGTGGTCGCTTCCAGCACCTGGGTTTGATCCTGCAAGGGCTCGCACACACAGTTCTCAAGATTACGAGGGGTACAGGCTTGGGTTGGCGGTGCAGGACGGGTATAGAGCATTTGGCCGGTGGCCGCGCCAACGCCGCTCAAGCCACCAAAGCCCAAATAGGCGATTCGGCTGAAACGACCCACCGAGCGATCCACTTCGGGCGTGCGCACACTTTGAGTCGGGGCGCTCGGGCGGGTGATGCTGGCGCTCAAGGTCTGAGGCGACCCATCGTAATTGGACACCAGCCCCCCCTGAAGACCATCGGCCAAACCATAGATCACCTGCACGGGCTTGCCATTGCCCACCTCTGGATCGGCAAATGCACCCGTCACCGACACCACGTTCAGCGTTTCATTGCCCATCAAACCCAGGATGCTGCCAGCCGTCACTTTGGCGGTGGTGTTGCCGTCGTAGGTTTTGTCTGCAACAGCCGTGCCGATGAATTGCAGCGGCGCCTTGCCGATGGTCAACACGCCGTTGCCATAGGTGATGCTGTAGTTGGACGCATCTGCACCTGTGACACCCAAAGCGGCGGTGTACTGACCCACGTTTCGGCCACTGGGCAGACCCGTGAACACCAGTGCATCGCCTGCTATAAAGCCGGAGCCTTGCGTGCCCAGCAGCGTTTGAACGGTACCGTTGTACACCACGGTTTGGTTCGCAGCGCCCAAGGAGGCGGCTCGTTGCGTGATGGTCAGCGGCGCATTGAGGAACTGGATGGTGTAGTTGCCCGCATCTGCGCCTGTGGCGCCCAGGCCCGAGTTGTAGGCGCCCACATTGCGGCCACTGGCCAGGCCCGTGGCGGCCACACTGTCGCCTGCGATGAAGCCGCTCAAGGTGGCCGCACCTTGGGTTTGCGTTTGGCCGTTGTAGACCACGCTGGTGCCTGTGGCGGTGATGCTGGCCCCCAGCTTGTTGATGACCAGTGGGGCGTTCACATAAGTGATGTTGTAGTTGCCCACGTCGGTGCCAGTGGCCACCAAATTCGAGCTGTAAGTTCCTGCATTGCGACCACTGGCCGCGCCGCTGGCTTGTATGTTGTCACCCGCCAAAAAGCCGCTCAAGGTTGGGGCGTCTTGGGTTTGGTTGGCCCCGTTGTAGGTCACGGTTTTGCTGGCTTCTGAGATGCTGGCGTTGGCGGGTGTGATCACGCCACTGTTGCTGCTGGCGGAGGTGATGGCGTAATTGCCTGTCATGTCTGCGCCACTGCTGTCTTTGATTTGGACGCCAGTGACGGTCACCGTTTTGCCGGTGCCAGCGTTTTTATCGGTAAAGCTCAAGCTGCCCGCATTGGCCACGCTGTCGCCTGCGCCAGCCAAGGTGCCCACGACACCGGTGCCCGAGGCGCTCAAGCTGCCGTCGTAGGTTTTTTGGGATGCTGCAGCAGTGACGATCAAAGCCGCTGTGTTGATGGTGCTGGCGGTGTTGTCCACATAACTCACCGCGTAATTGCCGCCGTTGTTGCCATCGGTGACTGTCACTGCGCTGGTGGTCACTGTTTTGTTGCCGGTGCCTGCGTTTTTGTGGGTGAAGGCAAAGCTGCCGCCGCTGATGCTGTCTTGGCCAAACAGTTGGGTGCCGCCCACCACCGTTGCCGTGCCTGCCGCGCTGAGCGTGCCGTCGTAGGTTTTGGTGACATTGGTGGTGGTCAGGCGCAAAGGTGCGGGGGTGATGGTGCCGTTGACGCCCGTCAGGCTGTTGCCACCGCTGAGAAAGTAGTTGCCTTGGTCTGCGCCGCTCAAAGCCAGATTGTTGAAGGCGTATCCCCGTTGGGTGCCCGCGTTCTTTGAATTGAACACGCCGCTGCCCGAAATGAGCAATGTGTCGCCTGTGACTTGGCCCGTCAAGATCAACGCGGTATTGGCCAAGGCGGTGGTACCATCGTAGACCTTGGTCAGGCCACTCACGGTGGGAGTAACAGACTTTTGATTCACGGACAGGTTGCCCACGAACACGGGTGCGCCCAAGAAATTAGCGCCCGTGATGAGGGGGCTCTTGTCCTCAATCAGGTAGTTGCCGACCACGGTGTTGCCCGAGCTGCTCACGCCGGCAGGCGTGTTGCCACTGTAAGCTCGCAGCTTCACATTCACCGAGCCGCCTGCGTTGTCAATGAAGGTGGTTATGTTGCCAGAGACTGAGCGGCTCAGCGTGTTGATCACGTTGGTGCCATCCAGGTATTGCGCCGTCGTGCTGTAGGTGGGCGTTGTCCCATAAGTGGTGGACATGTTGGTGGTGCGGATCAACAACTGGTTGGCCGGCACGATGGTGTAATTGCCGTTGGCAAAGCCGATGGTGTAGTTGCCAGAAGTCAAGCCACTGGGCACCAAGCTGCCTGGATAGCTGCCTGCCGCCACGTTGGTGCTGGCGTTGGTGCGCGCAATGGCCAGAGTGCCGCTCAGCACAGCGCTGCTCTCACCGCCGACCCAGCCGCTGTAGTTCACGCCGTTGAAGTTTGTTGCATCGGTTTGGGTCACAAAGCGTGCATCGGCATTGGCCGTGATCGTCAAATTGGCCTTGTTGATGACGCTGGCGGTGTTGTCGGCATAGAGGATGTTGTAGTTGCCCGTCATGTCCTGACTGTTGGTGTCCTTGATGGTCACGCCGCTGGCCCGAACGGTTTTGCCGGTGCCGGCATTGGCGTCCAAAAAGACTTGAGCGCCTTGGCTGTTGACGCTGTCATTCGCACCGGCCAAGCTGCCCACCGTGCCATTGCCTGTGGCGTCGACAGAGCCGTCGTAGGTCTTGCTCACCTGTGTGGCAGTAACGGCCAAGTTCGCCTTGTTGATGGTGCCCGTGGAGCCAGTAGTGCCGACGCTGTAGTTGCGGCCCGAGTTGCCGTCATTGACCGTGTAACCCGTGCCGACAGTCAATGTGCTGCCGTTGGTGCCCAGTGCATTCTTGCTGCCAAATGCCTGAGACAGACCCGTCACCGTATCGCCCGAGTTGGCGGCAATGCCCGAGACGGCCACGCTGACCGATGAGTTGGTGGTGCCGTCATAGGTCTTGGTATCGGTCGCTGCGGCCAAGGTCAAAGCCTTGGGTGTGATGGTGCCGTTGACCGACTGGGTGGTCACTGTGTAGTTGTTGCCTGAATGACCGTCGCTCACTGTGTAGCCAGAATTCACAGACAAAGTGCTGACATTGGTGCCGAGCACATTCTTGCTGCCAAAGGACTGAACGGCCGTCACCGAGTCTGTGGAACCGTAAGCCAAGCCCGAGATGGCGACCGTGCCTGAAGAGGTGGTGGTGCCGTCATAAGTCTTGCTGTCCGAGACTGCTGTCAAGGTCAGTGCCTTGGCCGTGATGGTGCCTGCCGCTGTTGTGGTTGTCACGCTGTAGTTCCGGCTTGAATTGCCGTCGTTGACGGTGTACCCGCTGTTCACAGACAGGGTACTGCCGCCTGTGCCCAACACGTTCTTGCTGCCAAAGGACTGTGACTGGCCAGAAACGGTGTCACCCGAACCTGAGGCAATGCCGGAGACGACCACGCTGGCCAATGAACTGGTGGTGCCGTCGTAAGTCTTGGTATCGGTCGCTGCAGCCAAGGTCAAGGCCTTGGGTGTGATCGTGCCTGCCGCTGTGGAGGTGGCTACGGTGTAGTTGCCCCCCAAGTTGCCATCGTTGACGGCGTAGCCGCTGTTCACCGACAGCGTACTGCCATCGGTACCCAGAACATTTTTGCTACCGAACGCTTGAGATAAGCCTGTCACGGTGTCGCCAGAGTTGTCGGCAATGCCCGTGACGGCCACGCTGGCCGCAGAAGTCGTGGTGCCGTCATAAATTTTAGTGGCTGTTACAGCGGCCAGGCTCAAGCTCTTGGGCGTGATGGTGCCGTTAGCCGACTGGCTGCTCACCGTATAGTTGTTGCCCGAATTGCCATCGTTCACGGTGTAGCCGCTGTTGACATTCAAGGTGCTGCCGTTGGTGCCCAGCACGTTCTTGCTGGCAAAAGCCTGCGTGAGCGAAGTGACCGAGTCTATCGAGCTGGGAGCCAGACCGGAAACCGTCACCGTGCCGGTTGAGCTGGTGGCGCCGTCGTAGGTCTTGCTGCCCGAGATGGCTTGCAGCGTCAAAGTGCGGGGCGTGATGGCACCGGTGGTTTGCACGCTTGAAGCAGCCAGGGCGTAGTTGCCCTGGTCAACGCCTGACAGGCTCAAGCCGCCAAAGGTGACGGTGTCGTTGGTGACCACGTTTTTGGTGGTGTAGGTGCCGCTTGTGGCGGTCGCGGTGACCGCATCGCCTGACTTGACCGCTGCCAAGTTCAGGATCACGCCTGCGGCTAAGGTGCTGGCGTCATACACCTTGGAGACATTGGTTGTTGTGGGCGAGAGACTGAGTTTGTCCACGGTGAGTGTGCCGCCGTTGATCGTGACCCCGCTGTATGGGGTTGTAGGGCTAGAAGCAACGTTGGTTACGCCATAGGTGTAATTGCCAGCCTTGAGGTAACCACTGGTTGACAAATTGCCCGCCGTGGTCACGGTGGTCTCCATGCTCACTGTGGCACCGGCATTGTCCAATGCCGTCCAAGTATTTCCCGTGCCTGCCGTCATGGCCAGGCTGTAAAGGTTCGCACCGTTGCAGTCGGTTGCCACAAAACAATACTGCGCGGTCACGTTACTGGCTTGGCCCGCCATGCTGGCGGTGCGAATGCCGTAGGTGACACTTTGCGAGGGGACCGTGATCAAGATGTGATTGGCGGGAACCACCTCCAAATCGCCCTTTTGCACTGTGATCGTGTAGTTGCCGTTCTGCGCAGTGGGTGTGAAGCTCAGACCATAAACCGCGCTGTAGTTACCCACCGCAGGCGTGCTCGCGCCGGTGTAAGTGCGGTTGGCCGCAACGGGCACCTGCACCAAAGCGGTGGCCGCGGTGTCTGCACCTTGCAGACCGGTGTAGCTCACGCCGGTGTCGATGGCGGTGCTGGCATTCTGGGTCACAAAGGCTTTGGTGTTGCCCACATTGACCCTCAAAGCTGCAGGTGTGATGGTGCCCACATTGCCGCTGGCCGAAGTGGGCAGGGTGTAGTTGGACATCAAGGTGCCGCTGTTGGCGGTGAACTGGCTCGTGGCCAGGGTGGCAGAAACCGCGCCTGTTCCGCTGTTGACATTCACATTGGCGCTGGCGTAGGTGCCTGCGGCTTGCGTGACGCTTGCGCCCTCACCGCTGACCCATCCGGTCAGGTTGAAGTTGCCCGCGCTTAAAGTGGCGTTGGTGGTTGCGTCATAGACTTTGCTGACCGTGCCGGTGAGGCTGGCCGCCAAAGCCGCAGGCGTGATGGTGCTCGCCGTGTTGTTCACGTAAGTGAGGTTGTAGTTGCCCGTCACATCGGCGTTGGACGCGTCTTTGATGGTCACGCCCGAGGCCTGCAAGGTTTTGTTGCCCGCGCCTGCGTTCTTGTCCAGGAATGCCTGTGTGCCTGCGCTGCTCACGGTTTCATTGGCCGCAGCGCCCGCCAAGGTGCCAACCAGACCATTGCCCGAGGCGCTGGTCGTGCCGTCATAGACCTTGGTCACCGCTTGGGCGGTCACAGTCAGATCAGCTTTGTTGATCGTGCTGGTGGTGTTGTCCACGTAGGCAATGATGTAGTTGCCGGTGACATCAGCGTTGTTGCTGTCTTTGATCGTCACGCCCGAGGCTGTGACGGTCTTGTTGCTCAAACCGAAGTTCTTGTCAGTGAAGGCCTGGGTGCCTGCGCTGTTCACGCTTTCATTTGCCGCTGCTCCTGCCAAAGTGCCCACCGAGCCAGCACCTGTGGCTGTCGTGGTGCCGTCGTAGGTTTTAGCGACTTGGGTGGCGGTGACCGTCAAATTGGCCTGGTTGATCACACTGGTGGTGTTGTCCACGTAGGTGATGGTGTAGTTGCCGGTCATGTCCGCGCCACTGCCATCCTTGATCGTCACGCCTGAGGCTTGCACCGTTTTGCCGTTGCCCACGGTTTTGCTAGTGTAAGACTGCGAGCCTGGCGAGTTGACTGAATCTCCAGAGCCTGCCAGGGGGGTGCCCACCGAGCCCAAGCCGGTTGTGCTGGTGGTGCCGTCGTAGGTCTTGGTCACGGCCGTGGCGGTGACCGTCAAGTTGGCGGGTGTGATGCTGCCCGTGCCCTGAACCGAACTGACGGCGAGGGCGTAGTTGTCTTTGTCTGCGCCTGACAGGGTCAAGCTGCCAAAAGTCACTGCGTCGTTGCTCACCACGCTTTTGGTGGTGTAAGTGCCGCTGCCGGCCAAGGCACTGACGGTGTCGCCATTCTTGGCTTGCAGGATGTTGAGCGTGACACCTGCAGCCGACATGGTGCCGTCGTAGACCTTGGAGACGTTGCTGGCTGTGGGGGTGATGTCCAGTTTGTTCACGGTGAGCGTGCCACTGTTGACCACATAACCGTTGTACGGGGTGGCTGCAGTAGCGCTCAGGTTGGCCACGTCCCAGTTGTAGTTGCCTGCTTTGATGAAACCGCCACCAGACAGGTTGCTCGTCGCAACGGTCGTCGTCATGCTCACGGTTGTGCCTGTGTTGTCCGTGCCGCTCCACTGGCTGCCCGAACCCGCCGCCATGGCGATGTTGTACAAGTTGGCGCCATTGCAGTTGGTGGCCACAAAGCAGTACTGCGCGGTCACATTGCTGGCTTGGCCTGCCGTACTGGCGGTGCGGTTGCCGTAGGTGTCGTTTTGAGAGGCAACGGTCACGATCAGTTTGTCGGCCGCAACCACCTGCAAGTTGCCCTTTTGCACCGTGACGGTGTAGTTGCCGTGATGGGCCGTGGGTGTGAAGTCCAAGCCATAGACTGCGCTGTAGTTGCCCACCGTGGGTGTGGCGCTCGTGCCGGTGTAGGTGCGGTTGGCGGCCGTTGGAACCGTCACCAAGGCCGCGGAGGCTGCGTCTGTACCCTTCAAGCCGGTGTAGCTCAAGCCCGTGTCGATGGCCGTGTTGGCGTTTTGGGTGACAAAGGCCGAGGTATTGCCCACGTTCACACTCAAAGCCGCGGGCGTGATGGTGCCCACATTGCCGCTGGCCGATGTGGGCAGGGTGTAGTTGGACAGCAAGGTGCCACTGTTGGCCGTGAACTGGTTCGTGGCCAGGGTGGCAGAGACTGCGCCGCTGCCGCCGTTAACGTCCACATTGGCGCTGGCATAGGTGCCTGCGGTTTGCGTGACGCTTGCGCCTTCAGTGCTGACCCAACCGGTCACATTGAAGTTGCTCCCGCTCAAAGTAGCGTTGGTGGTCGCGTCATAGACTTTGCTCACGGTGCCTGTGAGGTTGGCCGCCAAAGCAGCAGGCGTCACGCTGGCTGTGTTGCCGGTGCTGGCCGCTGTCAAAACCGGCGCTTGGTAGTTGCTGGCCAATGTGGTGCCACTGTTGACCAGCGTCACGGCATTGACGTAGGCCGCGCCCACCACGTTCTTGTCGTTGAGGGTTGCACCTGTAAAGCTCAGGCTGTCGCCCGACAGCAAATCACCCAACACCAATTGACTGCCTGTGAGGGCGGTGTTGCCATCATAGGTTTTGGTGGCGGTCAGGCTGACCGTTTTGGGGTTGATGGTGGCGGTGGTCGTGGCGATGGCGTTGATGTTGGTCAAGGTGTAGTTGCCAGCCTGCGCGCCCGCAAGGGTCAGGCCCGAAGCGGTCACGGTTTGGCTGATCACATTGCCCAAACCATCACGCGCCACATTGGCGCTGGCAAAGGTATCGCTGGTGCTGGAGAGGGTGACTGCATCGCCCGCGATGATGTCTGAACTGGTGTGACCGGTGATCGTCGCTGTATTCGATTTGTCGTAAGTCTTGTCGCTGGCGGTGACGCTGGCGGTCAAAGACTTGGGGCTGATGGTGGCGGTGGTCGTTGCCGTGGCGTTGGTCAAGGCGTAATTTCCTGCCTTTGTGCCGGTCAAACTCAGGCCCAAAGAGGTCACGGTTTGGCTGGTCACCACCCCCGAACTGCGCGCCACATCGGCGCTGGCAAAGGTATTGCTGGTGCTGCCCATGGTGACATTGGCCGCGTCACTGCTGAAGATGTCTGAAGTGGTGCGGGTCACCGTGGCGGTGGCCGTTTGGTCGTAGGTTTTGTCGCTGGCCGTGATGGCGACCGTGACCAATTTGGGGTTGATGGTCGCACTGGTGGTGGCGGTGGTGCTGGTCAGGGCGTAGTTGCTGGCTTGGGCACCTGACAAACTCAAACCCGAAGCAGACACGGTTTGACTTGTGACATTGCCAGAATTATTGCGCGCCACATCGGCGCTGGCAAAGGTATTGGTGCTCCCTGCCGACAAGGACACCGTATCCCCGCTGATCACGCCCGTGATGGTTTGATTGGTGAGGGTGGCTGCATTTGTTTGGTCGTATGTTTTGTCACTCGCCGTGATCGAGGGCGTGAGTGCCAGGGCGGTGATAGTGACCGCGTTGTTGGTGCCCGCTGCGGGCAAGTTGCTCGAGAAGTTGTAGTTGCTGATCAAACCACCGTTGACACTGCCGAGCGTCAGGCCACTCAGGTCGGTGAGGGTCTTGTTGGCCGTGGCGACGTTTTTGTCATTGATGACTGCTGTACCCCCAGAAGCAGTGAAGGTCTCGCTATTGATCCCGGCTATGGCCGTCATTTGAGTGCCCGTCACGGTGCTCAGGCCGTCGTAAGTCTTGGCCGCCGCCACCTGCGTGAGATTGGCTTTGGTGATGCTGACTGAATTGTTCACACCTGCCGCTGGCAAGCTGCTTGATTCCAGGTTGTAGTTGCTGGTCAGGGCACCGTTGACACCGTTCAAAGTCAAACCGCTGATGTTGGTCAGCGTGTTGTTGGCGTAAGCCACGTTCTTATCACTGATGCTGGCGGTGCCCGCTGACGCTGTAAAGGTTTCACCGTTAACGCCTTGAATGGTCGTCATCTGTGCAGCAGTCACCGTAGTTGAACCATCGTAGGTCTTGGCAGCAGTGATTTGCATCAAGTTGGCTTTGTTGATGGTCAATGTGCCAGCGGTCAAACTGACGGCATATCCCAGCCCGCTGCTTGCTGTACCACTCAATGCATAAGTGTTGGCATTCTTGGCGCCCTGAGAAGTGCCGCCATAGGTGATCGTGCCCAATTGGGCGCTTTCTCCGTTCAAAAGCCCAGAGAAACCAGTTGCAAGACCATTGCCCCCTGAATAAGTGAGACCGTCATATGTTTTGACAACACTATTGAGTGTTGCGGTGATCACGGGCGCTTCACGGTAAATGCCGTACAAGCCCGAGCCCAGGGGATTTGTGACGGTCGAATAGTTGGTGGTCGTCTCGTCGCTGTTGTAACGGAAGTTACCCGAACCCGCACCCACCAAGGTGGTCAAACCGGTGCTGCCCGACAGGGAGCCTGTCATCAAAGTGGCGCGGCCCCCTGTGCCCACACTGACGGTGCCGGTGCCGCTAAATGTGATGTCCCCACCCGTGCTAGTGCCTGCATTGGTGCTTTTACCTGCATCAAGCAACACGGCGCTGCTGGTGGCATTGGTTGTGGCAATGGGTGCAGTGACCGTGATGTTGTTGTCCGCCGCCAAGTTAACCGTGCCGCCAGTCAAGTTGATCGGGCTAGACACAGCCAATGTGCTCGCCGCGCCGGTGATGGATGCTGACACATTACCGGTGCCCGAAATGTTGTTGGCGATGGTGGTTGCAGCTGATCGCACAAAGCTGAGGTTGGCATTGTTGGACAGCGTCACAGCGCCACCGGTGCCCAGGGTGCCTGTAGTGCCGCCTGTGCTGCCGAGCGTGACGGGGGCATTCAATCCGTTTGTGAAGCTCACGGTGTTGCCCACATTCAAAGTGCCGTCGGTGACTGCGGTGCTCCCGGTGTAAGTGTTGTTTGCAGTCAATACCAAGGTGCCGGCACCTGTTTTCGTCAGACTACCGTTGCCAGAAATAACGCCCGTGATGGCGGAGGTGTTCGCGGCATTCACACTGATGCCGCCGGCAGCGCTCAAGGCCCCGGTGGCGTACACGTTATTGACTGAACTCAAAGCCAAGGCACCCGTGATGCTGATCGCAGCGGCGTTGTTATAAACAACGCCCTGAGTGCCCGAGTTGGTGACATTGAGGTTCAAAACTTTGGTGGCTGTCTCTGTCACCGCGCCGCCTAAAACTACGCCGTATTTGTTACCGGTGAGGGTGAGGGTGCTGTTGCCCGTGGCATTGATCGCGCCAAGTCCGATGTCGCGCAGGCCTCCGTTAAAACTGCTACTGCTGCCCGCAGTACCTGTGATGGCGACATTGCCAGAGACCTTTAGATTTCCGCTGTAGCTGCCCGTTACGCCGTTTTCAAAACCCACGCGCCCTGAACTGGTAGAAGCATCCGCAGTCAACGTGAGTTGTCCGCCCGTGTTGGCGAGTGTGCCGCCTAGGCCAACACCGCCATAAATGCTGTTGGTTCCGGTATAGGTTCCAGTGATGTTGACGGCGCCAGTGGTGTTGATCGTCGTTGCGTTATTACTGCCATAAAAGCCGTAGTAATTGGAGCTTGTGAAATTGAGATTAGACGTCCCTCCGGTCAGCCCAATATTGACCGTTGTGGAGCCGTTGAGTTTGCCTGCGCCTGTGCCTGTGAAATTAAGGGTGTTGGCACTGAGTGTGGTGTTGCCAAAAATAAAGCTGGTATTCGTCGCGCCGGCTGTCGATGTGGCGGTCAATGTGGATGAGCCTCCCGTGAGTGCAATACTACGGTCTACCGTGATGGTGTTATTGCCAGTGAGCGTAACGTTTCCAGTGCCTGATACGCCTCCTGCGGCAACGGTACTCAAGCTGTAGGCGCCCGTTCGGTTGATGTCCAGCAAAGCAGGTGAGGTGACGGTCACAGCCCCTGAACCCAGAGTGCCGGTTGCTCCGCCATTACCCACTTTAAGGGTACCTGCGCTGATGTTGGTCGCGCCGCTGTAGGTATTGGTGCCGGTGAGAATTTGGGTGCCTGTGCCTATTTTGTTCAGGGGCGCAGGTCCGCTCAAAACACCCGAGAAAGTGGCTGTGCCTGCTGTGGTGTTGTAAGTGCCAGCTGCTGTGTTGTTTACACCCAAAGTCAGGCTGCCGATGGTGGTCCATCCAAAAGAAACCGCGCCTGCACCAGTTAAGGCATCCACCCGGGTATCGCCCTCGGAGCCAGTAAAGCTCGCGCCTGAGGCGACGTTTAAGCTAGACAGGTTATTGGTCCACTTGCCGTGGTAGTTGGTACTGCCAATGAAGGTGCCTTCCTTCACATCAATCAGGGAGCCCGCCAGCATGTTGAAGGTGGTGTCATTGATGACATTCCATTGCAAGGTGCCCCCACCAGTTTTGGTGATGGTGCCCGCCCCTGTCAAGATGGTGCCTCTGTTGTCCAGCGTGACGCCTGTGGGGGCGTTGAAATCCAGCGTGGCGCCTGCTGCAATAGTAAATTGCGAGGAAGCATACTGTTGAGACGCGGTGCCCGTGGTTGCTGTTGTACCCAAAGAGAGGGTGCCTGCGTTGACCGAGGTTGCGCCTGTGTATGTGTTGGCCCCCGTCAAAATCGATTTACCCACACCCGCTTGGGTCAAGGTTCCCGTGCCAGAGATCACAGCGCTGACAGTGAGATCGCTAGAAGCGTCGCGGTTAAGGACCAGCGCAGCGTTATTGGTCACTGAGCCCGAACCCAGCGTTCCTGTGGCTCCTCCATTGCCAATTTGCAAGGTGCCCGCCGTCACTGTGGTGATGCCGCTGTAAGTGTTGTTGGCGGTCAATACGCCAGTGCCGCCAGTGCCGTTTTCTGTCACTTTTCCCAGGCCGCTGATGGTGCTGGCAACCGTTGATGTACCCGATGTGTTGGTGAACGACAAAGTAGAGGTGGCGTCGGTCAGCGCGAGCGTGCTGCCCGCTGCGCCCAGTGAGCCGCCTGTGCCAATGGCCAAGGTTTTACCTGCGTTGACGGTGGAGGCACCTGCGAATGCGTTGCTGTTGCCCGTCAAGGTCACAACGCCCGTGCCTGCTTGAATCAGACTGCCTGTTCCCGTGATGACGGAAGCGTTTGAATACGCTTCTGCGCGGTTGAAGGTCAATTTAGAGCCCGCCGCAATGCTCAGGTTCGTGACATCCAAGGTGGCCGTTGCAGAAGCAGTTGCAGCCGTACCGTCACCGACTTGGACATTGCCTGCATTGATGTTAAAGGCCGTTGCGCCCACCTTGTCTTTGATAAGCAGATGGCCGCCCCCGGACACGTTGACCGTTCCACCGTTTTGCAAGCCAAAACCCCCTTGAGAATTTTGGGTGAATGCCAGGGCGGCAAAGCTGCCATCCAACAGCGTGGTTCCACTGGTGGCACTTGTCAGGTTCATATTGACGGTGGCACTGTTGGCATTGAACATACCGGTAATGGTGTTGGTGGCACCACCACTGGTGCTGAAGGTGTTGGTGGTCCCCGATGCGCCAATGGGGTTTCCCCCCAAATCCATGGTGCCCCCACCCAAGCCACCTGTGAAATTGAAGGCCGTGTTATTCCAACGCCCATTGGAAGCCGGGCTGAGGGCAAATGTCGAAGCGTTGACGACGTTCACGCTGGCTGGGTTGAGCTGGGCATAAGTGCCGCCGGGTGCAAGCGTCAAGCTGCCGGCATTCACCGTGTAGGCGTTGGACACGTTGGTGGCCACCGAAGGTGTGGCAAGCCACGAATCCAGCGTGAGAGAGCCCGCGCCCGCTTTGGTGAAGTTGGCGGCGTTGATCGCGCCTGAATAAGTGCTAGTGCCAGCTTGGGTAAAGGTGACGCTGGCGTTTTTGTTGGTCGTGTCACCAATCGCACCCGCACCTGTGATCGTGCCGCCGGTGGCAGTCAGGTTGATGTTGGCGCCCGTGCCGGTTGTGCCTGTGGCTTTGATGGCGGCAGCATTGGCAATCGAGTAATTGGAGCCAATGTTGATGGTGGCGGCAGTGCCGCTGCTTGTAATGGCGCCCGTAGCCGCCAAGTTGACGCCCGTGGCGTTGGTGGACCGGTTGCCTTGGATGTTGATGTTGCCGGTGGCAGTGATGTTGGCGTTGGTGGTAATGGCTGTGGTCGTAGCGTTCGTGCTGGCACCCGCAGTAATTACACCTGTGCTGGTGTTGATCGTGCCGTTGGTGTTATCCAGCGTGATATTCGTACCAGAAATCGCCGAATTGTTGGTGATGTTGCCGCCTGTGGTCTGAATGAACAAACCCGCCCCACTTGCCACGGCTGAGCTGGTATTCACGGTCGCCGTGCCGTTGGTTTGCAAATAAAGATTACCCGTTGCAGCCGCGGTGGTCAGCGCCGTGCTCACAACCAGATTGCCTGCGGTCGTGCTGCCCACCTTGGTGGTGGCTGCTGTGATGCGGTTCAGTTCGGCGTTGGAGACACCCAAAGTCAAAGGACTGCCTGTTAATACATCTGCACCGCCCACATTGATCAAGGTACCAGCGGTGCGGTTTTGGATGGTGACGGTGCCTGTGCCTGCGTTGATACTGGCCGTGGGGCCAATGGACACACTGTCAGCTGAGACCGTCACAGATGCGTTGGCTGAACTGGTGTTGATCGATGAACCGTTCAACAGCGCCAATGCTTCGCCAGAACCACCACTGGTAGCATTGATCGTGACCCCACCATTGCCTGTGGCAGAAACAGTCCCTTTGGCATTAATATAAACACCCGAACGAAAAGCAGATGAAGACGTGGTTGAGCCTGTACCGTCGAGCAAAATTGCCGATGAGCTGTTGCTGGAAGTCAGCTGTGTTGAGTAGGTCGGTGTTCCATATTGACTGATTTCAATACCGTACGCTGCATCAGTGCCAGTGGACGCCGATATGCCATACATGGCAATCTGACCGGTGCCAGCGTTGATGACATTGTTGCCCGAGGCGTCGCGCAGGCGGATACCGTTAGAACGATAGTCATAAATCGTTGAGTCGCTCGTACTTTTACCGCGCAACGTGATGTTGCCACCGTTAGACAAAAGGCTAGCGCCCTCCAATAAAATGCCATTGGGGTTGGTTGAGTTGCCGGTTGCGTAACTGGCTGCAGATCCTGCACTGCCGCCGCCCAGTGAAATATTGCCACCGTTGCTGGTGATGCCTGAGCCGGAGTTCATCACAATGGCCCCGGCACCACTGGCATCAAAGTCGCTGTTGAGCGTGACGTTCAAATTGCCAGAAGTTGATGTAATGGTTTTGCCAGCAGCCAAAGTAATGTCGTTATGCGCCCGGAGCGTCAAATTGGCAAAAGTTCCCGCTGTTTTGGAAATACTCTCATTGATTGCGATGTTGCCTGCGCTGGCCCCCGTTGCGCTGGTGGCAATCGTGACGCCTGTGCCAGCATTCAAGCTGGCGTTGATGTCGGAGGCAAGGATGACCGAATCTGCGCCGGCGGTGTAAGTGGCTGCGTAGGCCGTACCGCTCGCACCGCTGGCAGCAATGGTGATATTGGTGGGGTCTAGCAGCCATTCAGCGGCATACACCCGCACACCGTCGGTTTTCAGATAATCACCCGAGGTCTCGACAAAGCCTTGTTTGCTTTCAAGAATTGCGCCACTGACATCGCTGGCCTTGGCCAGCACACCGGTGTCCGTATCGCGGCCGATGATGATGTCGCCGCCTTTAAGCGTGAGCCCTTGGTCATCGCGACCCGTGCTGTTGGCGGTGATGCTGCCGTCCACAACAATTTGGCCACCATCGGCTAGCAGATGCACCGCACCGGCTTGCACGCCACTGGTGTCTATGCTCCCCGAGTTCAACAAAGTGGCCACGGCTGGGCCCATTGCTGCGGCTTGCATGTAGACCTGCCCGCCCTCGACCACGATCACGCCGTTCTTTTGGTTGGCCACCGAGGCGTTGATGCTCGCTGGCGTCAGCTCCAGCTTGATTTTGCCGGTGCGGCCAACCGGCACTGTGATGGTTTCTGCTGCGCCCAACGCCACGCCGCCTTGGGGCGCGATGATTTGGCCCTCGTTGCTGACGCTGGCGCCCAGCAAGGCCACATAACCGCCTGGGGCCACGTTGATGCGGCCCTTGTTGATGACTTGCCCCGTGCTGCCGTCCCGTGTGTAACGGTATTGACCCGCCATGAAGTCGGCGTCCGAGATGTTGAGGGTGGATGCGGTGAAGGCGCTGGCGCTCACGCTGCCGTCGCTGCCCACGACGATGCCCTTGGGGTTGACCAGCACAATTTGGCCGTTGGCCTGGAGTTGGCCCAAAATTTGGGTGGGGTTGTCTGACAGCACGCGGTTGAGCAACACCGATTGGCTGCTGGGTTGCGTGATGTTGACTTTGGCGTTTTGTCCAATATCGAAGCTTTGCCAATTGACCACCGCTTTGGGGGTGCTCTGGGTAATGGCCATTTGGCTACCCGATTGGCTGACACTGACCGCGCCTTGAATGACCTGCGCGCCTTGGGGCAGGGTTTGCGACCAGCCCAAACTGACCGAAGCGAAGCTCATGGCCAGAACACCGACAAAGCGCGCGCCTGCAAAGCTTGGGTTAACCCCAGACGCTTGGCCAGCACCTTGGCCTGTCGATTGACTGCTCGCATGTTCACCCACGGCCACCAGGGTGCCCAGGCGCTTGGAAAATACAGTTTTGTAGCAAAGTTTGTTCACGGGAAAATATCGTCAATGAACGCCATCCACAAAAAGCGACATGCTTTTTGCCAAATGCGAGTTCTTATTGGCGAATTTTCCAATTTCGTAACGATTTAATCATTACCCAATTGGGGTACTTTGATGAATTTTTCTATTTTTCTTTGTTACAAATGGTTAATGTGAGATTTTGTGGGTTTTAAGCCTGACCCGGACTTCTTCAGTAGTGAAAACTCAAAGCCAGATTGACCCGGTGGTTGTTGGGTTCGGACTCGACGTTGCTGGGCAACCAACCTTTGTAACCCTGGCGCCCTTTGGCCCAGGTCAGGGCGTAATGGATCTGGAAGTAGCGCCCTTGCCATTGCAGGCCGCCGCCTTGCAGCGTATCGCGTGGGACAGTGACGCCTGCAGTGGGTCGTGCCTGGATCACCACCCGGCCGTGGTCGTAAAACACCGTGAGAGACGAGTCCCAGGGCAGGGTTTGGGTCAACTCCAACGAGGCCAGCAAGCCATGGTCGCCCGTGCCATCGGCGCTGGTGTAAGCGCGCACCCCGTTCACGCCACCCAGGGTGATCTGGTTGTAGCCTTCCAGGTTGCGGCTGGCCCATTGCCCGCGCATTCGGGCGCCAAGACGCAGCGACCCCGTGGGGTTCAGCGCAGTTTGGCCCTTCAAAGCCCAGTCCAGCTTGCTGTAGCTGCCCGCTTCGACGTTGGCGCTGATGGCCTCGGGGTATTGACCCACAGTCAGGCCCAGCTCGGCGCGCAGGGGCGAATTGGACAAGCGCTCGTTGTCGGCTGTGAGGCGCCAGCGCAGCTGGTGGTCCCGGCTGCTCGAGACGCTGGCGCCCGTGGCTTGCAATTGGCTGTCACTTTGACGGGTGGCCAGCTCGGCCTGGCCTTTGAACACCAGGTCACGGTGACCCGAGAAAATGCGCGTCAGGCCCAAGCCCACCTCGGAAGAAGTGCCCTCGGTGCTGGCGCTGCCGCCCAAAACCGAGCGGCTGCGCGATTGGCTGCCATAGACATGCCCGAGAGCGCCCGCCCACGGCAGCAAACGTTGGTAATCGGCGCGTGCATAGGCAATGCCCTCAGAGCCTTGGGCCATCAGGGAGAGCTGCGACTTGGGGGCGGGCAAACCCAGCGTCAAGGCCGCCATCAACTGGCCACGTCCATATTGACGCAGGCCGTAATTGTTGGCCTGCACCAAGCCAGAGACACGCTGCACCGCGGAGCCCGCAACAGGCGTTACGGTGATCACCATGTCCAGCAAATCGGGACCCACCGCACGCAAGGTCGCTTCCAGCTCGACCGGCAAGTCGAAGCTGGCCGAGTCAAGCAGCTGGTCGAGTGCCAAGGTGTCCAGCGGCACACCGGGCGGGTACCGATCGGCAAAACGCGATCGCACGCGCTGCAAAATCCCGGCATCCAGTGAACCGTCGTAGGCCAAAACCCGCAGTGCGTTGATTTTGGGCTGGATCACCTGAATGCGCAATTCTTCTCCGCCGGTGACGGGCACCACCTCGGTTTTGGCGTATGCCATGAAGCCATCGCGGGTTGCCTTGTCATAAAACCACGCGTGAAACGCCTGGATCTGCTCCACCGAGACCGGTTGCCCCAGACGCGATTGCCAATAGCCTTCGATGGCTGCAGGCAATACCGAACTTTGGATTCGGGTGGCAACCAGGCGTTGGATGGCGGTGTTGGCCTCCAAGCCCAAGGTGTCCACCTGCACCACTGGCTTGGGCTGGACGCGTTCACGCAATTTTTGATCGAGCTGTTGGATGTTTCTTTGTGCGGCAGCCGGGTCGGCCTGGGCCAGCACAGTCGTTGGACTGATTACACAAGCCGACAAAAACAAGCCGGCCAATGTGCACCCCTGAGGGCATGTGTTGAATTTTTGCATCATGAGTTGGGCCAATTACATCGACAAATGAGCGACTTGGTGACATTAAAAAAAAAGAAGCATATCGCAACATACAAAATTGGCCATCTACAACCGCAGCCCTCTTGTATTCAATGATTGATCAATTGGGTTCTTATGGGTTCGGCTCCATGATATTGGCATGCCAACGCAGCCCCGGTTTTTGATCATTCAGAGGGAAGGCCCGCAGTCCTCCTCTCTTTTTTTGTACACAAGCAGGGTTCAAGTCTCGGATGACCGCCGACAAGCAAATCATCGCCAAGAGAAGTAACGGACTCATTTCAATCTCTGCAAACTTTACAAGGCTGAATTGACTGGCGCCAATCGCTGCTGACATTCCCTGAATCAAAAAGGATGTCAGTTTGAGTTAGCAGCTTGAAAATTGAAGCCCAAGTTTGAATTCATTGTTAAAGTTGCCCATTCGTGCCAACGCGTGGCAAGCCATGCCGACGCGTGAACTGCTTGCCCTCCAACCCAAAGCCGCCTGCCAGTGGCTACCTCAACCCACAACATGGTCGTCAAAACCTCGCCCACCCCGAGCCTCTACCTGTTTGAGAAGTTCGAAGCAGGTGTCATCCATCTGGATGCCCAGCGCAACGTGCTGGCGATGAATGACTTTGCACGCCGGATATTACCGGTAGAGGAAAAGCAGCCTTTCAACAAACTCGTCACCTCATTTCACCCCGAGCGCTCCAAGCCCAAGGTCAATTTTTTGCTCGACGAGGCCTCGGGTTGCCCCATGGCCAACGCCGTACCGATGACCATGATCATCAACATTCCCGAACAGGTGCTGCTGATCAAGGTCAGCCGTCTGGGCGATGTCAATGGCGACACCACCGGGTTTGCCTTGGTGTTTTACGACGTGACCCAAGTGGTCAGCCAAGAAATCCCCGCTGCTGAGCCACCCGCCAAAAACATGCGCCTGTCGCGCATCCCGATGGTGGCCGATCAAAAAGTTTCGTTCGTCGACACCGAGGATGTGCTGAGCCTGGAGTCTCAAGCCCACTACACCCGCGTGCTCACCCGAGAGGGCTACCATTTTTGCAACCTGAGCATCGGCGATCTGGCGTTGCGCTTGGACCCGGCGCAGTTCATGCGGGTACACCGCTGTTTTATTGTCAATTTAAGGGCAGTCCAGACCTTGGGGCGCGAAGGGAGCAAAACCCATATCTTGCTCAAAGGTAAAAACACCCAACCCGTGCCCGTGTCACGCAGCGAAGTCGCCCGCTTGCGAGAGGCGCTGGGTTTGGGCTGAGCCCTTGCCTCGACACCCCTGGGTATTGAACACCCAAACTGAGGGTATTCACTGGGATTTGAGGCACCTAGGGCATTCCCTGATTGCGAGACTCCAAAAGCCTGATCCATGCATTTCGTGCCCAGCAAAGTGCATTTCATGCAATAAATCGACCGACGAGTGACGAATTTGAATAAAACCTGACTGTTTAGTAGGAGAAGCACTCTCCTAAATACTTGCAAGTTGTTTTAACAAATCTCAGGAGACCTTGATGATTCCACCGCGTTTTGAATACCACGCGCCCAAAACCGTCGGCGAGGCG
>Ga0247831_1002668_pt1 | contig 28173 bp, 18 predicted proteins | sample LaCruzMarch2015__9_FD_192406 | JGI IMG/M metagenome (GOLD analysis project Ga0247831, IMG submission 192406) | Freshwater microbial communities from meromictic Lake La Cruz, Castile-La Mancha, Spain - LaCruzMarch2015_1m | ecosystem: Environmental > Aquatic > Freshwater > Lake | place: Spain...
TTTGAAGCTGGAGGAGGGCAAGAACCAACTGCTGTATAAATAGCAGCTGCAGTTGCTTGGCCAATCTCTGTTACTACACGGTTCGGACAAATTTTGTAGATTGTTGGGAAATAATCAATGTTAAAATTTGTGTTGATTGTATTTGCTGTAGCCGTAATTGGATTCGCCATCGGGAATTGTATTTGACCTGCAGCATTCGGATTTGTCCAGTCGCCAATAGCACCTGATCCGTCTAACATTGTAGCATCCGCAGTTGCACCATCGCCCTCAATCCAAATTACCATAAGGTCATCTGTTGTGTTTGCAGCAACGCCAGGCGCTCCTGCTGGACCGTGTGCAGCATACGCATCTTCTAATGCACCTGATAAATGATAATTCCAACATGGACCACACCAAGTTGCAGAAACATCTAAAATAACCGTATAGCCAGCATCAAGATAGTCATACAATTTATAAGAACCATTGTTTGTCATGCCAGCGGTAGACAACCAAGACTGATAAGCACTTACAGTGAAGTCTGGAGCAAGGCTTCCAGGCGCCAACTGTGCAAAAGTTGTAGCGGATGTTGCAGAAAGCAACAAGGCTGATAGTAAAAGTTTTTTCATTTTAATTTTTTTAAGGTTGTTGTAAATTTAATGTTTTTTTAAACAACTCAAAACTAAAATAAAAAAATATTGGCTTTTATCGGAAAGAATACCGATTTTCCGTTCAAAAGCAGGGCGATTATTTTTTCTTGAGCTGCTCTATAATAAAAAGCTCAATTGCACCCACCATTGAAGGTGCTTTAGGGTGTGGTGCATTTACATCAAGGCGCAAGTTATGCTTTTCGACTGCCATTGCTGTTGTGGGGCCAAAAGCAGCAATCGCCGTGGTATTTTGTTTGAAATCAGGAAAGTTTACAAATAATGACTCGATCCCTCCAGGACTAAAAAAGACTAATAAATCGTAGTAGACATTTTCTAAATCTGAAAGATCAGACGCGACGGTTCGGTAGAGAATTGTTTTAGAAAACCTTATTTTGCTTTGTTCTAAGGTTGATGGTATATTGTCTCGAAGAATATCGGTGCACGGTAAGAGAAAGTTTTCTGATTTATGCTTCTTCATTACCTCAACTAAATCTTCAATTGTTTGCTTTCCAAAGAAAATTCTCCGTTTACGATAAGCCACGTATTTTTGTAGATAAAGTGCCACAGCTTCAGAAATGCAAAAATATTTCATCTCCTCTGGGACAGTAAATCTAGATTCTTCAGCAATCCTAAAAAAATGATCCACAGCAACTTTAGAAGTAATAATTATAGCGGTATGATCAACTAGATTTATTTTTTGGGCGCGAAATTCTTTCACGGAAATTCCTTCCACCTTAATAAATGGGCGAAAATCAATCTTGATTTTGTATTTTTTTGCTAAGTCAAAATAAGGCGAATTTTCACCTTCAGGTTGAGGTTGAGAAACAAGAATAGTTTTTATTGCCAAGTCTAAAAGTTTAAAGTTGTGCTACTTAACAAATGAATACAGTTTGCTACCAAAGAAAACATAAAGAGCTATCATTGGCAAAACTTCAACGGCGCAAAAGTACAACAAAATGTAATACCACCTAATACCATTGAACCACGCTGCTACCAACCCCTTGCCAATTCTGTTGATACAAGTGAATAGAATGCCCATTGATAAAACAAGAAATACGTACCCTGATAGTGACTTATTTAATGAAATGATAATGGCACTTACCGCGAAAAAAAATCCTGCAGTACAAATGGCGAAACGCAAATGGTACTTTAATTGCCTAATAATTGGGTGTTTCCCAACCAGAACCAATATTAACCATTGCCCTGACTTCCAATAAAGCATTAAAATTAGAGGCGCTAGAACAGCTATTAAATAACTGTTTGTTAGTTGCTTTTTTGTGTCCAACAATAAAAAAATGGATAATGAAGCGCCAATGAAAAAGTTAATCGTTAACAAAACAAATGTCGAGGGACTAATTCTTTCGGAGTCATGATTGAATGCGTCGTCTTTTTGAAGTCGATAGAACCCACTTAAAACAAGCGCTATAAGTCGCTCCTGTCGAGCGGAAGCAATAGCAATTAGTATCAATGAAAAAGAACAACTCAACAACCAAAACGCATCAACTGTGGTTTCTCGAAGATGTAATGATAACAATTCCGTCATTGATTTGTTAAAAATTTGGAAAGCCAAAATTAAATAGAATGCGTTTAAAATTACCTTTATTAATTAACTAACTTTGCATTTCAAATTAAAATCCATGAAAACAGACCAATTTAAACATCCCGATCATTACAATTTAGATGATTTATACTCTGATGAACATAAATTAATTCGCGATACTGCTCGTCAGTGGGTAAAACAAGAAGTGTCGCCAATAATTGACGAGCACTACGAAAAGGCTACCTTTCCTATGCACCTTCTTAAGGGATTAGGAGAAATAGGTGCCTTTGGACCATACATCCCTGTTGAATACGGTGGCTCCGGGCTTGATCAAATTTCTTACGGAATTATCATGCAGGAATTGGAGCGTTGCGACTCGGGCCTGCGATCTACCGCTTCGGTGCAATCGTCTTTGGTGATGTATCCAATATGGAAATACGGTTCTGAAGATCAGAAATTGCGTTTTCTTTCGAAACTCGCCACAGGTGAAATAATGGGCTGTTTTGGTTTAACAGAACCAGATTTTGGTTCCAACCCAGGAGGAATGTTGTCAAACTTTAAAGATGATGGCGATCACGTTATATTGAACGGGGCAAAAATGTGGATTTCTAATGCGCCATTTGCAACGATTGCTGTTGTTTGGGCGAAAGATGAAAATGGAAGAATTCATGGGTTAATTGTTGAGCGTGGTATGGAAGGCTTCAGTACGCCTGAAATGCACGGAAAACTATCCCTTAGAGCTTCCTCTACCGGTGAGTTAATCTTTGAAAATGTGCGCGTTCCTAAAACCAACATTTTACCAAATAGATCAGGACTCGGAGCGCCATTAAGTTGCTTGGACTCTGCTAGATACGGAATTGCATGGGGTGCCATTGGCGCAGCAATGGATTGTTATGATCAAGCGGTGAGGTATTCCAAAGAAAGAATACAATTTGGGGTGCCAATCGGTGCCTTTCAGCTGGTTCAAAAAAAACTATCAGAAATGTTAACAGAAATAACCAAAGCACAACTTTTAACGTTTCGTTTAGGTCAATTGCGCAATGAAGGAAGAGCTACTACGGCCCAAATCTCAATGGCGAAAAGGAACAATGTTGAAATTGCAATGGAAGTTGCTCGATCTGCACGCCAAATACACGGTGGTATGGGTGTAACCAGTGAATACTCTATGATGCGTCACATGGCCAACTTAGAATCTGTTATGACTTATGAAGGCACACATGACATTCACCTATTGATTACTGGAATGGACATTACGGGTATTCCTTCTTTTACTAGAGAAATGCCCGAACTATAGGCCATCCTTAATTATTTCATCACCACGTAAGGCCCTAATTTTATTTCTTGATTCGCTAGAATACAAACTATTAGTGTACTTGAAAAGCAACTCCTTGTAAAATTCTAATGCTTTATTTTCGTCCTTAATATGCTCCTCATTTATTTTGGCCAAGCGAAACAGCGCATCGTCAGCGAGAATATCTGAAGCATATTTTTCATAAAGCGTGGTGTAAAATACGATCGCTTCCGTCCATCTTTTTTGCTTTTCCATGGCTTGTCCTTTCTTAAATACTATTTCATCGTTTAGCGAATGAAACGGGAAATTTATCTGAATGCTATCAAAAAGGGAAAACGCACTATCTATTTGGTTTTGCTCTAAAAATAAGTCTGCCGTTGCATACCACATCATCGCCTGGTAATTGCTATCCAAACCGAAATTATCTGTTATGGCAATAGAAAGCTGCATAGCGTCATTGGCAATTAACTTCGAGGTAGATTCTTTCAACACATTTAACTGCGATTGCGCGTAATCAAATTCGCCATCAAAATAAAAAACACGGGCATTTTTGTACTTTGCCTCATTTCCGATAACGTCAAACTTGAAGTCGTTATCTATTTGCATATACAAGATTGACGCATCCCAAATCCTTCCGCTTAAAACATATACATCTGCCAACAATAGTTTCACAGACGCTTTTTGAACATCAGAAATTCCCGGTGTATCCATTAACTGCTCTAAAACAGTTATAGCGGCTTCTTTTTTTCCAGCAAAATAGGCCATTACTTTGGAGTATTCTAATACAACAGTTATTGATTTTCGCGCATTCGCTATTCGATCAATTACTTTCTTATACTCTTTTAAAGTTGCTTCCAACTCCTCATCACTGTAAACTTTGTAAAAGCTAAGTTCTACATAGCGTGCATTCAAAAGAGCCGCTTCCGCTTCAAAAAAATAGGGCAAGTCGGTCCCCAAATTAATCACATAATTAAAACACTTTCTAGCAATTTCAAAGGACTCATTTTCAAGTGCTATTTTTCCTAAATCCATAACTTGAAAACCCATTGTTTGCATTCGTTTATCAAGAGCAACCACCTGAATGTAAGCTGCAGAGAAATTTTTATTCTGCAAAAATAACCAAATAAGCAGCTCTGTAAGTTCGAATCGACTATTTGGCTCTTGGATTTTATCGAGCAACACCTTTTTTAATTCTTGCCCATCTTGACTGTTTTCTGACAAGTCTAGTTTATCCTCAAGGCCAAATTGAACAGAGGCCTTGTATTCGGGGTACTTGTCCAGTAAATCCAGGTAAGACTCAATTGCTTTTTGTTTATTTTGCATAGAAAAATACAACTCAGCATAAAGTAATTGAAAAGGATAGTCGGGCATTTGTTTACTGCCTCGATCTAAAACATCTTTGGCTAATTCTATTTTACCTTGATTGATAAAAAAACGAAAAACATCCGAAATGTTCGTGGGGTTGTACACACATAAAGATAAAACTTCGTTGTAAGTGTTTTTTGACTTTTTAGGCTCGTTAATGGTTTCATAAAAAGCGCCTAACTGCAACAACAATTGTAGGTCTTTTTTATTTAATGTGATTTGCTTTTTAATCGTTTTTTCCACTATGGAATACTCCTTTAATTCCGTTAAACACGCTATATATCGGTTGTATATCAGCTTGGTTTGATCCACTGCGTAAAGCTTTTGGTAATAAACAGTTGCTTTTTCAAAATCACCATTTTGATAGTAGTACTGTGCTAGTTTCGCATCGCTATCCGTCTGCGTAAAATAGCAAAACGCGGAACAAACAAAAAACAAAGATATTAGCAGTTTAAGCTTCATTTTATGGTTTTATCAATGCCCTTGACAAAGAATCTAGTCCAGGATGTAAACGGAAAAATGTTTGCATTGTATTATTTTTAGACAAGGTGTAATCCTTTAACAATTCCTTTAGTTGCATGATTTTATTGGATTCAAAAGAAATAAAATCCGGATACTTCTTTCTTTCCCCTTCTCCATTTTGAATATCTGTTTTTAAATTCATCAGCGCTGTTCGCTCTTCTTCAATTTCTTTCTTTAATTTTTGATACATGCCACCTAAAGGGGCGAAAGATCTTCTCATTCGCTTGTAATCATCCATTTTTTTACCGAACACCATATCAATAGTATTGCTTTTTAAATTGTTTTTAATCCGTAATTCGACCTCAGAAGTTGCCAAACCTATTCTAGCTATCGTATCAATTTTATTTTTCTTTAAGTCCAAATTAAGCTGCTCTACCTCTTTTTGAAAACGGGTAAGCTGAGCAAGTTGCTCTTTCTTTTTAAAGTCAGAGCAAGATATTAAAACAACACTTAGAAAAAAAAAAAATAGGTGTTTCATAACTAGAAAGTGAAAATTAATTAATGACCGGAAAGCCAGTGTATGACTGTAACGCTGTGGGAATTTTAATCCCCTCGACTGTTTGATTATTTTCTAACAATGCAGCCATTATTCTAGGTAAAGCAAGCGCAGACCCGTTGAGCGTGTGACACAAATGTGATTTTTTCTGATCATCCTTATACCGTAATTTTAGTCGATTTGACTGAAATGTATCGAACCTTGAAACAGAACTAACTTCCAACCATTTTTCTTGTGCTGCTGAATACACCTCAAAGTCGTAAGTCAAGGAGGCAGCAAATCCCATGTCACCACCACAAAGTCTCAAAATACGAAAGGGCAATTCTAGCTTAACTAGCAGACCTCTTACATGCTTAACCATCTCATTGAGGGCTTGATCTGTGTTTTTAGGATGCTCAATCCTAACTATTTCTACTTTGTCAAATTGGTGCAGCCTATTGAGACCCCTCACGTCTTTTCCATAAGATCCCGCCTCTCGTCTAAAACAAGGTGTATAACCCGTCAATTTAAAAGAAAAGTCTTCCGTAGGGATAATTACATCACGATAAATGTTTGTGAGCGGCACCTCAGCTGTTGGAATTAAGTAAAGTTGATCTTCGGCGGAGAAGTACATCTGACCTTCTTTATCCGGAAGTTGTCCTGTTCCTATGCCACTGGCCTCATTCACCAAAAGCGGCGGAATAAATTCTTCGTAGCCTGCTTTTTCTGCTTCATCAAGGAAAAAAGAAATTAATGCGCGCTGTAACTTTGCTCCTCTTCCTCTGTAAAACGGGAACCCGGCACCCGTAACTTTTACGCCTAATTCAAAATCAATTAATTGGTGTTTTTTGGTTAACTCCCAGTGCGGAAGGGCTGCGAAAGAAAATTCAGGGATAACACCTGCTTGTTCTATTTCTTGATTTTCTGCAGGTGTCTTTCCTTGTACAACTAATTCATTAGGGACGTTAGGCAAGGAATACAGTAGCGTTTGCATTGTTGCTTCGCTCTTTTCTACTTCCATTTTTAACGTTACTTCTTGCGCCTTTAAATCCAGCGTTTGATTCTTTAACTGAAGTGCTTCATCGTGTAGGTTGTTTTTGAAACAATCGCCAATTTTTCGTGCTAATTGATTTAATTCTGCGGAAATGTTTTCTAATTTTGTCTTATTATCTCGCCAAATCTCATCCGTTTCCAACAAATTATTAATGGTATCTGTCGCATCAATATTTCGTTTTACAAGTCCTTTGAGAACACCTTCTTTATCCGAACGTAGTCGTTGAATTTCTAACATATTGGTTGAGTAATTTCAGCAAAAATAATCATTTGACCGCTATATTTTTAATAATACAGGATTGATTATTTATGCCACAAACTTTTATTTATTGAAAAACAGAAAGATTCTTTCCATCAAAAGAGGCAAAAACAATCTTAGGATGAGACTCCTGACAGAAAAAATTTCCCCTGGCATCAATACCAATTGCTCCAGCAAAACCATCAAACTCCTTTAATTCTTGAAAAGACTTGCTGAACGCTTCTTCAATTAAAAATCCGTCAGTTACACGGGTTACAATTTTTGCTGCCAAAGCGGCGCTTACAATATCTTCCCCTACACCTGTGCAACTAATGGCACAAAACGCATTGGCATAATTCCCAGCGACTGTCGCTGAATCTGATATTCGACCGGGTAGCTCAAAGCCTTTGCCCCCTGTAGATGTAGCCGCAGCAAGGTTTCCATTCCCATCTAAAACAACACAACCCACAGTACCCATACCGTTTGATTTTAAACGACTCTCGTGTTCTAGTATTCGTTCTGTGGTCTCTACATTGAAATGAGGCACTCCATTTTTTTCCGCGAACTGCTTCGCTCCTTCCCCTCCCAATACCCTATCATTCTCCAATTGCAATCTCTTTGCCAATTCAATAGGATGCTGAACAGACTCAATATTCAGCACACCGCTAAACTTTTTAGTTTGTCCATCCATGAGTGCTGCACTCATTCTGATTTTACCATCTTTTTGAATCTGAGACCCTAAGCCAGCGTTAAAAAGGGGGTTGTCCTCCAACAAAGAAACGGCATAAACAACCGTTTCAACAGCATTGTTGACTAAAAGAAATTGATATGATTTTTGAATAATTTCTTTCAGTGCCTCTTGCTTTGCTGTCTTATTTTCATCAGACTGCGATGCTTCACTAAAAAATCCGCCATGAATACTAATTTTCATACGAAGCTTGGTTTGTTGTTGATGGTAAAGTCATGTCTCGATAAATTATACTCATCTGCTTGACTCATCACGTGGACCACTAAATTTTTAATTGAAATGGGCTCACCGAGCGCCACATCAGTAATATTGGTGTCAATAATGTGTCTGCCATCAACAATTATGACTAGGCCAGAACCAAGCGCCTCCATCGAATCGCCATCTTTTATCAATAGGCCTGTGTCCTCGCCAAGTCCTATACCTAACGTTTTTGGATTAGCAACCACTGCTTGAAAAAGTCTGCCTATCCTCCCTCGCTGAACAAAATGGGTGTCAATTACCACGTTGTCGATGAATCCTAGTCCACTGGTTATTTTTACTTCTCCTTTCAGCAAGGCTTCATGGCTAGAGCCTTGATAAATCATGTTTTTTGAAGCGCATGCTGCGCCGGCTGAAGTTCCAACGTATAAAAAATCTTCTTCTATGTATTTCTTAATCAGAAGATCATGAATTGCTGTTCCTCCAAAAATTGAGGTCAAACGTAGTTGATCGCCTCCTGTAAAAAAAATAACATCTGCATTTTGAACCCTCTCTAAAACGGTATCTTCAAGTGCCGACTCTCTATTTTCGATGTTGATTACGCCCACATTTTCAGCTCCTAAATGACCAAAAGCCTTAGCGTATTCAGTGCCAACAAGCGACGGTATTTTCGATGCAGTGGGTACAATTTCAATTCGAGATAACTTTTGATGCTTTGATTCATCGATTATTCGTTTTAAAATTCCCTTTTCAAAAAAGTTTAAATTCTCATCAACTTGTTCGGCAAAAACACTCTCTGTAAAACTACCTTTATCAATGGCTCCTCCTATGATAATTAACTTTCCTTTTGGTATCATAAGTTGCAAATTTAATGTTAAATTGACTTACTCTTCATGTTATATGCCATGAAATTATCAACACAAACAAGCCTTTTTAAGAATTGTTAGTTGATTTGTTAATTACTCCGCGGTAAGACTGAAATGTAGGACTGGTATTTTATTACTTTTGGAGTACAACGCTAAACTATGGAAGTAAAAATTAAAAATCAGTCCTCATATGATCTTCCAGCGTATGCAACTCTAGGAGCTGCAGGTTTAGATCTTCGTGCAAATACCCTTATTCCTATCGAACTTGCACCACTTGAAAGGAAGCTAATTCCGACAGGCCTTTTTTTAGAAATACCCCTCGGATATGAGTGTCAAGTAAGGCCAAGAAGTGGCTTAGCATTAAAATATGGAATTAGTGTATTAAATTCTCCCGGCACAATTGATTCTGACTACAGAGGAGAACTTGGCGTCTTATTAATAAATTTGTCGTCAAACACCTACACAATAGAACCAGGCGAAAGAATTGCGCAGTGCGTATTTAGCCGAATAGAACAAATTAAATGGAAGGAAGAAGTGAAGTTAGATGAATCGAAAAGAGGTAATTCAGGTTTTGGCAGTACCGGTAAAACATAAATAAATGAATATAATTATTCCTATGGCGGGTCGCGGAAGCAGACTTAGACCACACACCTTAACCATTCCTAAACCACTAATTCCCGTTGGTGGAAAACCAATAGTGCATCGATTAGTGGAAGATATCGTTGCCGTATGTGGGAATAATATTGACGAAATTGCCTTTGTAGTGGGGCATTTCGGAGAGGTAGTTGAGAATGAGCTAATTAAAGTGGCGGAAAAGTTTGGTGCGCGCGGCTCAATTCATTACCAAGAAACTCCTCTGGGCACTGGACACGCCGTGCTTTGTGCTAAAAACTTACTTCATGGACCTGTGGTAGTGGCCTTTGCCGATACTTTATTTCAAGCGGACTTTAAAATAAATCCCTTGGACGAGGGAATTCTTTGGGTTAAAAAAATCGACAATCCGAGTGAATTTGGCGTGGTAAAGCTAAACGGAGCCGGTGCAATAGTCGACTACATTGAAAAGCCGAAAGAATTTGTTTCCGATCTTGCAATGATTGGCGTTTATTATTTTAGGGAGGGCGAAAAATTGTTAGCGGAATTGGAATACTTAGTTGATAATGAAGTAATTAAAAGTGGAGAATACCAACTCCCAGATGCCCTTCGTCGATTGACAGAAAACGGTTGTGTATTCCGGCCGGGAAAGGTAAACGAATGGTTAGATTGTGGAAATAAAAATGTCACTGTACATACCAATCGAAGTGTATTATCTAATGACTTTCTAAGAAACCCAATTCCAATTCGAGAAAACGTATCGTTGCTTAATTCCGTCATCATAGAACCCTGTTTTATTGACAAAGGAGTTCATATTGAAAATTCCGTCATAGGTCCATTCACATCAGTTGGTAGCCACACAACTATAAAAAACAGTAGAATTACGGATTCCATACTACAAAATAATTGTTCAATAAATAACATGATTATCGACAACTCGATGATTGGCGCTCATGTTGAACTTATTAATTCGCCCAAGGAATTTAGCATTGGCGACTTTTCCACCCTTAATGAATAAACTTGTCGCCCTCATTGTATTATACATTAGTATTACGGCGTGCAAACAACCCGCTAGCATAACTAATCCCATAAGTAGTGCTGGAGCTTCCAAAGCATTGTTTCACCAAGGATTGCGAAATCACCTTACAGGAAACACTAAAAAAGCTATTCAAGATTTTGAAGCATGTCTTAAAATTAATCCTCTGGATGACGCAGCACATTTTGCAATTGCGCAAGCTTATTTGCTTGACTTACAACTCGATCAGGCTGCTGTGCACACTGAAATGGCGGCAAAATTAGACCCCAAAAACAACTATTATATTTCCGAGCTCGCCTACATGTACGACGAAAGGAATGAGCATAAAAAAGCAGCATTGTTTTTTGAGCGTCTTATCAATGTTGAAAAAAACAATTCAACTTATTATATCGGAGCAATCGATAATTATGCAGCATTAAAAGATTATACAAAAGCATTAAAAATTCTTAATCGACTTATTAATATAAAAGGAATAGATATTTCTCTTCAAATGGAAAAATATAATCTTTACAACTTAATGAATGAGTCAGGGCTTGCTTTGAAAACGTTAGAAGAGGGCTGCAAATTATTTGAAAACGATCCTGTTTTCTTGGCCATATTGGTCGATACTTACATGGAAAACAAACAATATGAATTGGCCTTTAGCCTTCTGGAAGAACTGGTACTTAAAGACCCTGAAAACGGTTTGGCTACCTTATTGCTTGGCGAAATGTACATGGAAAAAAAAGACTTCCAAAAAGGGCTGAAATTATTAAAAATTGCTGTCACAAAGGAGGGGCCAACAATTGATCAGAAAATGAACATCTTAATCCAAGCACAAAAAATAGCCGGCTGCGGAGCTGATGTTCACGAATTAACCAATTACATGGTAAATCGATACCCAGAAAACGCCAAGTCATTTACTATCAGGGGCGATTGTTTAATGGAAAGCAATGATAAAAAGGGCGCACTTGCATCTTATCAGAAAGCGGTTAAAATTAATCCTGATTTATTTCCTGTTTGGAAACAAATCCTCGTCATCGAATACCAGGAAGAAAATTGGGAATCCCTTTATGAAACTAGTTTAGAGGCTATTTCTATATTTCCGACAAGTTCTTTTATTAGTTTAAGCGCAGGAATCGCAGCAAACAAAACAAAGAAATACACCGAGGCACTTGATTTTTTGAACTCCGGCATGCAATTCATCACGAAAGATGACGCAACTGAAGCAGAAATGCTTTCGCAAATGGGTGACGCCTATTTTGGTCTAAAACAAACAGAAAAAGCCTGCGATTTCTATGAACAAGCGCTATTAAAAGCGCCAGAAAGCGCCACAATTCGCTCCGCTTATGCATTACAATTAGCGAAAAACAACCTGAACCTTGACTATGCGGAAAAGCTTGCCGACCTATCCATCTCACAAGGAAAAAAAAGTGGCTTGTTTCTTGCTGTTAAGGGTTATGTACTACTAACGAAATACAACTACATCGAAAGCTTATCAACTATGTTAAATGCCAAAGAATTAGACCCTAGAAACGCGCTTATTTTAGATTGGTTAGGAGACGCCTATTTCTTTAATGGAAATGTTCCAGCAGCCGTCGCTGAATGGGAAGTAGCAAAGGAACTCGGGTCAAAAAACGAATGGTTGTCCACTAAAATTAATGCTAAAAAATATTATGCGCCTTCTAATTAGTCTTGCAATAATTTCTTGTTTTTTCTCCTGTTCGAAGAACTTAATCTACGTTGCTGCTCAACAAGAAAATCTTCAAAAAGAAAATGGTACAGCATTACTTTTTCGATTAGATAGCCTTTCTAAAATAACTCCGAAAACTTTTTACTCCAAATTTAGTGTTGACTATGCGGATTCTTCGCAAGAAATTTCATTTAAAACAAGCGTAAAAATACGAACCGATAGCGCCACACAACTCATTGTAAGTTACTTAAATATTCCTATAGTACTTGCAAATGTCTCACCAGACAGTATTATTCTTGTCGACAAAAAGGAAAAGTGTTACTCCGTAAAACCGCTCGATTATTTTAACGAGTTACTTGGCATTGATTTATCGTTACTAAATTTAGAGGAACTTCTACTAGGCAAGCCGTTATATTTTAACGCCTTGCATTCGCACACTCTGCAAAGTAAAACCCCCATGCTAGTGCTCTCCACGACGATTATTAGACAAAACAAAAAAGACAGCATCTTGGTTAACTACATTTTCAATCCTTCAGAAAACCAATTAGTTGGTGTAGAAGTAATCATCCCATCAGAAGAAATTAGTTTAAATGTTACGCATTTATCGCATCAACTTGTAAATGGAATTCATGTGCCATATGAATCAAAAATAGTTGTCGAAACAAAACTTAATTTAATAAATCTTCGTATTCGTTACGAAAAGGTAGAAATAAACAATCCTTTAGAATTTAACTTTGTAATTCCGGAAAACTATGCAACGTGTAATTAACTTATTAATCATGTTACACCTTGGTGTATTTGCAGTAGGTCAGGCAAAAAGTGATAAGTTGCGAAAAGAACAGAAAATAATTGAAAAGAAAATTTCACAAACAAAAACCCTATTAAACAAAGTTAAAAGCAACGCCAAAAATTCTTTCGCAGAACTAAAATTATTAGATAATCAAATCAAAAATAGGGAAGAACTGGTAAAAATATATGATGGACAAGTGCGTATTGCAGAAATCAAAGTGCTTGAAAAAGAGAATGAAATGAAGCGTTTGCAGAATCGCTTAGCGAAATTAAAAACACAGTATAAAAAAATGATCTTTTTCGCATACAAAAACCGAAATAAAGTCGGAAAACTCATGTTCTTACTTTCGTCTAGTTCCTACAACGAAGCACAAAAACGGCATTTATACCTTAAAAAAGTCGCTGGTTTACAACGCAAACAAGTAAGTCTTATAAAACTCCATCACGGTTTAATTACTACAGAGATTGAAAACATTAAAGACGAGAAAACCGACAAAGAAACTGCTCTAAATGAAAAAAAAGGAGAATGTGAAAAAATAGCACATGATAAAAGTCTCAAAGAAGATAACTACAAAAACTTCAAAGCCGAAGAAGAGAAACTTTTTGCGCTTTTAAAAGATAATGAACGAAAGAAAGAAGAACTAAAAAATAAAATAAACGCTGCAATAAGATCAGAAATTGCAGCAAGTCAGGAAATTGAGCGCAAAAAAGAAGAGGCTAGAAAAAAAGAAGAGGCTAGAAAGAAAGAAGAAGCTAGAAAAAAAGAAATAACCAATAAAAAAGAAGCCGTTGATAAAACGCCAAAAAAAAACACGGAAAAAAATCCTGTCAACGAAGAAGAATTTGAAATCCCAAAAACAGTAAAATCTGATGCGCCAATTTCTTCTGAAGGAAATGTTATAGGAAAAAATTTCGAGAGCAATAAAGGAAGGCTTCCCTCACCAGTTTCAAATGGAAGCATTACTGAAAAATTTGGTAAAAATGCGCATCCAACTTTAGCGGGTGTTTACACAAATAATAATGGAATAGATATTACTTGTGCAGGAAATTCAACAGCCCGGTCTGTATTTGAAGGTGTAGTAAGCGCTGTAATTAACGTAAATGGGGCTGGCAAAGTTGTGATTATAAAACACGGGAATTACCGCTCTGTTTATAGCAATCTACAAAATACATACGTGAAAGTGGGGGATAAAATTAGTTCAAAGCAAAATTTAGGGATCGTTATGCTAGAAGATGAAACGTTTTCCATTTTACACTTTGAAATCCACTTGATTGTCGGAAGTGGAACGCAATCATTGAACCCTTCTCTCTGGATTAATCGATAGTTTTTTATTCAAATCCAAAGAAGCGATTATTGCGCACAGGCAAAAAACAGGAACCGCTGCCTTATCGGTATCCAAAAAATTATTTAAAAAGGCGTGAATAAAATAGGTAGATAAAGAAACTATAATCGCCATTATAATAATTTTTTTATGCGTTTCCAGATGAGATGTTTGGTAGTATAAATTTACAGCAGAATAAAAAACAGTAAAAATAAATGCGACAAAAAACAGTAGCCCTGGCAAACCCGTTTCTGATAAAAAACTAAGGTATTCACTATGCGCATTACCTAAATCACCAAAGTTTGTAGAAATTATTGTTACGTTTTCAGGCGACTGAAATCTTGCATACTCAAATGAATAGGTCCCCGGCCCAAAACCAACAATTGGGCGTTCCATAAACATATCTACCGCACAAGACCATCTATTAATTCGCTCAAGGTTTGAAGCGTCGCTAGTTACGTTACCAGCACTTTGCAGTCGCTCACTAAAGTTTTCAGTTGTGTGTTCTTGTTTGTTTCGAGACAACTCAAACTGTATGGAATCCCATTTAAGTGCAATTGCCAATAAAAAAACAACTCCCACGGAAATAATGTATTGTTTTTTCACTTTTATATGAACAACAAAGGCAACAACGATGGATAAAATTATACTCAGCCATGCTGCGCGTGTATAAGAAAAATAAAGTCCTAACAATAGTATTACAAACATCAGTAACAATAAAAACTGTGTTAGCGGCTTTTGTTTTACGATGAATAACAGTGCAAAAGCTAAGGGGATTGTAAGTGCGACTATCGCACCGTATATGGTGTGATCCTTAAAAAAAGGATACATAACCCAATGACTTTCTTTTTCGCCAAATCCATAGCTTGCATGATGAATAATCGTGTATAAAGCTGTTATTGAAACGCCGATTGTAAGTAGCATAAAAAATAGCTTTATGTTTTTCTCACGCCGAAAGAAATACGTTCCAAAAAACAATAAAGGAACAATAAACCAACATTTAACAATTAAAAACTTAAATGAAATAATAGGATTAGAGCTGGAAACAGAGGTAATAAAAATCCATGTTAATAAAATTAGCCACGTGTAAATAATCGGGTGCTTCCACGTTTCTTTAGCTAAAAACGGGGCCTTAATTTGTGTAGCACACAAGAGCAGTAATAAACCAAATAATATGGGCTCTGTAGGGATGTAAAGCCCGATGTTTTGCGTGTATTCCTCTATATTAACAGATAAGGGTGCCAACAAAGCAAGCGATAAAAAAGTGTTTTCAGTATAAAACACAGTAAAGTAAATCACGGCAAGTAATGGAGAAATAATAAATAGATAGGGAGCGTCATAATACAATGAAACCCCAAATGCGAGACTTAGTAGAACCCCAATGACTACGGCATATCTATTTGTTAGCGCTGGCAACTTGCTTACTTTGAAAACGCTTTAAACTTTTCAATAAAAAGCAAACAGAAAATTGATAAAACAACCCCTGAAATAGTTGCCATAAAGACAATTATCATTCGCTTTGGCTTTTCCTTTCTATCTGCAACGACTGCTCGCTCCACAATGAACTTGTGATTAAATTTTGTGTTGGCGTCAGACTCCGCCTGCTCATATGATATGCGAAAATCCTCTAATTTGACGGTTTTCTCATTTCGTATATATTCAAGACCATCGTATTTTGCGCCATACTTCATATTTACATCTATTTTCCTCTTTAATTCAGCACGGTCGGCGGGATTTTTGGAATCAACGTAGGCCTGAAACAAGTTGGAGCGAACATCTAGCGCAATTACACCAAGATTAGCAAGGCTATCTAGGCAGTTGAGAATAGAATCTCTTTCTCGTTCCATTTGCGCCTTCTTTCGACGATTTACCTCAAATGCAGGTATAGTTCGTTCAAGTATCATGTCATTTTTTACGGTATCTATAAAGTCCACGATTTTATTTGCCATGGCGGCAGCAAGTTTTGGATCTTCGTCTAACACGTCAATTTTTATTGATCCATAGCGAGTTCTTTCAAACGAAAAATGTCCATTGTACTCATTGGTCAATTTATAATTTTTATTAATATCCGTAGTGGCAATGCCATAATGCTTCATCAAGTCAAACTGATATACAATTTTATCCCTAATTCTTGAAGATTGTAAAATTTGAACCAACTGCTCTGTTTGTTCATCTTCACCGAAATCCATTGCTGCTGATTTCGCATTTCGCTGCTCAGAAAATGATACGCTACTCGTTGCGGCAGGAAATACAATAGCCGTTGATAAGTACAAAGGTGTCATTAATAAACTTACTACAATAGAGCCCAAGCAAATAAAACTGCTAATAATAATTATGGGTTTTCTTTTAGAGAGAATAAAACGAAGCAAAGTCTGTTGACTTTGAACTAATTCGGGGTTGTTGTTTTCCATGCTAGCTATAATTTAGGGCGAAGTTAAGCTATTTTAAAGATTTGTCTTAACTAGCTGTTAGGAGAATTATTGTTTAGTTGCTTAAAAAATGAAATTGTCTTAAGTTGTTTGACATCAATAAAAGACAAAACAACCAATAATGTACCCCCAAGAAAAAGTTGTAGCAAAACAATTAATGTATGAGGTAAGATAAAATAAATCGTTACCAAACCACTACAAATCAAAATTCCTATTAATAACAAGTACCTTATAAAATCATTTAAAATGATTCGAAATGAAATAATCCTAGAAGCGAAGTAAAACTGAATAGATGCGACAAAGCAGTGCGTGATGAGCGCAGAAATTGCGGCTCCTTTTGCACCTAAGGTAGGTAATAAACAACTATTAATTGATACGTTTATGACCACACCAATAAAAGAGATAATATTTAACGTTTTAAGACTACCATTAGCTGTCAGAAGAGTGCCAAATATGAAATTCATACTTATCGGAATAAAACAGATCATCAAAAGACAAAAAGAAAATATTGAACTTTCGTTTACATTAGTATAGATAAGGGCTAACAACCACTCCGCATTAAACGTTGTTATGGCAACTATAACTATCGCACCACCAATCAATAAATTACCAGACGTTTTAAGTAGCACAACAACCTCTTTAGGCGCCTCCTTCAGTAAGCGAGAAAACATAGGAAATAAAAGGCTTGCGAATATCATCCCGAACATATAAAATGCATCTAACCATTTATAGCCCTGAGCATAATAACCAGCTTCTAAACGTCCATTTTCATGAAGTCGTTCTAAAAGAACAGCATCGCTTCTGCTGTATAACAACATAAGTAAAACAAGTAAAGCGTATGGGAAACTTTTTTTTATGATCAAAAGACTTGACACCGGGCTCCATCTTAATAGTGGCCCGTTTATTTTTTTTCGGAGCAAAAAAACAGCTATCACAAAGGTGGCAAAATAACAACCTGTTTGAGTATATACAAACCAATCAATCTTATTAAAATTTCCTTTTAATACAATCAAGATTGCACCAGCTAATACAATTAGGAGCGCTTTGTCAAGAACAGAAATAATAGCGTCTATTTTAAAAAGATGAAGCCCAGAAAAGTGGCTTCTAAAAAATGCAATGGATAAAATCAACAGTTGATTAAAAACAAGAAAAAACAACAAATAAAACTCTCGCCATTGGTAGCCTAAAAGAAAAGCAATTGAAAAAACGACAATGCAATACAGTACAAATAAAACAAATCGGAAAGCCATTAAATTGCCAAAATAAGCTCCCGTTTGTAAAGGGTTTTGCGCGATCATCTTGGTTGTGTAGTTATTTATCCCGAAATCGAGAAAAATATTGAAAATTACCGTTAAATTAATTAGGGTAAAATAAAGGCCGTATTCCGCTTGCCCCACTCTATTTTGAACAGTTGCATCAATTGCAAAAATGGCTATCGGCTTTATTAATAAATTTAAAAATACTGTTAAAAAAAGACTGGAAAAGAATTGCTTCTGCATTTAAAGTAATGGGGCTTAATTAATTGTTAGTTTAAACCCAAGGCGATGAAGCGTGATTATTTTTATACTAATATACACCTCCAATATCTTCCGTAATTTTGAAATATAAACGTCCATGCTTCGTCCGTTGTAATAAGTGTCGGTCCCAAAAATCTTTTCAAGTGCCTCTTTTCTACTAACCAATGTATTTTTATTACTATAAAGCAAATATAACAATTGAATTGACTTCGGTGTCAGTTTAATAGTGCGATGGTGAACATAGAGTAGGCATATTTCAACGTCGAAACTCAGATCGCTGCACAAGCGACCTTGACTTTTTTTTAAATAAATCTGATGTCATCGCCATATTGTAAACATTCTTAGCTCCTAATTTTCTTTATGAAAGAAAAATCATCTGATTCAACTTTTGCAATATTTACAATTACAAAATCAAATCTGTGGGGCTTGAATGACAACTGGATAAGAGTCTCTGTAAAGGTCGATAACAAAAAAACCTCATGCCCTAAATTTGTAAAATAATGACTTAAGGCTACTAGAGATTGTTGATTATTATCAACCAATAACAGTTGCTTTTTTTCTAGGAAATTAAGATTCTGTTTAAAAATACCAGCGCAGTTAATTATTTATTATACCAACGCGCTTTTTGAATTATTCGTGCTAAATAATATAATAATTTACCAAAAGATCTTACCAACAAGCTATCAATAGTTGGTTTTGTTATATTCTAAAACGTTACACGCTAAAGTTCTAGGAGGAAACAACTATCGAATGAGATTTACATGACCTGTAATTATCATTCTGTCATCGTTATCAGGTACTTTAATGTTAATTTTATACGTATAAGTACCAGGAAGAGCATCACCGCCATTTAGTCCAAACGAACCGTCCCAACCCATTTCTAAATTATTTGTCTCAAAAATAACATCTCCCCAACGGTTGTATATTAACATGTTGTATTGATAAATATCAAACCCTGCAGTGAATAATGGTTTAAATACTTGATTATATATGTCTCCGTCAGGTGTGAATGAATTTGGAATGTAATAGATCCCCCCTTGCTGAGGCGCGATAGCAATAGACGTGCTATCTATACAACCCATACTTGTTGAAGCAATTAGGGTTATTTCAAATCCTGAACCAGTGCCCATGAATAAATGAGAGGGTGAGAATTCAGTTGAAAACTCGCCATCACCAAAATCCCATACATAGCTAGTTGCACCTAAGCTATTGTTTTCAAAATCCACAGATTGAGATGTTTCCGTAAACAATAAGGTTGAAACATTAAATTCCGCCGTAGGATAGTTTTGAACACAAATATAATCGTTTACAGATGAACTATCAATACAACCATTTAGGGTTCCGATAACACTAACGTCATAACATCCGCCAACGGTGTATAAAATTTGTGGTTGGGCAGCAATACCTGTAAAACCATTGCTTGAAATCCACTGATAAGTAGTGGATGGATTCATGAAATTTGGCGTGAAAGTTACATTTAAGGGTATACAACCGTAGGTAGTGTCGGCTGTAAATTCCATTAAGGGGAGGGGTTTTACAGTAACCTGAGCTGAAGCAACTGGACTTGTACACCCCGTTAATGTATAGGTAGCAGAATAATTAGTTGTAACTAAGGGGGTAACACTTATTGAACTGCTTGTTTCTCCACTAGAAGCCCACAGGAATGAACCGCCCGGTAAATTTGGAACTGCTGTTAGTGTTGCCGTTTCCCCAAAACAAATAATCACCGGCGCAATAGAAAGTACTGGTACAGGATTGACTGTTACTGTTCCAGATGCCTGTGCTGTACATCCAATTAAGGTATAAACGACCGAATATGTCGTTCCCGGCAAGCCTGGGTTAACGTTTATCGATTCAAGGGTTTGATTGTTCGACCACTGGTACGTCCCTCCAATAATTGAAGGAGTTGCCGTGAGCATGGTCGTATCTCCATTACAAATCGTATCGCTATTAACAGAAACTGTTGGTTGAAGATTTACGATAACTGTTGCCGAATCTATTGCTGAACAACCATTCCATGTATACGTAGCTGTATAGGTAGTTGTTTGCAGTGGATTAACTGTTATCGTTGTGGTCGTTTGACCAGAATTCCAATCAATCAACCCTCCTGCTGGTGTAACTGCTGCATTTAAGGTGGTGGATTGTCCTTCACAAATTGTTGCGCCGTTAAAAGTAATCGTTGGCACCGGGGCAACAGAAACAGCAATTGAAGCGGTATCTATGCAACCTTGCACATTTGTTACAGTCACTGTGTATAAACCCGCGGAAGAAATAGAGGCCGTACTGTTGGTGCCGAGGCCGTTATCCCAAGCGTATGTTGTCCCTCCACCCGCTGTAACATTAATAACAGGAGAGTTACAATCTATAATATTTACCCCTGTATTATTGGTTATCGTCGCCGTTGGACTTGGGTTTACAACGACTTGGGTGCTTACCTGAACAGATCCACATGGGGAATTAATTGTACACGTATAAGTGCCCGATGCAGCAATAGTGGGGTTAAGTATTGTTGGGTTTTGAAGATTCGAAGTAAAGCTGTTAGGGCCAGTCCAAGTGTAAGTATACACCCCGTTTAATGGAATTGCTGGTGTGGGAGAAGCCGAAAGCGAAAGTGGTGATCCCACACATATTGGTCCAGTATTTGTTGCTGTAGCTGTCGGAGGAGCACAACAATTGATATACATATTAATTCTACCTATATTATAAAAAACTTCTGACCATATATTTGTCATTGGGGCCCCACCAGGAGTAGGACACGATTGCATACCACTTCGTTGTAATGTGGTGTTAAATCCATTTATATTTGTCACAAAATTAGGTGGTCCGTAGCTGTTAACACAAGCGCCCCGAACACCATACACCCCAATTATTTGGCCTGCGGTAATAGGTATATTACAAGGAATTATCCCATTAGGGGCATTGGTTATAGTGAATAATTGTACAAATGCATTCGTATTTCCGGGAAATGCGGGTGGAGCTGCTGCATTAAAACGTACTACACGAATTGTTTGTAAACCTTGACTTGCAGTGTTCGGTACTTGCAAACCACAAATTGTAAAGTTTGTGGGGGCTGTAAAATGATACCCGCGAATCATGGAAGTAAACGTGTTTAGCTGATTACCAACACTAATCGGTACCTGTGCTAAAAAATTAAATGTCAGTAAGGAAAACAACGAAATTGTTAGATTTACTTTAAGGTTATTCCCAACTAATTTAAACATAACAATGAATTAAAAATTTCATGAAAACGTAATTTTTCAAATTTACGATTTTAAAACGTATTTTTTGTTAATTGGTTGCCATTTATGGCTAGCCATTAGAGTTTAGGACCGTTTAACACTACTACTTTATAGTAAGATTAAAATCGTAGATAAAAAAAGCTAGGTTTTACCTCAACAAATTCACATGACCAGCGATGATTTTTCGCTCATCTGTTTCGGGTATCTTCACTAGAATTTGATACGTGTATACGCCCGCTTGAGCATCCAAACCTTCTGTTCCGTATGATCCATCCCAACCTATCGCCACATCGTGTGTTTCAAATACCATTTCGCCCCAACGGTTGTAAATATACATTCCATAGTTTTGATAATCTATGCCCGAGGTAAATACCGGCCTAAATGTTTGATTGTACTTATCGCCATCGGGGGTAAAGGTATTGGGAATATAAAACGATGCTGTTTCCTCATAGCCTATCGTGATCGACGTACTGTCTATGCAGCCCATTGATGTAATCGCTATTAGCGTGGCGGTATAACCATTATTGGTGCCTGAATACAAATGAGTTGGGCTCATTTCATCACCCAAACTACCGTCGCCAAAATTCCATATATAACTGCTCGCGCCGTTACTCGTATTGATAAACGTTACCGATTCGTTGGGTTGGGTGAAATCATTAACGGAAGTAGAAAAATTAGCCGTCGGTATCTCTTGAACGCAAATATAGCCATTGCTCGTAGAAGCGTTCGTGCAGCCATTCATCGTCGCTGTTAGCGTAATGTCATAGCAGCCCGTTGTTAAAAAGGTTAAACTGCTTTGGTTACCAACACCACTTGCTCCACTTGATGTCAACCACTGATAGCTCGCTATTTGGTTACTCGTATCTGCTGTAAACAATACGGTCAAAGGGGCACAACCACTTAATGTGTCGGCTATAAACGAAGCCGTTGGAAGAGGGTTAACGCTCACTTGTCCTTGTGCAACGTTACTAACACAGCCATTCAAGGTGTATGAAACCGAATAACTCGTATCCACTTGTGGTGATACCGTAATCGATGGAGTCGTCTCGCCAGTTGAGGTCCATAAATAACTACCCCCCGGTAAATCCGGCGTAGCGGTTAGCGTGCCACTCTGACCTTCACATATCGTTTGGGCGTTAACGACTAAAACGGGGATAGGATTAACACTAACTGTTCCACTTGCGGGGCCACTTGGGCAGCCATTGAGGGTATACACCACGCCATAAGTTGAGTTCGAAACCGGTGAAACACTAATCGACGATGTCGTCTCACCACCAGGCGTCCACAAATAAGTCCCCCCTACTTGATTGGGTGTTGCTGTCATCTGCGCATTATCACCCAAACATATCGTGCTGTTGTTTATCTGTACGGTGGGCGTAGCATTTACCGTCACCGTCACGTCTTGGGTTGCCGGACAACCATTCCAAGTATACAAAATACTGTAAGTGGTCGTGGTGGTTGGGCTAACCGTAATCGTTGGCGTTTGCTGACCACTAGACCAAATCACAGAACCACCTAAACCACCTGGGAAATAAGTAGGACTCAAGGTAACACTTTGGCCGGAACATATCGTCGTATCACCTGCTGTTACCAAAGGTACAGGGGCAAGCGTAACGACTACTGTTGAACTATCAACACAACCATTAGCCGCTGTAACAACAACAGTATAGGTCCCCGCTGCAGCGATGCTAACATTTGCAAGACTTCCTAAACCATTATTCCAAGCATATTGGCCTCCGCCACTTGCACTTAGGTTAATGGTGGCGTTGTTACAATCAATAATTGTTGATCCTGAATTGTTTGTTATTTGTACCGGTGGTAAAACAACGTTTTGTGTCAATGTTATGTTCTGAGATACCGGACAACCATTGGGGTCAATCATGTTTACAGTATACTGACCCGGCAGAGTAAAACTATTTGCTGCCGTGCTTACAGAAGAGCCTCCGGTCCAAGTATACGTTACTCCTCCTGTTGCTTGAAGATTGATAACTGGGTTAGCACATGTTAAAATCGTAGTTCCTGACAAGTTGTTTATTGCAACTGGCACTTGACTTAACGATTGCAAAATAGTCGCTGTTGCGTTTACAACACAACCATTTGCATCAGTCACAACCACTGTATAAACGCCTGCTTGTAAATTAGCTAAATCTTCTGTTGTTACTTGATTTGACCACAAATACGTATACCCAAGGGTTCCGCCACTTACGGTAAGGTTGATGGAACCTACTCCATTCAAACATAGGATGTTTACCTGAGTAGTCGTTGCTGCTAAAGCTGCGGCTGGCTGGGTGACTACTGCCGTTGCAGTTGCCGTACAACCATTCGCATCAAGTACGGTTACCGTATAACTTCCTGATGGTATTGCCGTGAGGTTTTGGGTGGTAGCATTATTGGACCAACTATAGGTGTAAGGGGCAGAACCGCCTGATGGAGTTGCGTTAATTGCACCCGTGCTATTTCCAAAACACAAGACGTTGGTTTGAGTAGTACTTACCGTTAAGCCAATTTGAGGTTGGGTGATCGTTACACTTGCATTGGCGGTACAGCCATTTGCATCTGTTACGACAACACTATACGTGCCCGCTGCTAGGTTTATGAGGTTTTGGGTGGTCGCATTATTGGACCATAAATAACTATATGCTGGGGTTCCTCCCGCGGGGGTGAGGTTTATGGATCCTGTACTCGTACCAAAACATAAAATGTTAGTTTGTGTATTCGTTAATGTCAATGGTGCTTGAGGTTGTGTAATGGTAGCCGTTACTGTGGTAGTACAACCATTCGCATCTGTAACAGTTACTGTATAGGTTCCTGCAGGTACACCAATAGCACTTTGTGCCGTTGAACCACCTGTCCATACATAAGTGTAAGGCGCTGTTCCACCTGTTGGCGTCATGTTTACGCTTCCTGTGTTGCCACCAAAACAAGCGATCATTACCTGAGTAGTCGTTGCCGCTAAAGCTGCGGCCGGTTGAGTGATGATTACCGTTGCAGTTGCCGTACAGCCATTTGCATCCGAAACAGTTACTGTATAACTTCCAGAAGGAATTGCCGTGAGGTTTTGGGTGGTAGCACCATTTGACCAACTATAGGTGTAAGGAGCAGATCCTCCGGATGGAGTTGCGTTTATTGCACCCGTGCTATTTCCAAAACACAAAACATTCGTTTGAGTAGTAGTAACTGTTAAGCCAGTCTGAGGTTGGATGATCGTTACACTTGCATTGGCGGTACAACCATTTGCATCTGTTACAACAACACTATACGTACCTGCTGGTAACGATGTGAGGTTTTGGGTGGTCGCATTATTTGACCATAAATAAGTATATGCAGGGGTTCCGCCCGCTGGTGTAAGGTTTATGGCTCCTGTACTATTACCGAAACAGCTTACGTTCGTTTGTGTATTCGTTAATGTGAGGGGCGCTTGGGGTTGTGTAATGGTAGCCGTTACTGTGGTAGTACAACCATTCGCGTCCGTAACAGTTACTGTATAGGTTCCCGCTGGTACACCAATAGCACTTTGTGCCGTTGAACCACCTGTCCATACATAAGTGTAAGGCGCTGTTCCACCTGTTGGCGTCATGTTTACACTTCCTGTGTTACCACCAAAACAAGCAATCATTACCTGGGTAGTCGTTGCCGCTAAAGCTGCGGCCGGCTGAGTGATTACGGCTGTTGCAGTGGCTGTACAGCCATTCGCATCCGTAACAGTTACCGTATAACTTCCTGATGGTATTGCTGTGAGGTTTTGGGTGGTAGCACCATTTGACCAACTGTAGGTGTAAGGGGCAGAACCTCCTGATGGGGTTGCATTAATTGCACCCGTGCTATTTCCAAAACACAAGACGTTGGTTTGAGTAGTAGTAACTGTTAAGCCAACTTGCGGTTGTGTGATCGTAATTGTTACTGCAGCAGACACACAACCCGATGCACTTGTCGCCACATAAGTATATGATCCCGGTGCAAGGTTTGTTGTTGGTGTAGCCCCATAAGTGAAAGGGGCCGTACCGCCACTAGCACTTAAAGTAACACTTCCGTTTCCACCAAAACAAGCAATATTGTTCGGTGTTACCGTTAATAAAGGCGTTCCATCTACCGTTACTATAGCTGTTGCTTGACAACCATTTGAAGAAGAGTAAGTAATCGTTGTTGTGCCGGCACTAAGTCCAGTAACTAAACCACTTGGACTTATCGTTGCAACAGCAGTATTAGAACTCGTCCATGGAGAACCAGATGGCGCTACAGGGTTTGATAGCTGAGTTGTTGTTCCAGAACAAATCGTAAGGTTTCCAGTGATAGGTTGCATAGGGTTAACAGTCACCGTTGCTGTTGCTGTTGCACCTGGACAGCCGACCGTCGTATACGTTACAGTATAAGCGGTCGTCGTATTAGGATTTACTGTAATACTTTGGCCTTGTAAGTTCCCTGGTGACCAAATATATGTGCCTCCAGGTATGTTTGCATTCGCTGTTAAAGTAGCCGATTGTCCAGCACAAATAGTTGTACCTGTAAGTGTAACCGTCGGTTGTGGATTTACTACAACAGTTACCGGAATTATTGGAGATATACAAGCATTTCCACCACCTATCCCGCCGCTAATAGTAACACTACCATGACCGGTATTAAGGCTATTTGAAATATAAGTTCCTGTGAAAAAGTTTCCGCCGCCGCCGCCGCCGCCAACTCGACAAGCTGCACCACCACCACCACTATATCCACCGCCGCCGCCGCCGTTTGCCTCATAGTTGCTATGTCCGCCTGCGCCTGCACCACCGCCAAATCCACCAGGAACATTCGATGTTACACCTCCTGTGTACATTGTATGTGTTCCGCCTAATCCACCTGAAATAAATGACTGTCCTACTGCTCCGCCGTAAGTGCTTTGTGTTCCATTTCCATTTAAGCCACCGCCACCACTTCCACCATTTCCACCGCCGCCGCCGTTACCGCCTGTACCAGCTGCACCTACAGCACACCAACTACCCGGAGTAGCAAGTCCTTGCATTCCATTCGTGGAATTATATGGTGCGGCGTCTCCACCATTGGTTATAAAATTCCAAGAAGGGGATCCTTTTCCTGCACCACCACCGCCACCACATACAAGTATTGGCTGATTAGTTGTGTAGTTATAAACGAATGTTCCACCACCGCCACTTCCCGCGTAGCCCGTATTAAATTGAAGTTGACCACCTTGTTGTCCAACAATCATTCCTATCTGATGTCCCGCTGTTAGAGCTACTTGAATTTGAATAACCCTTCCTTGTCCTCCAACAGCAATGTTCGCATTTCCTCCTGATGCTCCGCTTCCCGTTATGGTATACATTCCAGACTGAGGCACGATCCACCTTTGTGTACCATTACCCGTAACAGTCACAACCCCTGGCCCATAAGTTGCATTACATTGTACTTGAGTAGGCCCAACATTAGACGTGGCACCACAATTTGTAAATATCCAGTTTCCAGGCACCTGGTTTGGCGGTGCTGATGTTGCTGCTAAGTAATAGGTGGTGGTGGTGGTTAATATTGGTGTTGTATATGCCGCGGTAGTGGCTAATTGATTAGTCCCTGCCGCATTACTATACCACAAATAATTACCAGAGCTACCTGAAGCTGTTAATGTAGTTGATCCTGTTCCACAAATAGTAAGGTTTCCCGAAACTGTTGGAGCAGGTGGAGATGGATTTACAACAATTGTAATTGAGGCACAAGATGGGCTAAATTGCCCACCACTGTTATTATTTACATAATATGTTGTCGTTGTTGCTGGAGTCACTGATATAGAAGCGCCCGTTCCTATTTGGCTTCCGCCACATGAACCTGTGTACCAATACTGTGTACCCATTGTACCTGTTGCGGTAAGCGTTACCGGTTGCCCTTGACAAACTGACATTGCAGATGCCGTTATACCAGATGGTGGTTGAACTCCTGCCACACAATTGGTCGACCGATAACCCAAGTTACGATTTTGACCACAAGCACATGTTCCACCCTGAGCCCAATTACCCATTTGTAAATAATAGGTTTGAGTTGCCGGAGCCGTCCACGAAATATAAGATCCAAGACCACAGTAATCGTCGTTAGCTGCAACAGCACCAGACATAGGATTAGAACTGTTTATTGTTAAATAGGGGTCGCCAGAATAATATGCTGATGGAGCTATAGAATTACAATAAGTAAACACATAAGTGCACCCAGCCTGAGCAGGAAAAGCAACATAACCCATACAAGAATGCTGAAAAAACTGCCAATTCATGCTTGGGGAAATATTACCAAGATTCGTGGCACAACAACATTGAGACCAGGAAGAAAAAGAACTTAGTGTTAAAAAAATTATAAATGAGATTCTAAGAAGTATCGATTTAAGCATAACCAAATAATTTTATGTAAAGTTAGCTAAACTGACGCAATATCAAAAAGCAAGTTGCCTAAATGATTATTTCTACCAAATAAATTAATATTCCCTTAATTTTATTTGATGAGTTTGATTCTTAAGCAAGCTCTTTGTGTATATTATTTAAGTAAATTAACATGTCCAGCGATAATTTTTCGCTCGTCTGTTTCAGGTATTTTTACCATTATCTGATAGGTATATACTCCTGGTTGAGCATCTAGGCCTTCTGTGCCATAGGATCCATCCCATCCTATTGCTACATCATGTGTTT
>Ga0247831_1002678_pt1 | contig 28107 bp, 23 predicted proteins | sample LaCruzMarch2015__9_FD_192406 | JGI IMG/M metagenome (GOLD analysis project Ga0247831, IMG submission 192406) | Freshwater microbial communities from meromictic Lake La Cruz, Castile-La Mancha, Spain - LaCruzMarch2015_1m | ecosystem: Environmental > Aquatic > Freshwater > Lake | place: Spain...
ATGAATTACGTACTTTAGTTGCTTCGGGCAAACAATCGTTTCAGCGAATTTTATATTCACTTGAAAAAGCCCACGCCAGCGGAGCTTGGAAAAATAGCGACCCAAAATTTCCAATATTGCAATCGACTAAGCAGAGGGAGGTCATCGTTATTGCCTCTGATTTTTTACAAATCAACATTGAATGGATTCAATTGATAAAAAACTTAGCAAATCCACACCGAGAAGTTATAATTTTTCAAGTTTTGGGCAAACAAGAATTAGATTTTAACCTTAAAGGATTTTATCGTTTCAAGGATTTAGAATCTGGAAAAGAAGTAGAATTACAAGCCGAAAGTATCAAAGATGAATTTCGGAAAAATGCTGAAAATTATCTTAAAAACTTAAAAGATACTTTACAAATTCCGTTTGTCCATTTGATCAGAACCGACCTTGAGGCACCGATTGCAAGCGTCATTACTGAATCAATTAGAAATAGACCGTAGGGGTTTATTGCATAAACACATTAAGAAATATTTAAAATGGAATTCATAAATCCTTTGATGCTTTGGGGATCCTTAGCGATTTCAATTCCCATAATCATACATTTTTGGCATAAAAAGAAAGGAAAAATCATTGAATGGGCTACTACACAATGGTTAGTCGAAAAGAACTTGCAACAATCAAGAGGCATTCGGATCGATAATATTTTATTGCTGATTCTGAGATGCTTGCTTTTACTGACGCTTTGTTATTATTTAAGTAAACCATTCATAAAGTGGTTAAACAATGATAACACAGCTAAGAAAATACACCTAATTCAGCCGAATAATTTAATTACCAAAAATTATAAATTTGAGATTGAAGAAGCATTAAAAAAAGGAGAAAAGTGCTATTGGATTCACTCATATACACAACAAATTAAAGACCTAAAACAATTACCAAATCAAGAAATATTTGATGCAAATCTGATACAAAATAGTATTAATAAAATTAGCAAAATCATTGATAATGAAACAATTGAATTATATTTTATTAATTATCATCAGCTAAATCAATTGCCACATATCTTCGTTCCAACAGCTTTTAGGACAAATACAATTTTAGATTTGAACTCATCTCAAAATCAAGATTTTATAACATTTTCGAAAAACATAAATCTATTTGTAAATGAAGAAAATAAGCTCGTAAATCAAACTATATCTACAAAAACAGGCAAATCAAAGCACGAAGGAACAATCAAAGTTTTAATACAAAACAAAGATGCAAGCGAAACTCAAAGCATTAAAGCTGCGTTGAAAGCTCTCAACGAAATTTACCAATTTGAGTTTCAGATAGATGAAAAAGCTAAGCCCAATAAATTGTATAATGTCGTTTTTGATAATAAAATTATTTCTGAAAAACGACACAACACCACTTTGTATATTTTTTCTGATGCTGATAAATTTAAAGGTCAAGACTTAGGTGAAGAAAACGTTGTTTTTCTACCTAATCAATTAAAACCACAAAGCTCCGAACTGGTTTTTAATGGAAACTTACCCGAATTTTTGGGAGAGAAATTTATCAAACATTTTGGTTTGCAAAACTCAAATCTAACAATGAGCAAAAAGCAAATTGATGCTTTATTTAAGGTACTGGAATATCCGAAACAAGCAGCAAATGTGTGGTTTTCAAAGATTATCTTATTGATATTTATTTTATTATTGAACATCGAACGATGGCTGGCCATTCATAAAAACGCATGAACGAACTAAAACAAATAATAGCGAAAGTAAGTTTTCAACTTTATGCTGTTGCAACGCTGATGTGCTTGATGGCGGCAGGTTCTGTGTATTTTTTGATACTTTTATTAACAAACTCTATATTTTTAGCTGCATTTATAGGAATTTTAACTTTAGCAGGAATAACATTTTGGACAAAACTTTTTAAGAACAAGAATAAAGAATCTGTACAACTCATTCATAAAAAACTTGGTGATACCGAATTTAGTCTTGAATTATTAAACATTGAGCAACCTAATTTAGCTCAGCAACTCCAACTCGAAAGACTTTCCTCTAAATCTAATCTCCAAACTCCTTGGGCGATTGATTCTAAGGTTTATTTCTTTTCTTTAACTTTTATTGCTTCAATTATAGCTTATTTCTTTGTACCAAAACTCAACTTTCCAGAGAAAAACGCTTTTGATAAGCAAGGTAGTCCATTAAATTCAACTAAGAAAACGGTGAAAATTCCAGTATTTGTTTCGTCAGAATTGAGCATCACACCTCCCTCCTACACAGGTTTAAGAAGCACAAATTCCGAAAAACTGAACGCATCTGCTATTAGCGGTTCAATATTAAAATGGCGTTGGAAATTTTCTTCTTCGCAAGATCTGTCGCTGAAGTTGAGTAATAATCGAGGAGATGAGATTTTACTCAAAAAAATAGGTGAAAGATTTGAATATTCCGACCAGTTAATTAGTTCGGGTTTATATACATTCAAGGCATTTTGGCATGATTCGTTGGTTTATCAGTCGGACTATTATCGTTTGGAAGCGATTCCTGATTTCGCCCCTAAAATCGAACCAAGTTCAAAAGAATTATATAAGTTACATTTCTTAAAAGACGAAAAAAACGTCCAGATTTCAGCTAAAATCTCTGACGATTTTCTGGTCAATCAAGCCTTTATTGTGGCAACTTTGGCACGTGGTTCGGGCGAAAACGTAAAATTTAGAGAAGTAAAATTTCCGATTGCTCAAAGTAATTTTAAACAAGCCAATATTTCCAAAAACATTGATTTGAAAGCCCTCAATTTTGCACCTGGCGACGAACTTTATTATTATTGGGCTGGATTCGACAATAAACAGCCAACCCCAAATTATACAAAATCAGATACTTATTTTATTGTTTATAAAGATACTTCACAGACCGAAGAAGCCGACTTAGCTACGATGGCTATGAATATCATGCCTGAATATTTTAGAAGTCAACGTCAAATTATAATTGATACCGAAAAGTTGATTGCAAAGCGGAAGAAATTGGGTAAGGAAGATTTCAATAGTACTTCCAACGAAATCGGTTTCGACCAAAAAGCCCTTAGATTACGCTATGGACAATATTTGGGTGAAGAAGAGGAAAGTTCAATCGGTGGAATAAATGCACTTCCAAGCGATGTCGAAACCGATGGCGATATGCTAAAAGGCTTCCGACACGACCACGATGAAGGCGAAAGCGACCACGATGATGGAGAAAAAAACAACGAACACGAGCATCAGCACGGTGCAGAAAACCCTAACGAAAGCGACCCAGTAGCAAACCTTTTGGCAGATTATGTGCATTCGCATGATGATGGTGAAGCAAATACTTATTATGAACAATCAACTCGGAGTTTATTAAAAATGGCATTGGAACAAATGTGGCAATCGGAATTGCATTTGCGAATGTACGAACCCGAAAAAGCAATACCGTTTGAGAAAAAAGCCCTTGAATACTTAAAATCAGCTCAACAAAAAGCCAGAAATTTTGTCAAGAAAACAAGCTTCGACCCGCCACCAATTAAAGAAAAAGAAAAACGCATGACGGGCGAATTGACAAAATTTAATGCTCAGTTTAAGTACGAAAAAAATTATACACAGCAGCAAATAGAAAGCCTGATTGCAGAGGTAATGGGCATCATTGAAACCAAAACCAAAGGCAAACAACTCGGTGGATTACAAAAGCAAAAAGTGCTAGAATTGAGTATGGCACTTGGTAATAAAATAGTCAATGGTAGTTTATCAAATTGGTCGATTTTGAGCGATTTACAAACTATAATTAATGATAAAGAACTTTCAGAAGAAGACATTTATTCATTGAAAACTAAGCTTTATCTACTCATTAACAAGACTTTACCCAATAGAAATACGCCTAAGAATACTTCGTATTTAAATGATAAAAAGTTAGAAAAAGCATTTTGGAAAAACTTTTAAAACAATTTTAACCATAATTGACACAATATATTTAACAATAGATACAATTGTGGTGCGATACAAAGTATCCATATGGGAACGCCGAAGCGGTGTCTCAATAATACCAATTGTGATTAAGGAATACTGTAAAAAGTAAAGTGCCAATAACTTCCTCCCCTTTTTTCAAGGGAAGGTGTCCTGACGTAGTCGGACTTAGGGGTGAAACACGGGCATTAAAGTCATAAAAAACAGATTCTAAGCTGAAAAACCAGGTGCGACGTCCGCCTCCGTCAAAATTCGACTATGTCAGAATTTTGTTTCCTCCCCTTAAAAAAGGGGAGGAAACAAAAAAGACAGTACTATTAAATTTACAATATCCCTGTAAAATAACTTATCATAATGACATTAAATTTTACTCTTTACGATTGGCTAATAATAACTGGATTAATTATTTTATTGGCTATTCAGTTGGTTTCCTTGTGGAAGAAAAAAGCTAGTAAAACAAAAATTGGTTTGAATTTATTACTTTGGTTGTGTGTCTGTATGTTGGTAATCAATCCTTCTTGGACACAATCGGTAGATACGAGCAAAATCTTGGTTTATAGTGATGGAATTTCTAATGAAACTATACAAAAAACAAAAGATAGTCTAAAAATCACTGAGGTGTTTTCTCAGAAAGAATTCAATCGAAAAGTTTATGAAAATATTGATTTTGCATCAATACTCGGTAAAATTTATTTTTTAGGCCAAGATGCTTCGCCAGAAATATTGAGTAAATTTGGACAAAATTCCATTTCGTGGATTCCGTATTTCAAAGCCAACGAAATACAAGACATTCGTTGGAATGCTATTTCCAGAAAAGGAGAAATGCAGGAAGTTGCTGGTAAAATCGAACTTTCATCACCCAAAACAATCAAAATAAAATTCGGTAATCAAGTTTTAGATAGTTTGAAATTACCCAGAGGTTTTTCTAGTTTTAGTCTCAACTTTCCAACTTTTTCGATTGGACGAACTTCTTTAAGCTTAGAATTAGACCAAAAATCACTACAAACTATTATTTTTTATAGCATAAAAAGTCAACCTCAAGATATTTTTTTCATTTTAAGCAACCCAGATTTTGAGAGTAAAATAATGGCAGATTGGCTAGGCAAAAGTGGCAATAAAGTTGAAATTCAAACAACAATAGCAAAAAACACTTTGAATAAAGTTTCTATCAATCAAACCAAAAAGACTTTTTCTCCAGATATTATCATTACCGACCCATCGAATGCTGATAATAGTTTAGTAAAAAAAGCATTTTCGGAAGGCAAGAGTATTTTATTTATCAATTTAGAAAATCCTGAATTAGCGGCGAAAAGTATCAATCAAAATTTGGGTACAAAATGGAAATTGAAGCGAACAAGTACGCAAGAAAATCGAGTAATTTCGCAAGAATTAATGGCACATCCTTACGAATTTGAACCAAATATACTGCAAAAATCTGTTTTTGATTATCCGATTGCGATTCAGAAAAAAACAGGTAAAGTGGGAATAAGTTTGCTTAATGAAACATTTCCACTCATGCTAAGTGGCGACAGTTTGACTTACGCAAGAATTTGGCAAAGTGCATTTCAAGCATTAAAACCATCATTCGATAATAATATTGAAATTTATGCTCCTATTTTTCAAGATGTGAAAAAAGAGATTTTGCTAAATTCTTCAGATTGGCAAAGCAAGTTGAATATTGCAAATGACACTATAAAAACTAGCCAATCGGCTATTAATCCAGCCTCCTCAATAACAACTTATACTTTCCGAAAAACTGGTTGGCAGCCATTCCAAGATTCTTTAGAAGTTTATGTTGAGGCCAACCAAAGTGCCTTGGCAAAGGCGAATTTGCTAAAACCTTATCTAAAATCAGATGCCATTTCAACAGGTTCGGAGCAGAAATTACAAGTCAATTTACCAGAATGGGCTTGGTTCTTAGTTATTTTATTGATTTTGGCTGGGCTTTGGATTGAGGCGAAAATATAATCATTTAATGGCATTAGTATCATCAATCCAATTTGCAAAAAAGTCTATTATGTCCGATTTAAGTGAATTATCGGTTCTCAATATCAAGGATATGTAGAAAATTTCCGACTTGTCTTCTATGATTTTTTCAAACCTTTCCAAAAAGTCGTTATTGTGTTTTTCAAACCAATTTGAGAATAACCTTCTCCGAGAAATTACCTTTTTGTCAATATTGGATACATGAAAAACTTCAAAGTTTAGTGGTTCATTCTGAAAAAAATGTCTAACAATTTGGACAATCGTCATTTCTATTTTTTCATCTTTTGGTGGTAAATCTTCTAATTTTGTTACAAGATTAATCGAAAGTTCATAGATATTAATTTTCAACGCGTTTTCATCATCAAAAATAAACTCCATCGGTGAGAAAGTAACTTCGTAAGCAACACCAGCATCGGTTTTAAAACCAAATACATTGATTTCTTTTTTCTCTTGAAAGTTATACATTATTCGAATTCACCTTATTATCTCCAAGTTTTTTTAACCATTCATCATATTTCCCTTCTTCATAATCTTTCCAAACTTGTTCTTGTCGGTCTTGCTTTCTTTTTGACCAAGCACGCATAAAATTCAAAAGCTTAGTGTGCTTTTCATCGGTTGAGTATTTAATTCTTTCTATATTTTTCATTATTTTGTAATTTCTTGATGCAATTTAGAAAAAAAACCATAAAAAAGTCAAGTTTTCAGCATAAAAACTCAGCAGGTTCGGAGCAGAAATTACAAGTTTTTTTGCCCGAATAGGCTTGATTTTTGATTATTTTATTGATTTTGGCGGGGCTTTGGGTGGAAGCGAAAATATAATCATTTAATGGCATACGATAGAAGTTACACAAAACAAGTGTGGCACGTCTTATTAGATTCACAGTTTTAGCAAAATAGCTTGTCAGACGTGCCACTCTTTATGTTTTGTTTACTATATAATATAAATATGGTAGTAGAAACCGAAAAATAGCAATTACAAGTATATTAACTGAGTTTATGATTTGGAACCAACCCGAAGATGGTTTCAACGGAGCCGCCCGAGCGGTTTGAATGGAATGATGGTGAATTAATCAGATTTAATGGAATGAACAGAAAACAAGTTTATATTTATGATGTTCTTAATCGCCTTTTTGTAAAAAAAGGTTGTTTAGAAATAGGTACATTATACAGCAAATATTTATTTACTATTTGAGCAGGAAAATCAGGTAAAGAAAAGCGGGTTTTAAAATAGATAACTCCAATAGGTTTATAACCTTTTTGAAATACCAAGGTACCAAAATCACTATCAAAAGTAAGGATAATTTGATTTTGAGAAATGGCATATTCCATAACATAAGTATCTGGACTACTGGGTTTTATAAAACGAATATGCTCAATATCATAACCATTATCCTTGAAAATATGGAAAGTTTTTAATGGGAAATTTTCATCTGCAAGTAATCTCATGAAGCTTTTGAAAATGGAGAGACAAAAACCTTTAGAGTATCATTTTTGAATACATCATAAACAAAAAGATGAATTGCTTGAAGTGATTCTTTGGTAAGCCAAGGATAATTTTCGAGTATCATTTGTTCCGTCCAACCATCTGCCATTCGCCCAAGCAAAAACTCAATAGAGAGTCGAGTTTCTCTAATAATAGGTTTTCCACCTAAAATTTCAGCATCGGAATATATATAATCTTGCCAGTTCATTTTCTTGTCTTTTTGCAAATTTAACAATATTTTTCAAATCTGATACAAATAAAACTTATCCGTGGCATACCTTTTTTTGTAATAATCAAGTATGCCAAGGTAGTTTCCTATTCTTACCTCAACGCCTCAACTCCATTCTTAATATCTTCCACCACCGTTGGGTCGAGAAGTGTTGAAATATCTCCTAAATTAGATGTTTCACCTTCGGCAATTTTACGCAAGATTCTCCGCATAATTTTTCCAGAACGAGTTTTTGGTAAACCAGTTACGAACTGAATTTTATCAGGTTTGGCAATTGGGCCAATCACACGAGAAACAGTTGCCAGAATACCTTTCCGAGTTAATTCTTCGTCATATACCATGCTTTCGCAGATTACGTACGCATAAATTCCTTGCCCTTTAATATCATGCGGATAACCAACGATGGCACTTTCAACTACGCCAGTGTGCATATTTATAGCATTTTCAACTTCAGCAGTACCAATTCTGTGTCCCGAAACATTTAGCACATCATCTACTCGACCAGTAATACGATAGAAGCCATTTCCATCTCTCATGGCTCCATCGCCCGTAAAATATAGGTTTGGATAAGCCGAAAAATAATTGGTACGGCAACGTTCATGGTCGCCCCAAGTTGTACGTAAAATCGACGGCCATGGAAATTTAATACAAAGATTTCCGCTGACATTGCCTCCTAAAATCTCGTTTCCTTGTTCATCAACCAACATCATTTGTACACCTGGAAGTGGCAGCGATGCCCATGCTGGCTTCAGAGGCGTAATTCCAGCCAAAGCCGAAATCATAATTCCACCAGTTTCGGTTTGCCACCAAGTATCAACTACCGGACATTTATCCTTACCAATATTTTTTGAATACCATTGCCAAGCCTCTTCGTTGATTGGCTCACCAACCGAACCTAAAACTTTGAGTGAACTCAAATCTTTTCCTTCTACATATTCCAAACCAAAACCCATCAATGAGCGGATAGCAGTCGGAGCGGTATAAAGGATATTTACTTTGTGTTTTTCTACAATATCCCAAAAACGACCTGCATCAGGATAAGTCGGAACGCCTTCGAATAAAACAGAAATTGCACCCGAAGCCAACGGCCCGTAAACGATATATGAGTGGCCTGTTATCCAACCAATATCTGCCGTGCAAAAATGTACCATCCCCGGCTTATATTGGAAAACATTTTGGAAAGTATAAGCCGCATAAACCATGTAACCACCACAAGTTTGTACTACGCCTTTTGGTTTTCCTGTCGAACCTGAAGTATAAAGAATGAAAAGCGGGTCCTCTGAGTCCATTTCTTCAGCAGGGCAATCGCTTGTTACATGTTTTTCCTCTTCTTCCCACCAAACATCTCGGCCTTTAATCATACTTACAGGCGTGCCTGTACGAGTAGCAACAATTACTTTTTTCACCGATGGACAGCCAATCATGGCGTCATCTACGGTGTCTTTCATCGCAATCGCTTTGTTTCCACGCACGGCACCGTCAGTCGTTACAACTGCCACACAAAGCGAATCGTTGACACGGTCGGCGATTGAAGTTGCCGAGAAACCTCCAAAAACTACTGAGTGAATTGCTCCGATTCTAGCACAAGCCAAAACTGCAATTGACAATTCAGGAATCATCGGCATATAAATACAAACACGGTCGCCTTTTTTCACACCATTACGTTTCAAAACATTGGCGAAACGGCATACACGCTCAAATAATTGACGATATGTAAGTATAATACTTTCTTCATTTGGGTCATTTGGCTCCCAAATTATTGCAGGTTGATTTGGCTTATCTTTTACGTGACGGTCGAGACAGTTTTCGGTAATATTGAGTTTTCCACCTACAAACCATTCGATTTTTGGTTCGCTAAAATTCCAGTTCAGTACTTTTTCCCACGGTTTTTTCCATTCAAAATTATTGGCTGCAATTTGTCCCCAAAAATCTTCGGGACTTTCTACGCTCTTTTTATAAGCTTCTTCGTATTCTTCAAAAGAGTTAATTTTCATTTGGTTAAATATAAAGGTGAATAAATATTTTTTTATTTTGTGATTTAAGGGAATATTTTGAGTTAAAAAGTGTTTTTTAATTCCCCTCCTTTTTTCAAGGGGGTGTCCTGAAAAAGTCGGACGGGGTGGTGAAATCGTCGAATAATCCACCCCGTCAAAATTCGACTTCGTCAGAATTTCGCCACCCCTTCTTGAAAAAAGGAGGGGAAATTACTGTGTGCAAGTATCTAGCCCGTAATCCAAATACTTTTAGGTATTTTACTTAAAGTAAATATTACTAAATAACATATAATACATGTCAGAATAAACTGCGTTGCGATACCAATACTTGGGTGAATCCATTTAAAATTTATCTGAAATTGACGTGATAAAGTTTTCATCGGAATCAAGTGCATCAAATACATTCCATAGCTATATTTATCTAATTGAGTTGTTAAAGTGGGGAAAATCTCATTATTTAGTAAATTCTTAAAAACTAAAAACGCTGAAATTGACATCAAAATTACCGATGGACTTAAGTAATCAAACAAACTTGATTCGTAAATTTTGTTGTTTGATACAGTCGAGAAATAAATTCCTACAAAAGTAATTATCCAACTTATTAGAAAAACGACCAATGAAATAATACCAACTATTTTTAAGGATAAATTAATTTGCAGATTTCCTAAAAAATAACCTAAAACAAAATAACCTAAATAACCAGAAAAATACCGAATCTCAAAATTTATTTTAATACCCAAAAACTTTTCAAAATATGGATAAATAGTGCATGTTACAAACCACATTATTAAGAAAAAAATTGCTTCTTGGTCAGTTGCTTGCACAATCCATCTACTCAATATTGGCGAGAATAAATAGAGCCCCAAAAGCATATAAATAAACCATAAATGCCCCGAACCTCCTGCACCTCCAGTTAGTATTTTTTTAAGAATATCAATAAATTCAGGCTTTGTTTTTTCGGCTGGAATTATACCGAAATAATTTCCCCAAAGCATAAAAATGATTGTCCAAAGCAAAAAAGGAATGAAAATTTTAGAAAACCTTTTGGCAAGAAAATCTGTTAAATTTTTGTATTTTCCTAAGAGCAAGTAACCCGAAAGCATGACAAAAATTGGTACTGCGAATCTTCCGAAAGCATTTGAGGCATTGCAAATCCACCACCAACTATTGGGTATTTTTCCCAATAAGTAAATACCTCCTGCTGCACAATGAAGCATAATGACTGTAAGAGTTGCAAAAACTCTCAAATTAGAAATCCAGATTACTTTGGGCATTTAATTAAATTTTGATTGTCTTTTTTTGTGGTTAAATCTCAAATGAACAGAGACTCGTCGCCTAAGACGTTGCATGCAACTTTCCCTCATATTACCATTAAATCACCTCAGATACCAACATATTTATTTTTGTCACACAATCACGGGTTGAAAATGGTTTCGGAATGTATAAATTAGCGTAGAAACTATCAGCATTTTCAATATCTTCTTTTTTACTTTTATCATTCAAAAAGACCACTTTTGTCACTTTGGTTTCTCTTCTTCCTCTGATAAATTTACATATTTTGTAGCCATCAACTTTAGGCATCATAGTATCAATAAGTACAATTTTTGGATGTTCTCTTTTTATAATGTCAAAAGCCTCTTCGCCATCTCGGGCTATAAAGACAATATACCCTTCTTTTTTCATTAAAAACTCAAGGGAAAGCAAGATATTTGGTTCATCATCAACGATTAACACTTTTATACTTTTCTGAATGTCCATGATTTTAGCCTTTCTTTAAAAAATGAATTTTTGTTTGGATTAATTCAATGAGAATCGTAAATGGGAAATTTTGAACCTTTATACATTTCACTTTTTACCAAAATTTTTTCCATTAATTAGTCCCAAAATTTATTTTAAAATAGACAATCCAAGTTCACTTCCATTTGATTATTTTAAGGTTTGGTCATTTGCTTGGAAAAACTCATTAAAAATCAATTATTGAAACTCTTTTTAAATTCTAAATCCATCCTCACTTACATTTAAGTTCAAATTGCCATCTTCTTAGTACCTAAGAATTTTGTGCATATCTGTTGATAAAAATCAGCTTTTAGTTTGTCTATTGGCTTAAAATGCAAATTAACATCCTAAAATTGCACAGTAAGCAACTTTAATCCTTACGATTTCTTAAAGATTTCAACGAATCATTGAGCAAAATTTTTACTTTTTTGCCTAAAAAGATAATTTTAGCATCTTATGATTATTTTGCTTAAATCAATCTTTTGAGTCGAATTCGCCTTTTAGCGAATAAAAACCGAATGTTCCTAAAGAACCTGCAATCATCGGGCAAAGAATCACCGTGTAAATAATTGCTGGAATATAATTTTCACCGCCTTTGTTCCAAAGCATAATTGCTTGATTTACAATTAGATAATAAACAGCACCAATGCCGATTAATATCCAAACTATTCCTAAAATTCTTTTTATTGCGTTCATTATATTTATGTTTTTATGTATTAAAAATTTAACATTTACAAAAGAACGTCCAAATTGGACGTTCTTACGAGTACAAATCAATCATTAACTTTATTGTCTTTTCCATCTAAATAAATTGTTCCGATTACGAAACAAATACCGGCAAGAATTATCGGATACCAAAGACCTTCCAAATATGGTTTTTCAATAACTGGAGCTAAACCTGACTCTGCCGCTACACTATTTACTTTTTGAGCATTTGATACCAAGAAAGTTGCAATGGCAGGAAGTAATCCACCAAAAATACCATTTCCGATATGATAAGGCAATGACATTGAAGTATAACGAATCTTGATTGGGAACATTTCCACCAAAAAAGCAGCAACTGGGCCATAAACCATCGTAACGAATAACATTTGAATAAATACTAACCAAGTAAGAGTCCATTTATCAGTATCATTGATTGTAACTATTTTCTTGGTTTCAATTACAGGCTTACCATCTTTTTCACTGATTTCTACCGCACCATTTTTCAAAGTTTTGGTTTTTATTTCTTTGTAAGTTGTTCCATCAGTGAATGCTTTTGTAAATGTATAAACTGAATCAACTCCACCATTTTTATTTTTTACATTTTCTTTTAATTCAGTTACCTGATTTGCTTTTTCTAGAATTTCTGTTTTGCCTTTTATATCAGCAGTTTCGTACATTTTTGTATAAATTGTGCGATAAGAAAGAATCGCCACCAACATTCCAGCCATCATAATCCACTTACGACCGATTCGATCAGACAACCATCCGAATACTACAAAGAAAGGTGTTCCGAGGCACAATCCCCAAATCATGATGCTATCGACTTGCTCTTTTGGCACGTTCATTATTTTTTCAATGAAAGACATCGCATAAAACTGACCGGTGTACCAAACAACGCCCTGACCCATTGTTACGCCCAAGAGAGCCAATAATACAAATTTGAAGTTTAATTTATTTCCGAAAGACTCTTTTAAAGGATTTGTTGATGTTTTTCCATCAGCTTTTGCTTTTGAAAACAAAGGCGATTCGTGCATATTACGACGAATAATATATGAAATACCAACCATCAAGATTGAAGCCAAGAATGGAATTCTCCAACCAAAAGCATCGAAATCTTCTTTGCTTAGAATGGTTTTTGTAAGAGCAATTACAATTAAAGAAACAATCAGGCCAGCTGTAGCAGTAATCTGAATCCAAGAAGTCATATAGCCTCTTTGGTTAGCTGGGGAGTGTTCGGCAACGTAGGTTGCTGCACCGCCATATTCGCCACCAAGAGCAAGTCCTTGAAGTAATCTTAAAAGTAAAACTAATAAAGGGGCAGCTACACCTATAGTTTCGTAGGCAGGTATGATACCGATGGCGAATGTTGCCCCTCCCATCAATAATAATGTTACCATGAAGGTATATTTACGGCCAATTAGATCACCCAAACGACCAAAGAATAAGGCACCAAATGGACGAACAACAAATCCAGCTGCAAAAGTTGCTAAGGTCGAAAGAAAAGCAAGTGTTTCACTTCCTGGCCCAGCTGGAAAGAATTTTGTAGATATAATTGTAGCCAAACTGCCAAAGATATAGAAATCGTACCACTCAATCATCGTTCCTACTGAAGACGCTCCAATTATCGAGAACATCGAACTTTTTTTTCTTTCAGACATAATCTTTGTTTTAAAAGGTATTAATATAATTTCTAGGGTTGATAATATAATAATGTAAATGTATTTGGAAATAAGATTCTCATATTTCCTAAGTTTTTCAACTTACCTACTTCAACAGTTTTATCAATTGTATCTTATAAGCAGCCGTTTATTAAAAATAGTTGTAATTAAATTGCACTATTCAAAGATTATTTAATTTAAAAATTGAACAATAAACCATCTATTTTTTAAATCTTTCCCATTTGATGAGCATAAACTTATCACCAAGTTCGGTAACGACCATTCCTGCACCTTTGAGGTTTTCTCGATTGGCATAAAACTCAGTTAATTCCTTATGGTTCATTACTGTATAAGTAGGATGATAAAGGGTCTGTTTCGGAATCTTAACTTGGTATTTTTTCACCCAATTCATTACAGAAACATGGCTTACGCCTAATAAACGCTCGATTTCTCGATAGCTTACGCCTTCGATATACAACTGAAGAGCTTTAATCACATAGTAACTTTCGATGCTTTTACCCATCTTTTCGACGGTAAAGTTATAGCCACAATCTTTACACTTAAAACGTTGACGTTCTTTGATAATACCGTTGCGAGAGATATTATTCGAATCACATTGTGGGCAGTTTGGTAGGCTCATTTCATCTATATATTTTTAGCAAAGATGTACTTTTTAGCAAATATAGATTATTTCAAGAAATTATTTAATTTTCAATTAATAAATTTACTTGTATGACGCAAAAAAGGAGCTATCAAAACAAATTGATAACTCCTTTTTGATCTTTAAAGCTAATATTTAGTGTATTGTTTCAGATAAAACACCTTTGACTTGCGGTATATCATAACGATAAACTTCTTCGATTGAATCTAAATCATCAGGTAAAATCTCCATGATGGTTTTCATTAATCCAGTTTTCAAGTCGAGTACCCAGCCGTGTAGGTGTGGATATTCACCAGCCGCCCAAGCTTTCTGAACGATAGTTGTTTTGGCCAAATTACGGACTTGCTCGGTTACGTTTAGTTCAACCAATCTATCAAATTTTTCTTGAAAATCTTCTATTTTACTTAATTCTTCGTGATGTTTAACGTTTACATCTTTTATATTTCGGATCCATTTATTGATGAGTCCATAATCTTTATTATCCATTGAGGCTTTTACACCACCACAATTATAATGTCCAACCACCAAAATATGCTTTACTTTAAGTACTTCAACGGCATATTGTAGTACGCTTAACATATTTATATCAGTATGTACAACCAAGTTGGCTACATTTCGGTGCACGAAAATATCACCAGGTTGAGTGCCAGTTACTTGGTCGGCAGGCACACGGCTATCAGCACAACCAATCCACAAAAATTCGGGATTTTGATGTGAAGCTAATTCTTCAAAATATCCTTCATCGACACGAAGTTTTTCGGCAGCCCAAGCTTTATTGGCCAATAAGAGTTTTTGATACGATTGCATTGCTTTTTCTATAGTTTATTTTTTTTCTTGAAATCCCTTTAAATTCAACAGTAATATTACGATTTTTAACTTCTTTCTGAAACTCTTCTAAAGTCAAAAATATATCGTGGTCAATAAATGATGCCTTTGATCCATCTATAAAAAGATAGTCACCTTCTTGAAGCGAAAGTAATTTTTGTTTTAATTCTGACTTATTAAAGTAGAAAATATCTTTATTAAATTGAATCAAAACATTTTTTCCATTACGCATAAACGACATCGAGCCTTTATAATTAGTATATAAAATATAGCCCATCGCTACCACTAATCCAATACCAATACCTTTCAATAAGTCAGTAAATACAACCGCAATGACAGTCACCAAAAATGGCACAAATTGGTCTTGACCTTCTTTGAAAACTTCTTTAAAAATTGAAGGCTTTGCCAATTTATAACCAACCATAATTAGTACAATCGCCAAGGAAGCCAATGGAATTTGATTCAGAATAGTTGGAATGGCAAGCGTACAAACTAACAAAATTAGTCCATGAAAAATGGTTGCTAAGTTTGTTTTTCCACCCGCTTGAATATTTGCAGAACTCCTCACAATTACTTGTGTAAGTGGAATTCCACCTAAAAAACCAGACACAACATTACCCGCACCTTGTGCCAATAACTCACGATTTGTTGGCGTAATTCTCGCATCTGGGTCGAGTTTATCAGTTGCTTCCACACTCAACAGCGTTTCAAGGCTCGCAATAATAGCAATTACGACTGCAATTTTCCATACAGTAGGATTTGTAAATGCTGAAAAATTTGGCATTTGAAAGAGATTCACAAAATCATTGACTGAATTTGTTATTGGCAAAGAAACTAAATGGTTGCTTTCGAGATGAAAGAACGACGGCAAAACCGTAAGACCACTATTTAAAACTATCCCAGAAATTACTGCCAACAATGCCCCCGGAATCATGCCAAGTATAGCATGACGTTTTATAAAAGGCTGATCCCATAAAATCATAATACCTAGCGAGATAAGACCAATAACTAACGCTCCTTCATTGAATAATTCTGTTATTCGTCCTAATTCCGAAAATGTATTTTGACCATCACGTTGGAAAAAACTTTCGTCACCCTCGTAATTTAAATCAATTCCCATTGCGTGCGGAATTTGTTTTAAAATAATAATTATACCGATTGCGGTAAGCATCCCTTTTATCACCGAGGATGGAAAATAATAACCAATAACTCCAGCTTTCAATAGACCTAAGATTATTTGAATTACACCCGCCAATACAACAGCCAATAAAAATGTATCATAAGCTTTAAGTTCAGCTATGGATGTAAGCACTGTTACAGTAAGACCAGCTGCGGGTCCACTTACGCCCAGTTGTGATCCACTCAACGCTCCAACAACTATTCCGCCAACTACTCCAGCAATAATTCCCGAAATAAGTGGTGCTCCAGATGCCAAAGCCACCCCTAAACAAAGTGGTAAAGCCACCAAAAAAACTACCAAACCCGACGAGAAATCAGATTTGATGTAATTAAAATTAAATATTTTCATATAAGAGTTTATAAACTAAAAGATAGTTTATTGTTACGATAAAAGTTCGGAATCGTATTAGGATATAGGTTATGCTGAGACTTATTTTAAGTCAGAACAGCACACAGTATATGTTTAAAAAAGTATAAATAATGAAGACAATTAGGCCTTGGGGGGAGGAGAATCTATCGTTTGATATGGATTAGAAAAATTGCTTGCTACAAAATCGTAGATTGTACTTTTTGATAAAAAATCATTCACATTAAAAAGAAATGAAGGAACTGCAAGAAAGATTTTCTCATCAAAAACTTCTTTAGATAAATCTTCATTTTCGTTACAGTCTTCAATGTCTTGTACTTCAATGTTTGGTTTGAAACTGGTAACACAGTTTATTAAAGTCGAGAATTCGACCGTAATAAGTAGCATCAATAATAAGATTCGCTGAAACATTTATAAACTCTTTTTATATCAAATATTAAATATAATCATGTAAAACTAATAAAAAAACTACGATAGAATAAAAAAGGTTTCAAGTATTTTTCGTTTTGTAAGATAAATCACAATAATTCTATCTTTTCAATTAGCTTAAAATTATAAAATCTCTATTATCTCTTTCGCTAAACTTTCTGAAATAGTTGGGGCTAAGGCCACTCCCATTCCGTTCATTCTAACGCTCAATGATATTCTGTCGTTTAAACACTCGCTTAGAGGTGTTTTGGTTTCATCAAAAGCCATAATTCCACTCCAACGCTCGTCTATTTTAATATTTTTATGTTTCGGAATTATATTTTCATATAAAAGTTGCTCCAACTTATTTTGCACTAATTCGGTCAAAGCAAACTCATCAGTATTTTCAGTCTTAAAATCTAAGTTTCTACCTCCGCCAAACAGCACCCTATTCCTATAATTTCGGAAATAATAATAGCCTTTGTCGAAATGAAACGTACCTCGCCAATTTAAACCTTCGATTGGTTCGGTTATCAAAACTTGACCTCGCCCAGGGTATAAATCAACTTCTGGCAAAAGCTGTTTTGTGAAAGCATTGGTTGTGATACTCAAATGGCTGGCTTCGAAAATCAGTCCATTTTCAACGTATATTTTTACACTATCTATCTCATTATCAAAACTTTGCACTTTTACACCATTAAAGATTCTAACTTTCATTGAATGTAAAGTTTCGGTCATTACATTGATAAGTTTACCACTATGAATTGAACCTTCAACATTATTTTTTATAGCATACTTAAAACCCGAAAATCCAGCATTTTGAATAATATTATCATCTAAAAAAAAGTGATTATCATTTCCAACAATGCTTTTTATGGAATGGTTTAATGAACTAAGCTGCTCTTTTGTTTCCTCAAAAAGATTTTTATCGTTAAATAATTCGGTTCCACCACAATCGTCGAATTCAACCTCCGAACCAAAATATTGAGTAATCATATTGATGCCTTTATATCGTTTCTCAGACCAAAACATAGCTTGGTCGATACCCATGACTTCAATATTTTCAAGTAGTTCGGTTGGACTTCCAAAGCATGAAAAACCTGCATTTTTGGTACTTGCACCAGTTGGCAAGGTTCCAGCCTCAAGGATAGCTATTTCTATTTTCGGTTGATATTTTTTCAGAAAATAAGCCAACCAAAGTCCCGAAAAACCAGCACCAATGATAATTACATCATATTTTTTCAAAAAAACATCTTTTTCCCAAAAACTAAGCATAATATTGTGATTTCTAAGTACAGAAACAAAGGATATGAGACATGAGATGCGAGACCTCTCAGCGATAAGATACTCGCAATCGATAATTTATAGTATTTTTATTTGTCGTTTATTATTGTCCTTTAACTTAATTGAGCAAAATTAGAATATTAGAATGGAGAATTTAGAATGATGAATGAAATTATTTTCATTTAAATAAACAATGCTAGAGAAACTACATCAGGCCAATTTAATTGCTCTGCAAATACAAGAAACTGAGATTCAGAAATACGTATTAAAGAATCCACATAAATTAGATGCTGAACTATTGCGTTTGGTGGCTGACCAATGGCTTGCTCGACAAAAAGCCAAACATAAGTTACCATCATGGTTTACCAATCAGCATGTAATTTTTCCACCTCCACTTTCGGTAGAGCAGGCTTCTTCCGAAATTACAGCCAACTATAAAGCAGCTGTTTTTACAAGAAATTTTGGTAATGATAAATGTGCTGACCTCACAGGTGGTATGGGATTAGATAGCTGGGCTTTAGCAAAAGTGACCGATTCAGTAATTTATATTGAGCAAAACGCCGCTTTAGCAATTGTTTCAAAGTATAATTTTGGCGTTTTAAAACAATATAATATTGAAGTTTTAAACGAAAACTCAGTAATATTTACCCAATCAACGATGGGCGTCGTTCCGCACCAAACAATTACTAATTTCTATATTGATCCACACCGACGAGATAATGCAAAAAATAAAGTTTTTAAGATTGAAGACTGCGAACCGAATCTTCTGGAAATCAAGCATTTGTTACCCAATTTTATGGTGAAATTTTCGCCAATGCTTGATATTAAGTTGGCGATTGAGCAAATACAAAATATTTCGGAAGTACATATTGTTGCCTTTGAAAATGAAGTAAAAGAGCTGCTTTTTGTCAGTGAAAGAAAAAATATATCCACAATTGAAGAGACAAATATTTACTGCATCAATTTTACATCAAATAATGAAAAACAAGTCTTTGATTTTAATTACAAAAACGAAGAAAAAAGCATCGTAAAATATTCACAGCCAAATACTTATATCTACGAACCCAATGCAGCTATTTTGAAAGCTGGGGCATTTAAAAGTATTTCTGCACATTACGACATGGCAAAACTTGCTCCAAATAGCCATTTATATACTTCGGATAAATTGGTGAAGAACTTTTTAGGTCGAAGTTTTATCTGTGAATCGGTCTGTAAATTTGATAAAAAAGAGATTTTATCAAATTTACCTACTCCAAAAGCGAATATAAGCACTCGAAATTTCCCGATAAAGCCCGAGGAAATAAAAAAGAAATTGGGTTTGCAAGATGGCGGAGAATACTATTTATTTGCAACCGAAAACAACGAAAAACAAAAGATTGTATTGATTTGCAGAAAAGTAGATTTAACATGAATTTTTTAGTAGTAATATTTTGCGACAAAATCATAAAAACAGCCTCTTAAACAGACCATTAAAATTATTAATATTATGAGAAAAGTACTTTTGACAGGCATTTTGTTGGTAGCGAGTTTTGTCGGTTTCGCTCAAACGATTTTGATTGGCTCTGAGATTTTCGGCAAAGACCGCAAAGAAGGATTTTATATGACCATCAACATCGAAAAGAAATTTGTCGAAAAAGATTGGTCGCTTTTTATTTCAAAATATGGCGGGGTAGCACAAAGCAGAGAAGTTTTTAATATTGCATCAGCAAAAATTCCTGATATTTCACCTGACCTAATCAGTTTGACGTCGAAGGTTACTTCTGACCAAAAAGCAAAAACCAAAATTTTTGCATCTTTTGATGTAGATGGTGGAAATACGGTTTCGGAAAACAGTAATTCTTTTATAGGAGTGGAAAAATTCTTAAAAGATTTTTATGCTTTTACAATGCAAAATGAAGATATGAGGTTGGCTGAACGTGATGCTGAAGAATCACAAAAAAACCTAGATCGAGTAATCAAAACAGGTGATAAACTAGCCCGTGACATTGAAAAAAACAAACGTGAGAAAGAAAAACTCCTAAAGGAAATCGAAGAAAACAGAATAGAACTCGAAAAGCTTTTGAAAGACCAAATTGCCAATAAACAAGACCAAGAAAATGCTCGCATTTCATTGGATGAAAAACAAAAAGCATCCAGCATATTAAAAACACGCATTAAATAATATAGTCCGTTAATTATTAACCAAAAGAGCCTCTTGGGTTACGCAAGAGGCTCTTTTGATTTCTAAAGAAATTAAAATATCATTATTTCAATAACTATTGTAACTATTAAAAGCGATTCGATGATACAACTTTCATCGTTTGTTATTTTTTATATTTTTGTAGATAACCTACTAGAAATCAATTCTGAGCATTATATAATATCAAATTATTAAGATTTAAAAACATATTACTTATCACCTAAACCTTAATAGATTAGACACTACGAGTATGACGGAGATAAAAGAAAAGATTCGCTTGAGCGATAGGAAAGACAATAAAGGATGGAAAAAATGGGGGCCATATCTATCTGAAAGACAGTGGGGAACAGTCCGTGAAGATTATAGTGTTTATGGCAACGCTTGGGATTATGTGCCCCATGATATGGCTCGTTCTCGTGCTTACCGTTGGGGTGAAGATGGAATCGGTGGGATTTCGGACAATAAACAGCATATTTGTTTTGCGGTTTCGTTTTGGAATCATAAAGATAAAATTATTAAAGAACGTCTTTTTGGTTTGGCAGGTTCGGAAGGGAATCATGGAGAAGACGTAAAAGAGCTGTATTATTATATAGATAGTACACCGACTCACTCATATATGAAGATGCTTTATAAGTATCCACAAAATGAGTTTCCCTACCGACAAATTGTTGAAGAAAACCAAAAACGTAATCGTCAACAAACTGAATTTGAGATTGAACAAACTGGAATTTTCGATAATAATGAGTATTTCGATATTTTTATAGAATATGCAAAAGCTGATGAAAACGATATTCTAATAAAGATAACGGCTCATAATAGAAATAAAAAAGCTGCGTTTCTTACAATGCTTCCCACGTTATGGTTCAGAAATACCTGGAGTTGGGGGTATGAAGCCTACAAAAAAAGCCCAATGATGACAGGAATAGCCAATAATCAGATTGAGGTTTCGCATCAACTTTTAGGAAAATATAAGTTATATACAGAAGGAGCTGACGAACTCGTTTTTTGTGAAAACGAAACCAATATGGAACGAATTTTTGGCAAACCCAATACTGCTATGTTTGTTAAAGATGGAATCAGCAATTATATTTTAACTGAACATCCTACTACAATAAATCCAAATAAGATTGGAACAAAGGCGTCAGCCCGATATACAAAAAAAATTGAAGGTGGTGAAAGTCATACAATCAGACTTCGATTCAGTCAGCACTCTCAAAACCAAAAGGCTTTCGTAAATTTTGATGAAATTTTTGATTTAAGAATCAAAGAAGCCGATGAGTTTTATGACCACATTCAGCAAGATATAAAATCTGAGGAGCAACGCAACATTCAGCGACAAGCATTTGCGGGAATGATGTGGAATAAACAATTTTATTATTACAATATCAACGAATGGCTTAAAGGTGACCCAAAAATGCCTTTTGAGTTTAAAGGCAGGGCTTTTCCAAGAAATAATACTTGGAAACACGCCTACATGGCCAATATTTTGTCGATGCCCGATAAATGGGAATATCCTTGGTTTGCAGCTTGGGATTTGGCTTTTCATACGCTTACACTTGCTCGAATTGATGCCGATTTTGCAAAAAGACAATTGGTAGTTGTTCTTCGAGAAAACTATATGCACCCCAACGGACAAATTCCCGCTTACGAATGGAATTTTTCGGATGTAAATCCTCCAGTACATGCTTGGGCAACATGGAAAGTTTATGAAATAGATAAAAAAAACAATGGAGGCATAGGCGATTTGGATTTCTTAGAAAAAGTCTTCCATAAATTACTGATTAATTTTACTTGGTGGGTAAATCAGAAGGATGAAGAAGGGAATAATATTTTCGGTGGGGGTTTTTTAGGGCTTGATAATATAGGAGTATTTGACCGAAACGCACAAATTCCAGGTGTGAAACTCGAACAAGCCGATGCAACTGGATGGATGGCTATGTACACCCTTAATATGCTACGAATTTCGTGCGAGATTGCAATGGGAAAGCCTGTTTATCAGGATATGGCATCAAAATTCTTTGAGCATTTCTTGCATATTGCAGCGGCTATCAATAAGCCAATTAAAGATAATGACTTAGGTCTTTGGGACGAAACCGACCAATTTTATTATGATAAGGTTAATGCTCCAAACGGTGAGACAATCTTTATGAAAATCCGTTCGTATGTTGGTCTTATTCCTCTCTTTGCCGTTGAAATCATTGACGAAGAAATGCTCTCAAAATTGCCAGAGTTCAAGCGTCGTTTAGAATGGGTACTTAATAATCGACCAGATTTGGCTTTATTGATTTCTCGTTGGAACGAACCTGGTAAGGGCGAAACGCATTTACTTTCGCTCCTACGTGGTCATCGTATGAAGATGGTTATCAAACGAATGTTCGATGAAGCTGAGTTTTTGTCTGAATATGGAATTCGTTCGTTATCCAAATCCCATAAAGAAAATCCGTACCAGTTTAATTTACTTGGCGAGATTTTGAGCGTAAAATATACTCCTGCCGAATCAGATTTGAGTATTATGGGAGGGAATTCAAACTGGCGTGGGCCAATTTGGTTTCCGATTAACTTCCTGCTAATCGACTCATTATTAAAGTTTTATACATATTATGGCGATGACTTTGAAGTAGAGTATCCGACAAATTCGGGTAATATTATGTCAATAAAAGAGGCTGCTATTTTGGTTGCAAGGCGATTGATTAATATTTTTCAGATAAACGATGAAAGCCGTCGACCAAATACTGGCGATTTTGAGAAGTTTGATTCAGATCCACATTTCAAAGACTTGCACCTTTTCTATGAATATTTTAATGGTGATACTGGTGAAGGACTCGGGGCTGCACACCAATGTGGATGGACAGGTTTAGTAGCGGATTTGATTCAATATGTGAACGAAAAGTAATGATTGGTTTTGAAAGTCTCTGATTAAAAATCAGATTTTAATCAGAGAACTATAACCTTAACTAACTAAACCTATTACTGGAAAATGAAATTAAAGACAATAAAAAAAGCTTTGATTAATCAGAAACCAGAGCTTTAAAACCTAATTCCATTCTGAAAAACAACTATAACTGTTTCTCACTATAAATTTAATCTAACTTACTTTTGCCTTTCAAATGTAAAATACTGATGCGAAGTATAGTTTGTCCTAAAATTAGATTAAAGTATGATTAAAATGGGCCTTCGCGTTATCGTATTCTATTCCATCCTCTTCTTTGACTACGTTTGTTGAGAAAATCTCTAATTTCTTGACGCAGACTTATCTTTTCTTCAGTATAGCAGCCATTTGAGGTATCGGGTAATTTTCTAAAAATCGGCAAAAAAAGTCCAGCGTATGCACTAATGCCTTTGGGATTACCAATATTTACGATGCCAGCTAAATTTTCTGAGCCTAAAAAGAATGAACCAACACGGACAGAAAGTCCAAAAGTAAGATTTCGATAACCATTTTGTAACGATATCGGAACAGCAAAGTCAAGCCACTTGCTTTCGTAGCGAGGGATAATAGCCAACATCGAAGGTTGATTCATCCCCATTTTTTTTGAATTTCTCAAACTCTGAATCCAGGTTGCATTAATATAGATTTTTTCTGAAATTTTATAGTCAAAATTTGATGAAAGTGCCATTGGCAGTGCCACTACAAAACCATGTTGATAATCTGATTGCCTGATGTTAAAAGCATTATTCATTTGGTAGTATAATCTATCAGGCGAATCTATTTTGTTAAAAGTACCGGGTTTAATCTGCACATTGGTTTTAGCAATCTGAATTACATTTGCAAAAGTAGGATTACTATAATTTATACTACCAACATCAATCAAAGCAACACCGATTCGATACAAATATTTGTTTTTTGTGCCATCCTTTAGCCGTTTTCCCTTTACTTTCACTTCGTATTTATTAAAATCTGGGCGAAATTCGTAAACTGCACCAATATCAAAACCATACCCTTTTCCTGCAGCCAAATTACCAAATAACCAATTAGGTCTAAAGCTAAAGGAATTAATTGCATCGCTTGTTGTTGTGCCGTATGTTCCGATGGCATTTCTAAAATAGACATCCTGTCGTAGGGCATTGGCACTATTGGCATCAACTGTGAAATCTAAATTATCAACTAAATAATGAATATTGATCAAGCCACTCAAGCGTTTCACGGTCAAACCTACCTTAAAAAAGTCTTGGTCTTGCTCTTTTATAACAGCCCCTAAGGTCAACCCCATTTCTGTGTATCCATTCAAATTCATTACTAAATGATTGTTCGCTTGAGTTTTACCGTACAAATCTGGGATTAACGTACCCTTGACCATAATATGTGCTAAATCTGAAGTAGTATTACTCAAATTTGTCAACATCCTTCCTCTTGAAGTAAGCCCAATAGCAAATTTTGATTTCTCAAAGGTATAAACCAAAGAAGGCCCTTTTACATCAGCCGCCAAAAATGCAACTGAGTTTGGTTTATCACGAGCTTCATCAATATATGAGGGTCGAAAACTGACTAAGCCATTTGAAGTACGATATCGATTAGGAACCGAATTGGTTGAAAGTCCAAAAAAAGAATAAGGAGCAGCCCATCCAGCATAATTATTAATGACGTCAATATTGCCACCTCCAAAATTCAAAAATAACTTATAACGCGAATCTGCAATGTTAGCTGGGTTTGCGGCTAAATTATACGTTCCTGCATAGTTACTTGTTGATAATCCGAACCATTGTTGAGAAAAAGAGGTATAAGTTATAAAAAAAAGACAAAAAAAAATCCTCATTTTTTATTGAAAAGGTCTGGGTTAGGTTAGGGGAACTCCTAAAAAAAAAATTAACTACAAAAGTAGATAATTAAAGCCAAATGCTTTTGATTTTTAATAGATTAATCATATTTTAGATTTAAATTTACTCAAAGACCAAAGAAAAACATGAATTACGATTTTAAAAATTACAAAACCGAAAATTTCTTCGATGAAATGATTACCCAGGAAGGAAATTCTCGTATTGGTAATCAGGCTCTAAAGAGTACGATTGAAAATCTTGATTTTGAAAACCTTAAAAACAAACAGAAAGCGGCAGAACGTTCGATGGTCTCGGCGGGTATTACATTTAACGTTTACTCAGAAGATGGTGGAACCGAACGAATTATTCCGATTGACATCGTACCAAGATTGATTGACTCTCTGGAATGGGACAAGCTCGAAAAAGGTTTAGTACAGCGAATCACAGCTTTAAATATGTTTTTACAGGATGTATATAATGAGCAGAAAATTATTCGTGATAGAATCATTCCTCGTGAAATAATCGAATCTAGTAAAGGTTTTTTGGCCGAATGTAAAGGACTTACTCCGCCAAAAGGCGTATGGATTCATATAACTGGTACTGATCTTATCAGAGATAATAATGGAGTTTTTACAGTTCTCGAAGATAATTTACGTTGCCCGTCAGGTGTTTCATATATGCTAGAAAATCGAGAGTTATCGAAGCAGACCTTCCCTGATGTACTTTCTCAAACCAATGTTCGTTCAATTTCAGAATATCCTGCAAAATTACTCGAAGTATTGAGCTATATTTCGGGTCGCCCCGACCCTACTGTGGCGGTTCTTACTCCAGGAATTTATAACTCAGCTTACTTTGAGCATTCATATTTAGCCCAACAAATGGGGGTTGAGTTAGTTGATTACCGCGATTTAGTCGTTGTTGGCGATTACCTAAAAATGCGTACTACTAAAGGCTTCAAGACAGTTGATGTACTTTACCGAAGAATTGATGATACATTCTTAGATCCAAAAACCTTTAATCCGCACTCATTAATTGGTATTCCAGGGTTATTTGATGTTTATAGAAAAGGAAACATTGGTTTGGCGAATGCTCCAGGCACTGGTGTAGCTGATGATAAAGTAGTTTATGCTTACGTTCCTAGCATCATCAAATATTATTTGGGAGAAGATGCAATTATTCCAAACGTCGAAACTTTTCTGTGTGAAGATCCCAATTCAATGAAGTATGTATTAGAAAATATAGAAAAACTGGTAGTAAAAGAAGCCAACGAAGCAGGTGGGTACGGAATGTTGATTGGTCCGAAAGCAAGTAAGGAAGAACACGAGAAATTCAAAGTTTTAATTCAATCAAATCCAAGAAATTATATTGCCCAACCAACAATCTCTCTTTCTCGCAGCCCTTGCTTAGTTGAGGATGGACTCGAAGGTCGCCACGTTGATTTACGCCCTTATATACTTTACGGAGATGGTATTCACGTAACACCAGGTGGACTAACTCGTGTTGCATTAAAAAAAGGTTCTTTGGTAGTGAATTCCTCACAAGGTGGAGGAAGTAAAGACACATGGGTACTTAAATAATTCTGAGTTTTGATTTCTGAGTTCTGAGTTTTTTTGTATTTTTGCAACTTAAATAAAATTGTGAGTTAATTTAGCACTCAGAATTGTAAACTTTTATCATGAATATTACACGCTTCTCAACTTTAGTGGCTATTGTGATTTTGGCAGCCATGGCCAGATTCATTCCACATCCATTTAATTTTACACCAATTGCAGCTCTTGCTTTGTTTGGTGGAGCATATTTCACCAATCGTTGGCAAGCACTTCTTGTACCAATGGCTGCCATGTTATTGAGCGATACAATTCTCGAAATCACCACAGGTTGGGGTTTTCACTCAGGAATGATTACCGTTTATGCCGCCTTTTCGCTGGTTTCAGTTTTAGGAATGATTTTACTTAAAAATGTAAATCTTACTCGCACAATTTCAGCTTCATTAATAAGTTCTTTGATTTTCTTTTTGATAACAAATTTTGCTTTTTTATACCCTGAATCATTAATAGCTGACCAAATTACCGGAACTTATCCTCATAATTTTAGCGGCATAATGTCGTCATACGCTGCAGGTTTACCATTTTTGAAAAATCAAATCTTAGGAGATTTATTCTATTCGGGAGTTTTATTTGGTGGATTTACTCTTTTGCAAACAAAATTTGTAGCATTGAAAATGGCTTAATTCGAAAATATATACCAAAAAACGAGTATAATATTAAAAATAATATACTCGTTTTTTTATGTCTTTTTAAATAATCTGTCTTTTTCTACAAAATAACAAACTCAACTCTACGATTCTTTTTGCGACCTTCTTCGGTATTGTTATCAGCAATCGGTTTTATATCACCATAACCTTTAAATTGAATTCTAAAACCTGCTATTCCCTTGCTAATCAGATATTCTCTAATATTGTAAGCACGTTCGAGCGAAAGGCGTTTATTTTGTATCGGGTCGCCTACATTGTCGGTGTGTCCTTCAACAATAATAGTTAATTTAATGTCATCTTTGAGCATTTTTAGTAAGCCATCAAGTTGTGCATACGAATCGGGTAAAAGTCTTGATTCACCAATTTCAAAGAAAACTTTATCAAGTCTAAATTTATTTTCTTCAATTTTTATTGGACT
>Ga0247831_1002686_pt1 | contig 28051 bp, 20 predicted proteins | sample LaCruzMarch2015__9_FD_192406 | JGI IMG/M metagenome (GOLD analysis project Ga0247831, IMG submission 192406) | Freshwater microbial communities from meromictic Lake La Cruz, Castile-La Mancha, Spain - LaCruzMarch2015_1m | ecosystem: Environmental > Aquatic > Freshwater > Lake | place: Spain...
ATTAAAGAAATTGAAACTAAAATTAATAACAGACCAAGAAAAAGGTTTGGATATGAAACCCCTATATTTGTAATGGAAAAATTATTGTTTAACCCAAAAGTTGCATTTGTCGCTTGAATTCAGCAAAAAAAACAGACTGAAAAATAAATTGATAATATATGTGAATCTAATTCACAAAGAATTAAGAAACTTTCTATTAATAAATAAGTCAAACGTTTATAGCAACCCCAAAAGAGCGGTAAAATCAAGTTTCATTCAATCAATTTTAGGATTGTAAATCTTTATTTATAAGCCTTAATTTAGCTAATTTATTCATTTATCAAAAATAAAAAAAGGCTACCAGTCATTGACCGATAGCCTCGTCTTTTTTGTTTGTAAAATGCTTACAATTTCAGGATTTTTTGAACTGATCCATTGAAAGATATTGTGTAAGTTCCCGCTGAAAGACCTGATAAATTCAATTGTTTTGATTTTGTAACTAATATTTCTTGTCCCAAGTAATTGCTAACTATTACTTTTCCTTCTAAGTTGCTTGAAATGTTCAATTCTGATGTAGTTGGATTTGGATAAACATCAAATGACGTTTGCAATTCATTCACACCAACACTTGTTCTAACATCAAAAACAATTGTACCTGGAGAAATACCAACATTGAAGTTGCTTACTTCATCTGTATTTGAGTCGTAAATGTAAACTCTCCCATAAGAAAAGAAATCTGTTGAGCTTGCATACAACAAGTCATTTACTTCATCAAATGCCAATTCATAAAATGAAAGGTCGATTCCTGCTACTGGACCAACGTTATTCATTGCTGCATAATCGAACACATTTAAAGTTGTTTCACCAGAAACTTGGTAAACAATATTTTCAGCTACTAAAGCAGAAGTTCCACAACCTGTTCCAGCACTTGCAAGGTTTACTGTTTCCGCACTTGGATTTAATAAGGCAATTTTAGACACAGAAGCTCCAGACCAATCTTTGTTGTTCACTGTGTATAGAAAATCTCCTGATTTCATTAAATTATCAGGATTTTTTCCATCTGGACCTAAATCGATTTCGTTACCGTAAGTCAATGTTGATAAATCTAATTTTCCAACGAATCCTTTTTCGTTTCCCCATTCGTAACCGTTGTTTACAGCAATGTAAGCTGTTGATCCATCCATCAAGATGTTTTGCGACGCCCATTTCGGACCTGCAACAGTGTCAATCGCTTGGATTAAAGTTAAATTTGAAGCATCGTAAACATGCAAATAAGAATCATAAATAGTTAGATATTCTCCTCTTGTTGCTACTAATTTGTTTTGGTAAATACCTAAATTTCTAACTCCTGGACAAGAAACGCTTGCTACTTCTTGGTGCGTGTTCAAATCCATTTTGAAAATTTTAGTATCTGCTGCGACATAATAATAGTTTCCATCAATGGCAATATCAGAACCAAAACGCATATTTTCAAGTGTATCCACTACAGAATAAACTTGGGTTGCTGGGTTGTATGTTCCAATCGTAACTGGTTCAACAATTACACTGTTTGTGTAATCAAAATAGCCTTCATTCAAGATGATTGCTTGGTTCACATAGCTTTGTGATTGCGCGAAAGTTGTTAGGCCTAAGCCAAAAACAAGTAACATTTTTTTCATTCGTTCAGTTTTTAAACGGTTAATAAATAAAATAAAAACTAGAAGAAGAAAAAAGAGAACAAGGTGAAGACGTAGCAATTCTCCATCCGAGTCCGACTTTAATCTGAAGTCTTCTCTCTGCTCTTAGGCAAGTCTTCTGGCTCACACCAACGCTAATTCACCTTCCCATTCTGATAATCTGAACAGTGGTTTAAGAATCGCTTTAACAGTGCATACAGCTGCAGATACAGCTCCGGATTCACACCGGATTCCTTTTTAATTTCGATTGCTCGAAAACCAAAGAACGCGACAAAAATAGTTAATTGTTTTGAAAAAAATAGATTATAAATTAAAACTTGAAAAATATTAATAAATCGATAATGAAAAGAACTTACATTTCTCCACCTCCATCTCCACCTGGAGTTCTTGATTTATTGCTAATTTCTAGTTTTCCGAATTTATAACTTGCTGAAAGATAAAAACGACGTGTAAGCCACTTAAATTCAGATGTTTGATACACTTCAGCTCTGTCTATTTCTAAATAAAAACCTTGTTTGTCAAATATATCTGAAACTCTCGCTCCTACTGACCATTTTCCTTCTTTGAATTTTTTCTCGAAAGCAATATCAACAGGTCCTTGGCGCTGAGCAATTCCTTGTACAGTTACTCTTGGTCCGTTATAAGTAACACTTAACTGAACAGTAGCTGTTTTCTTCCAAAATTCGTAAGAAGTATTGAACTTGAAATTCATATTAAAACCTTCTCTATTTGGTAAATCAGCCATGTTTGTAATGTACCATATATAGTTTCCGTTCCAAGAAAATGTATTTCTCCAAGACGCGTTTGGCTTGTAAACTAAAACAATTTCATTACCTAAACTATTGGTTTCACTAATATTTCGAAAAGTAATTGCACTCGTATTGTTATCGTAAAACTCTTTAAATCTGGTTATAACACCCGTATTTCTTCTAAAGTAAGTACTTGCAGAAAGATTGAATTTTTTGGATTCAAACGAATAAGCCAGATCATACGAGTCAATAAACTCTGGATTTAAATAAGGATTTCCTTTTCGTAAATTAAATGGATCTGAATAACTTGTAAAAGGGTTCAAATCGGCAGAAGCAGCTCTTGTAATACGTTTACTGTAACTCAAGCTGATTTCAGATTTTAGTGTGAATGCATAGCGAATATGAGCTGATGGAAATAATTTGAAGTAATCGTTTACAATTCGAATAGTATCTGAAACTAAATTAGGAATTTGATACGCTTGTTCAGCTCTCAAACCAGCTTGGTATTTGAATTTCCCTAATTGTTGTCCCCAGATTCCATAGATTCCAAAAATTTGCTCATCGTATTGATAGTCGAAATTTGCTAATGTATCTTGAAAATAAGTGTTGGTTACGTTATCCAACGTCTCAGAATAAGTATTCACCAATTGATTGCGAAGAATTGCTTTTCCACCTGTTTCAATTCGAGCATTGATTTTGGTCATTAAATAGGTGAAATCAAGTTGAAGCGTGGTGATGTTATTTTTCTCAATATTAAATAATTGTTGTTTTTCAAAAGATTGAATTCCAGCGCTTGAATCAGTTGGATTGTAGAAATTATTTTGGTAAAAACCTTGAATTTTTTCGTTTCCAAGTGATTGATTAGCGTCAAATATCAAGTTTCCACTCTCGTCTTTCAAATCCCATTTATAATTTAAATTGAAATCAAAGTTTTGTTGTTGAGAAGGATCATAAGATGTACGTTGCCAGAGTTGAGTTTGAGTTTGTGTTTCGTCAAAAATGTTGTTCCACAAATCTCCCGTTCTGTCTCGTACTCCAATATTTCCAGTTCCTGAAAAACCAATCGTATTTCTCGCTTTTAAATTAAAATCTGCACCGACACGAAAAGTGTGTCCAGCGTTTAAATCTGTTCCAGTACGATTTTGATCGACAATATTTTGTGAACCATCTGTAAAAGTTTGTTTGATGTATGAGGTGTTATTTCTATACCCATCTAAATAGCGTACATTGTACGTTCCATAAACATTAAACCAAGAATTTCGATAGCTTAAAGAAGTATTTCCCTCTGCAACATTACCTCCTGAGAAATCACCAGACCCTAAATTTGTTGAGACTGCACCATTAAATCCTTTTAATTTGTTCTTTTTTAATACGATGTTGATAATTCCTGAAGTGCCATCGGGGTCGTATTTTGCGGAAGGATTCGTAACAATTTCAATGCGTTCAATAGATCCAGCAGGTAAAGCATCAAGTAACGTTTTTCCATTTCCTCCTGAAAGTGAGCTTGGACGACCATCAATGAGAATCGTTACTGTTCCTTCTCCACGAAGCATTACACGTCCATCTTGATCTACTTCAACGGAAGGTAATCGATTTAATATGTCATTTGCTGTTCCACCTCTTACAGAAATATCTTCGGCAACATTGTACACTTTTTTATCAATTCCAGATTTCAAGACATCCATTTGACCTGTAACTTTAACTTCTTCAAGTTGTAAAGTTTTATCTAACTCAAGTTTAACAGTACCAACATTATAGATTTTAGCAGTTCCAGAAACAGAAATGTCTGAAATAATTTTACTTTTAAAACCTGTTAAAGAAATTTTTAAAAGGTACTTTTTATAAGCAATGTTTTCAAAATTAAATTTTCCTTCTGCATCTGTAAAGACACCTGAAATAATTGATGAATCTTTAAGGTTTAGAAGTCTAATAGCTACATATTCAATAGGTTGATTAGTTTTTTCATCGACAATTCTACCAAAAATACTTGCATCACCAGAAGAAGTAGGTTTTTGAGATAAAGCAGCAAAACTAAAAGCAAAAAGTAGTATTGTTATAATTAATTTCATATTCAAAATAAAAGTGTAAAATTAAGAAACTGTTTAGGAAAGCGATTAGAAAAAAACTTTTATGGTTTTTAATTAACCTATGTTAAGATTAGTTTTTTCTAAAAAAAATCAATTGAGGCATGAAATTGGATAATTTCTTTTAATTTTAAAACAAAAAAAGAATGAAATACCTTGTAATAATTATCGCTTTACCGCTATTTTTTGCTTGTAAAACTTCAAAAGAAACAACAAAAAAAACGTCAACAAAATCGAATGAAATGGCAGAAATTACTGCAGTAATTGGAGATATAAAAACATTCTCTGATCCAATAGAAATCATCGAGTCTAAAATTGAAGGAAATTTCTTACTTTTAAAAGTTGGCTATGGCGGAGGGTGTGAAAAACACACCTTTGAATTTATCGGTTCATCTGATATTGCTAAATCTATGCCTCCGATTAGAACTATCAAGCTCGTTCATAAAGCCAACAACGACATGTGCAAAGCATATATTTATGAAGACTTAAAAATAAATATCTCTGAACTGTCAGACCGAAAAATTGAAGGATCAACAATTATTTTAAAAGGAGAGCAATTCAAAGAAAAATTCAGTTATACCTACAATAAGTAATTAATCGTAAGTCAAAAAACCTGTTTAATTAGTTCATAATCTCCTCCGGAAAATTAACCAAATACAATTTTTTGGTAGCTCGAGTTACTGCCGTATAAAGCCAACGAAGATAACCGCGATTTTTCATTTCTTCGGGGATAAAACCGTAATCAATAAAAACGTGTTCCCATTGTCCACCTTGTGATTTGTGCACTGTGATTGCATTGGCATACTTTACTTGAAGCGCATTGAAATACGGATTTTTTAGAATTTGTTGGTAGCGTTTGCTTTTATTTCGTTCTTGTAAATAATCTTTTTCGATTTCAAAAAATAGCTCTTTCAATCTTGCTCTTGGAATATTTGGAGATTCAGAAATCAATGCTTCTAATAAAATAATTACGTCGTATTCCTTTTCGTCGATTGTGTCCGAAAACTGAATGCGAACATGTGCAAACTCAAATCCATATTGTTCCTCAAGTTTAATAAACTTGGTTATTGTAAAAATCTCTCCATTCGCAATAAAACCAATTTCACTAAGTGGATCCAGCCAGAAATAATTATTTTTCACCACCATCATTCGGTCTCCTCGCTCTAAAATTTCTTCGCGATAAAGTAAACTCGCTCGAATTTCTTGGTTCCATTTATTGGCTCTTTTATTGGATAAAGTGAGTAAAATACTTTGCTCCTGCCCTACTGTATCATAGGAAGATTCCAATATTTCCTTGACTTCTAAACCTGTAATTGAAATCACTTCTTTGCTATCTATTTTACAAAAAAGTGGTAATTGGTAATCATCAATACTTCTTAAATAGGTCGCATTTTCTAAAATGGAAGAAAATTCAGCTGTTCGAACTACTTTTTCTATAATAGAAAGGTAAATAAACAAAAAGGGGAAATTTGTTTTCCAAAATTCAGATGAAAAAACTGACGATTGTTCTTGACCAACTGGCGGAAGCTGTCCATTATCTCCCATGAAAACCAATTTGCAATTATCGCCATCTTGAACATAAGCAATCAAATCTTCTAATAAATTAGAACCTTCACTTGGGTCAAATCCAGCAATCATTGAACATTCATCAACGAAGAAAATCGTGTTTTTGTATAAGTTTTTAGCTTTCGTTGGTTTGTTTCCAGTTAACTCATTTCCAGAGAAATAGATTTGTTTATGAATCGTAAAACCTGGCTCATTTGCAAAAGCAGAAAAAACTTTAGCTGCACGTCCTGTGGGTGCAAGTAAACGCGATTTGATTCGATACGTTTTAAGCGTTTTTATTAATTGTGCAACCAACGATGACTTTCCTGTACCTGCATAGCCTGACAAAATAAAAATGGAATGTTTATCTGAATCTTCGAGAAAAGATACGAAATTGTCCAAAGCCACAATTTGATCAGAAGTTAGTTTAAACCCAAAATTAGAATTAACGTGTTGCTTAAATTCAATTTGATTGAAATTCAACATAAAATGATTTTCTGATTAGTTTCAATTCTTTGCTCCTTTGATGTAAAATTAAATATTGTAGCTTTGTAAGGTACAAAAATTAATTGCGGATTTCTTCATAATTTGAAGAAATACTTACTGATTTTTTATTAAAGAAACCAAATGACAAACTTTTTTGATTTTCAAACGGATAAAGTAATTGCCTACTCGGAAAACAATTCAACTGAATTTTCAGAGCATAAATTCAACCAAACAACATCCTTTTTTCAAGAGGGATTGAAAGACTTCATAAGAGAACAATCAAAAAACGGAAATCCAAATGCATTTTATTGGTATTCTCCAATTTATACTCTACTTCCACAAAGTGTTTTCAAATTACACGATGTTTCAAGTTATTTGAATCTAAATTTTGGTTCAATTAACCAAGATGAAGTTGCAACATTTGATATGCTTCATTCACAGAATGCAGTTTTAGCCTATTCTTTACCTAAATGGATTAAAGAAATAAAAGATACTCATTTTCCATTAATTCCCTTAAAACATCAAGCTGGACAATTAGTTGCAAGGATGCGCGGTCAATATTCAGATTTTGTTTCTGTAATTATTTATGATTCCAGTTTTGTTCTTACGCTTTTAAAAAATGGAAAATTAACAATTTGCAATAGTTTTGAGTACCAAAGTGAAACTGATTTAATCTACTATCTCTTATTACACATCCAAAAACATGAGTTGTCAGAATCAACTAAAATTGTAATCTACAACTACCAATCAATCATTCCAATTGACAACATAAAAGAGTTGGCAGCTAACTTTTCGGAGTTTGATAACTTTCAGCTAGAATGGAAATCTAAAAATGAATTTTATAAATCCATATTGTGCGTATAATCAGAGGTATTCTTAAAGGTAAACGTTTCGCAACGCCACCTAATTTTCCATCGCGACCAACAACTGATTATGCGAAAGAAGGTTTGTTTAATGTATTAGAAAACGAATTAGATTTTGAAAATCTCAAAGCTTTAGACTTATGCGCAGGAACGGGAAATATCTCCTTTGAATTTGTTTCTAGAGGTGTAAATCATGTTTTGTCAATTGACAGTCATCCGAGATGTATTCAATATTTAAAATCAAATGTTGCACAACTTGGAATTCAAGAAAAAATGCAGGTTTACAAATCTGACTGTGTGATTTATTGTAAAAATTCAAAAGAGAAATTTGATGTAATTTTTGCTGATCCTCCCTTCAATTTAACTTTTCATGAAGAATTAGTCACGATGATTTTTGAGAAAGAGCTATTAAACGAAGACGGTTTATTGGTCATTGAACACGGAAAACAAACGAATTTGGAACATCTTCCTAACTTTGAAAAATGTCGTACATTTGGAAATGTTCACTTTAGTTTTTTTGTAAATACCAATTCATGAAAAAAGGCTTATTTCCAGGTTCATTTGATCCTTTCACAAAAGGTCACGAAGCAGTTGTTTTAAAATCAATTGATCTTTTTGACGAAGTTGTAATTGGAATCGGAATCAATAGTAAAAAAACGTATATGTTTACGATAGAAAAACGCATTCAACATATTACTAAATTGTTTGAAAATCAACCAAAAGTTAAAATCCAAACCTATCAAAAATTAACGGTTGACTTTTGTAAAGAAATCAATGCAACCCATATTATACGTGGATTACGTGATTCGAAAGATTTTGAATACGAGAAATCAATTGCTCACATGAATAATGCAATTTCTGGAATTGAAACTGTGTTTTTCTTAACCAACCAAGAACATGGAGCAATCAATTCTTCAATCATTCGAGAAATGTATGCAAACAAGGCAAATATTAGTCCTTTTGTAACTTCACCAGAAATACTCGTTTGATTTTGGCACTGTTTATGACAAATCAAATCTTATGTTTCTAAAAAAAATCGCTTTTCTTGTTCTGTTCTTTTTGACCTTTTCTTTTTCGGCTCAAAATGTTTCAATCAATGGAATTACATACGTTCAAAAGAAAAATAAAGAAATTCGCATCTACGAAGTTTCCGATTTCCTAACGAATACTGAAAAAGAAATAGGGAGAACAAAAATTGATAGTTTCGGGCGTTTTTCTTTTACGATTCAAACACCTGAGATTAAAAAAATCATTTTAAGATTTGATAACAAATACAGTTGGATGTACATCGAACCATTTTCAAACTATTATATTGACTTGCCGGAATTGGATGCTAATCGCTCTAATTTTAAGAAAGACAACGAAATTGAAATGGTTTTTTATCGAATGGATACCACAGATATCAATTACAAAATTCTTGGATTTGAAGCTTGGTTAGATGAAACACTTTCTGATTTTTACTACGAAAAAGAAACTAAACCAGGAGAATTTGTAAAAAAAATCAGCGAATTCAAAAAAGAAGTGGCTTCGGTTTATAGTAATGATACCTCTGAGTACTTTATTAATTACTTAAAGTACACGATTGGCACAACGGTTGATAATTTACAGTATGTTGGTTCCATGTCAAAAGATGAGAAATACAATTTCTATTTTTCATTCTCGCCATTCCTTGTCAATCACGATAAGTATATGGAGTATTTTCTACTTTTTTTTGAGAAATATTATTATAACGCTGATAAAGAAATTAGACAAAAAATTTACAATGCAGTGATTCGCAGCGATGTTAAAATGTACCTCGATGCAATCAATGAAGATCCTTACCTTAAAAATAATGAGCTTCGAGATTTGATTGCTTTGTTGATTATCAAGGAAGAAATTGGTTCAAAAGAATTACCTAAATCTAACTTGCTTGCAATTCTTAGAAAATTAGAAGAAACTTTTACAAATCAAGATATTGTGGCGATTGCAAGTAATTTATTGGACAAATTTGAAGAATTAACAACAGGAATGAAAGTTCCAAATTATAAGCTAGACGAAGAAATTCAACTCAGTAACTTTGGTTCAAAATTTATCTATTTTCATTTTTACAACCCTTCCAATCAGAAATGTATTGCTGAAGTTTCTGCTATCCGTAAGTTAAATGAAAAATATGCTAAGTATATTGAAATCGTAACTATATATCCAACACCGATTGAGCCATTAACAGCCACTGAAAAAAGAAATCTTGATGCACTAACAACTAGAAAATTTGCACTAGGTGAAAATCATCCTATTTGGAACGATTTAAAAATTAATACTTTTCCATATTATGTTTTAGTAGATGAGCAGTTAACTATTAAAAACATGCCTGCACTCGCTCCTTCACCAAATGGCTTGTACGAAACAATTGAGAAAACTTTCTACGATATTAAACGAAAAAAGGAGAACAATTAAGATCGGTAAAAGCCCCAAAAAGCTCCCATTGCTCCGCCAAATAAATGCGCAAAATGAGAAATTTGGTCGTTTTTAAAAGAAGAATAAATCTCTTGTCCAAGAAACAATAAAACCACAAGAATAAATGTAATTGGAATATCTTTTCCTCTTGTGTTCAATAGTGAAGTCAAGACAATCAACATGAACGCAATTCCGCTTGCACCAATTAAACCATTGTCCCAGAGTAAGGTATGAAGAATCGCTGTTAGAATCGCTGTACTTACAACCATTAAACTGAATTTTTGCCAACCAAATTTCAATTCTACTAATGGTCCAAGAAGCAAAATAATGGATAAATTACCAATAACATGTTCAAAATCAGCATGTCCAAAAATATAAGTTAACGTGCTAATGTACCAAACTGGATTCGATTCTTGAAAATCGCCATTCAAAATAAAAATAGATCCCGATTCCGTTGAAGTATTGACAAAAAACAAACCGATTAAACTAAAAGAAGCTAGAATAAGTGTGGCTTTTGAATCAAATGTTATTTTCATTATACTAAACTAGTTAATTTGAAATTCGGATTTTATTCAATTTTAGCACTTAAACCTTTATCAAGTAAGCCCACGCAAATTGGTTCTAAATCTTCGTAAATTCCATGTTTAACAACGCATTTACCATTTGTGTGAACAACCCAAGCGCATTGCTCAGCTTGAATCATATCGTGGTCACAATAACGCATTAAACAGGAAATCACATGATCAAAAGTATTGTAATCATCATTGTAAAGAATGATAGCATATTCAGCAATTTGTTGTTCTAAAAGTTCAACGAAAGGATCAGTAAGCGTTTCAGTGTGATTATTCATAAATTGATAATATAAGTTCTTTTGCTATTTTTTTTAGTTCTTCCGTTTCTTCCATTGTTCGTGGAAAGAATTGTATTTCTTTATTATTCAAAGGTTTAAATTCATAAGGACAATGTAAAATCCAATTCCCAAATGAACCCGACCAATTACTTGATTTTAATACAAAGGTAATTGGTTTTACTTTTCCTTTAGCAACAATTACTTCGTTCATTTCAGATACTGCACTTGCAAAAGCGGAAGTTATTTGATTTTCTTTTAAATAATTAGATGAAACTTTGCTCGTTTGTGGGTTGTAAGTAAAAATTCCATTTTGATTTAATTGCTCTAAAAGTGCTCTAACATTTTCCTCATCTACTGTTTGCTCAAATTTGAAAACTTTCTCTTCAACTTCTTTATTCTGAAGAATTACAATTGGTTCACCTGAAACTGAATTTGTTGTGCTTGTATTATTTGTAGCTGATGGAGAAGATTCCAGTTTCGGTTTTTCTTCAAAAACACTTGCTCCAAGACGTGCTACTAATTGATTCGCTTCAGTAATTGTAATTCTTTTTCCTTGGTAATAAGCAACAATGAAAGCGTCTGCCACCCCTTTTTCAACCGCTTCTTTTCTTCTTGTTTTAGCATCCTCAACTGATTGAAACTTTCCAGAAGAATAACGAATTTGTCCTTTGGCTGATTTAGAAGTAAACAATTCTGTAAATCCTGGCAATTGTTCTTGTTTAATTGGTTTGTTGTAAACACCAACTTGAACGGTAAAAAACAAAGCCTCCAACGATTCAACAGCAACAGCTTCCACCGCGCCTGGTGCTTGATTATAAGTTACATCAACGACTGGTTTTATTTCTTCTGGTTGATTTTGAACTGAAACTGCGTTTGTTTCAAGAATAGTTGGAGTTGGGAAACTCTCTAGCACTGCAATTTTCAGTTCATTATCAGATAATGGAACACAAGCCCCAGAAGCTTCCAAAGCTTTAGCTTCAGCAAAAGAAATCCGTTTTCCATCACAATAGGCAACGATAAATGCATCCTTATAACCAATAGTTCGAATGTCATTTTTAGCAGTGGACGCTGTATTTACATTATTAAAATAACCCGCCATATAACAAGTCAACCCATTTGGAAGAATATCACCAGAAACTGGAGAAAATTCTCTAAAAAACTCATTTGGAACAGGTTTTCTAAAAGCTCCAACTTGAACGCGATAAACTAAACCACTTGGATTTTTAATATTCACAGGCAAAGGAACGGATACATCAACGACTTGTTTATCAATTATTTTGAATGAAGTCTCTATTGTTGAATTAGTTGAAACAATTGTTGTTGATTGAGTTGGAACAGTTGCTTCAATTGAATTATTAAGCATCCATTCATAATTAGAAGCTTCAGGAACTTGAGCTAAATCTTTAGCTTTTTGGTTTCTCAAAATTTTCTTATCACTTATCTTTTGTTCGTTTTCCCTAATTTTAGTCAACAATTCTCTTTGTTTTGGACTGATTTCAACTTGAGAATCTTTATTTATTTCTTGATTCAACGTTTTTCTAAGCGAATTTGTTTCCGCTTTTAATGCTGCTACTTCATTGTCTAATTGTGTTATTTCGTTTCTTTTCACAATGTAGTTAGCATAGTTTGGAGAAGCTGCTTTTTTGGTTAATTCATCATTATCTAAAACTTCTGTTTCTGCTAAAACGATTGGTTGCTCTTCTTTTTTCTCACTAATCGTTAATCCTTCAAGCGTTTCAATTGACTTATCAATGCTTTCAATTTGTTGTTCCAGAACTTTTTTGTCTTGTGGAGAATTTGTTGTTTTTAAAGTTTGTTTTGCTTGTTCTTTGTCAAGATTTAAACTTGCTATTTTAGCTTTTCTTTCCGATTCACTTAATACTTCATAAGTTGGAAAGTCTTTTTTAATAGCGCTATTTTTTTCGTTTACAAAAGCTTGATTATTTTGTACTTGTATTTGCGCCTCCAAGGAACGAACTTCTTTATCCAATCGTGCAATTTCAGCTTGATTTGTCGTTTTAAGTAATTCTTCTTTTTTCGTTTTAAGCGCTTGATTCAAGGACTTGCTTCTAGCTTCATTTTGACTTTGAAGAGTAGTTAAAACTTCAATTTGCTTTTGATTTTCTTTTGCAATCTCTTGATTTTCAACGTTAACATTTGGTTCAAATTGATTAGGTTTTACCTCAGAAGCAATTGTGTTTTCAGAATTTGGTCTAACTTCATTCGCTGCTTTAATTAAAGTTTCTTTTTCTTGTTTCAGTATTTCTAAACGAGTAGTACTCAATTGAATTAATTCATTGATTTTCTCTTTTTGTTCTTCATTTGTTTCTTTTTTCAAAAGGTCAGAAAGACTCTTTTGTAAATTTTGCTCTTTTGAAATCTTGAAATCTACTTTTTCAATTGCAGGTAAATCATCTTCAATTTTTGATAAATCGGAAGTGTATTTTTCTTGAACTATTTCTAATTCATTAACTGTTATTGGAGTTGTAGCTGGATTTGGCTTAACTTCATTCACTGATTTAATTAAAGATTCTTTTTCTTGTTTCAGTGTTTCCAAACGAGTAGTACTCAATTGAGTTAATTCATTGATTTTCTCTTTTTGCTCTTCATTTGTTTCTTTTTTAAATAGGTCAGAAAGACTCGTTTGTAAATTTTGTTCTTTTGAAATCTTTAAATCTACTTTTTCAATTGCAGATAAATCATCTTCAATTTTTGATAAATCGGAAGTGTATTTTTCTTGAACTATTGCTAATTCATTTACGGTAATTGGAGTTGTAGCTGGATTTGGCTTAACTTCATTCACTGATTTAATTAAAGATTCTTTTTCTTGTTTCAGTGTTTCCAAACGAGTAGTACTCAATTGAGTTAATTCATTGATTTTCTCTTTTTGCTCTTCATTTGTTTCTTTTTTAAATAGGTCAGAAAGACTCGTTTGTAAATTTTGTTCTTTTGAAATCTTTAAATCTACTTTTTCAATTGCAGATATATCATCTTCAATTTTTGATAAATCGGAAGTGTATTTTTCTTGAACTATTGCTAATTCATTTACGGTAATTGGAGTTGTAGCTGGATTTGTCTTAACTTCATTCACAGTTTTAATTAAGGATTCTTTTTCTAGCTTTAATATTTCCAATCGACTGTTGCTAAGCTGAATCATTTCGTTCAACTTTTCTTTTTGTTCCTCACTATTTTCTTTTTTAAGAAGCGCTGTTAAACTTGAAATAAGTTTTTTCTCATTAGAAATTTTATACTCTATTTTTTCACTTTCGGGTAAATTGGAATCTAATTGTGAAAGATCAGAATTGTATTGCTCTTGGATTTTAGTTAATTCGTTATTTGAAATCTGTGGTAAACTAGATGCAACTTTCTGTAAATCTTCAACTTTTCGAGTTTCTTCTTTTGTTAATCTCTTATTTTCTTTAATCAAATCAGCCATGGTAGAAATGTTGAATTTCTCTACATAAATTGGACTTGACTTTTGTAATTCTTCAGTTGAAATTTTTGAAGATATAGACTCAATTTCATCGTTTAAACCAGAAGCTTCTTTAAAAGCAAGCTCTTTTAGGGTTAATTCTTCTAACATAAAAAGTGCATCAACCTTCACTTGACGAATCGTTTTTAGATTTTTTTCTTTCTGAACCATCGCAAGTTCAATTTCCTCTACTTGTTTCTTTGATTTTCCCTCTTTTGAAAGTCTTAAGGCTTCGATTTCCTTTGATAAATTTTGTTCTTGAAGTTGATACTTTTTTATCTCTTTTTCGCTTTCAGTTATATTTGTTGCAATTAATGTGGATTTTGTACCCATACGATCATCGATGGAGGGAAATTTATTTTCTGAAACAGAGTTAACAAATGGTTGATTTGTTGAAATTAATTCATCTACTTTGGTTTTTTCACCTTTTAATTGTTGTTCAGCCAAATTCTTATTTAATTCTGTCAACTTTGCTAATTTCCCTCTACTTTCAATCACTTCACTTTCACTTAACTCCAAATCTTTCAAAACAACAGTTTCTTTTATAATTCGATTTAACGCTTCTTCTTTTGATTTAATAATTTCCAACGATTTCTGACGCTCCTCAGGATCCGTTTTTTGATTTTGAGCTAATCTTAAATCCTCAATTTCTTTTTGTTGTGATTCAATTTTCGTTTCATTTTGTTGAATCAATTGCTGAACAACAATTTGATTTTTGAGTTGATTTTCTATATCAATTTCCTTATCCAACAATTGTTCAATTAGCGGATTTTCTTTTTCTTCAGGCTTAACTTCTCCATTATTTTCTTCTGGATTGTTAGCCGCTGTTGTTCCTTGTTGTTGCAATGTTTGCGCATTTACTTCTAACTTACCAACTTGTGTAAACATCAGTAAATTCATTTCGTCATCGGAAACTTCACTTGTTATTTTTGAAATAATTGTCAATTCTTCTTTTGAATTAATCATTTCATATTTAATCTCTTGTGAAAACTGTTTGCCTTTTGGCGGCTTTGAAATTTCAACTTCTTTATTAAAAACAGTCAGAGAACCTGTCACTTTTGATTGAAAACTATACACTCCTTCTTTTGGTAAGCAGATAAGGTATTTACCTTCTTTACTCGTGTAAATTGGTCCAAAAGTTTCGCCAGTTTCTTTGTGTTTAACGGTGATTTCTAAATCCGTATTTTGCGAATCAATTAAATCAGAAAAAACACCTTTAACAAAAAGCATTTCTACTTTTTTCTGTTCCTTTTCAACTTTAACAATTTCAATCTTTGCAGGATTTCCATTTCTATTGGTTGCAAATAAGGCATTTGGAGTTCCATCATCTGGAATGAAAAAATAATCATCATTAGGTGAAGAATATGGAAAACCTAAGTTCTCTAATTCAGAGCATGTGTTTTGAATCAAATTATATTTCACTTTGAATAAATCATAGCCTCCAATTGAACTATGTCCTCGAGAACTGAAATATAGAGTGCCTTCAATTTCATCAAGAAATGGAAAATCTTCATCAAAAGAAGAATTGATTTCTGGACAAAGTCTTACAGGTTTGCCCCACTCACCTTTTTCATCTTTTTTCTGAATAAATAAATCTTTTCCACTTTCAGAATTATCATTGTAACTCGCAAAAATTCGATAACGCATCCCGCGTAAAAATGCATAAGTTGGTTTATAGTTATTTTTTGAATTTTGTTTTTCAAAAACATCATCTATGGTATAGAAACTATAATTTTTTGAGGTAAAAACATAATGTTTGTAAAACTCAATTCCAGGAGAAACAGTACGTGCTAAAATCTTTAAGGAAGAAGGTTGACTGATTGCAATTTTTGCTTGTTTACAAAAATTTATTTCTGTCTGTGCATCAAACGATTGCTCTTTCTTTGGTTTTAACTCAATATACTTAGTGAAAAGTTGAATCGCTTTTGTGAAATTATACTGATGTTGGTAAATCTTCGCCCGGTAATAATAAGCATCAACGGGAACTTCCGTTTGGTTTAAAACTAAATCGAAATAGCGTGTTGAAAGTTTTATATCATCCGTATGAAAAAGACATGCCGCATATTTAAAATTGATTTCCATATTCTTTTGATTTTGAGCCAAAAGTTGACGGTAATCGCTAATTGCTAAAGTATATTGTTGATTCTGAAAGTAGGAATCTGCTCGCTTTTTTTGTTCAATTTCTTTTTGTGCTTGAATTTCAAAGTTAAAATTCAAGGCAAAGAATAACAAGAATAATCGCAAAATGCGGTATTTTGAAGGCAAAACGTACAATTAATTCGATTTGAACTTAGAATATTACGCTTTCTTTTTCAAAAGGTTCATTTTATTTTCCTCTCCTTTAATCAATCGCGAAATATTTTTTCGATGGGCAACAATTACTAAAAAAGACAAAACTATGGTGAAAATTATCATGATTTGATTGTCGTTTTTTAAGATAAAAAAGCTAACAAAAGGAAAAACCAAGGCTGCTGTAATCGCACCTAATGAAACGTATTTGGAAAAAATGAAAACAACTAGAAAAACCACAAGGCAAATTGCTGCAGCTAAAGGATTTAGACCAATTACAATTCCTAACGAAGTTGCAACTCCTTTTCCTCCTCGAAATCCTGCAAAAATCGGAAAAACATGTCCAAAAACAGCACTAAAAGAAGTGCTGAGTTGCATAATTAACAACTCATCTTTGAAACCTACAAGCTGACTTTGAAACCAATATGGTAAAGTTGCAGCAACTAAACCTTTCAACACATCAACTGTTAAAACAATCCAACCAGACTTTTTTCCAAGTACACGAAACGTATTTGTTGCTCCAGCATTTTTACTTCCATGCTCCCGAATATCAATTCCATGAAAATAGTTTCCTACCCAAAATGCAGTTGGAATTGAACCAATAAAATAGGCAATTAATACATTTATAAGAATAAGCATAATTTATCTGTAAAGAAAATACCCTTTAAATTTGGCAACTAACGCACTTCCAATTGCTTCTTCAGCTATATCAAAAGTAAAGTTTTTGGATTTACGTTTATCAGGTTTAATATCCGTGATTGATTTATTGAAAATATCATCATTTGTGTAAAACAATAATGCACCATCTTTTTTATCCATTGCATAATTGATAAAATACTTTCTTTCGTTTGGTAATGAAAGGCTCCACGAAAAACCTTGACCTGATTCTTTCGAGTGAGTTTGAAGATAGAATAAATCAAAATCAACCACTTTCATCACTGCGTTTCCGTTCATTCCCATAACCCCAATTTTTGATTCTCTAGAAATAATTCCTTTTTCACTTTTTCTACCTCCGGCGTTTGAAGAACCATAAGATTCAAGAACTAGACCAGTAAGAATAAAGGTGTTTTCGAGAGAGGAAGGCATCTTTTTTAATTTTTCTTCATCAAAATCCTTAAACATTTCTTCCATTGTCTTCTTATTTGTCCAATGAGCAATTGTGTTTTTTAGATTATAACTTGGATTTTGCATATCGATTTCTGGGAATTCTTGAACAATTTTAAGTTTATTCGCTAATCCTTCAACAGCTTCTTTAGCAATGATGAAATCTACTTTTGCATTTGCTAATATTGTAGTTTTCTTTTCAGTTGGATCATAATCGATTTTACCATACAAATCAGTTTTCATTTCACCTAAATTAATTCCGAGTGTCATATCCCCTTCTCCACCAACGGAACAAGTTCCAAGATGTAATTTCAAGATATTAGTTAAAGAATCTTTTTTGTTCAAGCGATCTTTACTAGCAATTTGGAATTCATTTGCTTTATCGTTGAATTGGATGTAACCAAAGGAATTAAACAATCTTACATCTACTTCTCCCTCTTGTTTTGACATAAATGAAGGATAAATTCTTAAACTATCAGCTCTTTCTGTATCTCTCCAAAGGAAACCATTCGATAATTTTTCACCTTTAGCATTTACTGGATTTTCAGCAATTGGAATTTGAATGTTTTTAGCCAAAATGGTATCTTGGAATGACATCCACGATTTCTCATATTTACAAACATGATTTAAACGTGCTTGTCCGTCTAAAACAATTCCTTGCAATTTAGAAAGCACATTGATTTTACCGAAATAATCAAATTCTTTACTCAATTTAAATTTGCTTGCTTCAGAAATATCACCAATTCCAATTGTGTATTTTCCGTTAGATTTAATGTTTGACAATTGTACTTTTGTCAACACACTATCTCGGTCGTAGTACAAATATTTAGCATTTCCATTAAACAATTTACTTGATGTAATTTGAACATTTGCATCTTCAAAACGGTGATATTTGGTAACTGCATTGGCAACAATCACTGCATTGGAAAATGGATCCATAATTCCAGCTTTTCTAATATTTACTTTCATACTGTCTGGGTACAACAATGCGTCTCCTGATTTAACGAAATCAACTTTACTACAGAAAATAGTTTGCGATTTCAAGTCATATTTCGCACTTAAAGACTTGAAGCGAAGCGAATCTTGTGATTCAACTAAAGAGAAGAAATTGTCATTTACTAAATCAGCACCAGATTCAAAGTTGGATTCACCACCTTTATTTTTCTCAAACTCAATTGATTCACCATCCATCATCCAAACAAATTTATCCATTTTACAGTAGTATAAATTGGCTGGAAAACGTTGAGCTTTGTTACCAGTTGAGTTAAAAGTTCCTTTTCTTTCTTTAAAAGTTACATCTGCTTTCAAACCTTCTGCTTGGATAGCTATTGGTTCTTCACCAAATTTGGCGTAACGGTTTAATAAACTGAAAGATGTATTGTCAGATTTAATATTATCGTGCGTAAAATTGAACAAACCTGATTTCATGATTGCTTCTTTAAACTTCAATGATCCAGTTCCAACCATTCCTTTTTTATCGATTGAAACTGTTCCTGTTAAGTCTGTTTCTCCGTTAAACATAGTCAATGGAACTTCTCTAAATGAAGAGGCAAGCAATGTTTCTTTTCTTGGCTGGTAATTGATAAATGCTGATTCGGACACAACACTTGGATATAGTACGCCTGAGGAAACCTCTTTATTGGTAAATTTCGCAACACCAATTGTTGAATCTGGCAAGAAAGTTAATTTATTTGAAACGGAGGTTGAATGCAAGAAATTGATTGTTCCAGCTCCTTGTAATCCATTATTAGAAAGTACAATTTTGTTTTCATACTTCGTTTCTGTACCATAAAAACTATATCCTCCCGCTGGTGCTTGTGTGAAAAAACCAAAAGAGTAATCGTTCATTATTTTTATGTTTTCTGCAATTTTTGGGAAAATACCACCAGAATTTAACTCACCAACCAAACTGAATGATTTCTCACTAAAATTATCTAAACTATCTAAATTGAAAGGTTGAACTGTGTAATAAAAACGGGTGCTATCATAAGCACCTTTTAAAATTTCTTTTGAACTATAAAAAACTTTGGTTTCTTGAACAGATTTAAGGAATGGAAATTCAGCATTTTTTCCTGCTTTACCTGACTTAGATTCTTTGTTATCTATTTGTACTTCTCCTTTCATTAAACTTATTGAACTTACCATCGGGATAAAATCAGTTCCATCCTCTTTTCTAAGTGGCTTCACTCTAAAAAAAGCATAGTCAGAAGAAGGAATATTTACTTTAAATTCTTTGTAGTCAAAAATCATGTCTTTTGAATGAACTTCTAATTTTCCAGCAACCAACCAACCTGCTAAACGAATATTTCTATCTTTCTCAAAAATAATGTAACTGGAATCTGGATATAAATCTGTTTTTTGAGCCACTGAAATTAGAACTTCATCTACTTCATTTACTCGCATAGTTCTTTTGTCAATGTCAATTAATGCATAGGCAATAACTCGCTCACGTTTAGCTGTTCTTTTTTCGTATTCATCTTTCATTGTTTGCAAATACGGGTCATTTGCAATTTCTTGTGCAGAATAAGTCAGTTTCATTGGACGCAAATCGGAAACGACTTTGATATTATCAAAATCCATTTCTCCAGTTCCTGATTTTGCATAATTAATTAACTTCTTTTCAACATGAACTAAATTGTTTACTGAGTTATAGGTTAAAAATCCTGCTGCTGCCAAATCTACCAACTCAGGTTTTGCTTGCGTGATCGTTTTGTTCATCATTGTCGCCAAATCGCCTTCCGAAAAATCATACTTTTTAGTTGACTCACATTTATTGGCAATTGTATTAAATGGATGAACATTACCCATTCCTTTGAACTTTTGATAAACGGCTTGATCATAGAAATTTTGAGAAACAATGCTTGCCACTTTCTGCTCTTGTGAAGTGGCAATTTCGTAAGTAAAATAAGCTAAAGGCGTATTTAATTTATAAACGAAAACTGGAGCATTTACAAATAAATTGAAATAATAATCTTCAAAAGGAACAAAATCATATCCTTTTTTTGCTGCAGTTACACTCACTTCTTTTTTGTTTTCATCTAAGAAAAGAAAAGCTTCCTTGATATAAAGTGAATCACCATTTGCATAAAACATTTTTACTGATGATTTACGCGCTATGATTTTTGCTGGGTCCATTTGAAAATCAACAGAAGCGACTTCAATTAGTCTTTTATTATCTCTTTTAAGAATGATTTTGGCAGGTTTCTCTTCCGTTCCTTTACCGATAAATTCAGCACCTTCAAGTGTAAATCCGCCATCATAATCTAAATTTTCTCTTAAATCAGGAATTTTTAATCGTTTTTCAAAGGAAACAAATTGAGGTGAACTTTCGCCTTCGTTCATTTCTAAAATTGTTTTGTCTGCTAACTTTCCAAGAATTGGTGTTTTGAAATAAGGAGTTGTTAATTCAACGGTATCTACTTTTACTTGTGCTGATTTCAAATCACAACGATATCCTCTTATTTTAGCGTAGGTTTTTTCTTTGTCGAACTTCACTTTTTGCCAATCAATAACACCTGCTTTACCTTCCCATTTTTGGCCGAAAACATCTAAAACACCCGTAGTTCTGTAAACTATAGAGCTATCTGCCACTCGTTTTCCGTCGTAAACCCTACAAACTAAATTTCCTTCTTGGCATTTGATTGTCAATTTCTTATCCGTATTCCAAGTCATGTTTCCTTTTTCAAAAAACCATCTGAAACCATCTTCTTTGTAAAATGCTTTGTACTTAAATAAAACATAAGAAAAATTCATAAACTCGGTGAATTTTGCAGGATCTTTTGCTTGTAAACCTGTTAAAATAGAATACCATTCAGTATTAAAAACGGAAGGGAATTTATTCTCAATTTGATACAAAGAAGCAGCTAAATAGTGATACAACTCTGGAAATACAGGAACTTCTTTAGCTTGAAGTGTGTTACAATTTTCAACGATTTTAGAAAATTGTCCATCATTTATTGTTGTGCCTTTCAACATTTTAGGCAATACTTCTTTACAAAAATAAGCTGCATCAGGATCAGTTACCAACTTTTGCCATTCTTTAATGAATTTTTCTCGTTCCTTCGTAAAACCTTGAGCAATCGTTGCATTAAAATACAGCAAAGCACTAATTGTAAGTAGTAGTTTAGTTAATTTCATAGTTTAGTTTTTAATAAATTTCAACATCGACCAATTCTCTTTATTTTCGCTTTTCACAAAATTAAGCCCCTCTTTTTCAGCTAACACAATCATTTCTTCATTATCAGTTGTGAAGAATCCACTCAACAAAAGTTGACCACTTTCTTTTAGTTTAGAAGCATAGAAAGCTAAGTGTGATTTCAAGACATTTTTATTAATATTTGCAAGGATTACGTCAAATTCGCGATTGGTTACAACATCAAAATCACCAAATAAAGAAACGATTTTAGAACAATCATTTCTTGTTGCATTTTCAGCGCAATTTTTAACTGACCAAGATTCAATTTCAACAGCTTCAATGTAATCTGCTCCTAGTTTTTCAGCCAAAATTGACAGAACACCCGTTCCAGCTCCCATATCCAAAATGCTTGTACCTTTTAAATTCATAGCCATCATTTCTTGACACATTAAAAATGTTGTTTGATGATGTCCTGTCCCAAACGACATTTTCGGCTCAATCTCAACAATCAAACCATTAAAATTTAAATCTTTATGGAAAGGAGCTTTAATTAAAAGTTGATCATTTACATAAACTGGCTCAAATTGTGACTCCCAAAGAGCGTTCCAGTTTTGTTGCTCAATTATTAGATAAGAAACCTTAAATTCTTTTAAATCTTCTTCAATAACTAATTTAAATTGAATGTTATTAATTTCATCATAATCAATCAAATCCGCTTGAATATATGCTTTCAAAATTGGCTCTTCATCCACAAAGCTTTCAAAACCGATTTCAGCTAAATAAGCTGTTAAAATTTCGTTCCAAGGTTCATACGGAGCCAAATTAAAGCTGTATTCAATGTAATCGCTCATAAAAGTGCTTTTGCAATTTGGTTAAACGTTTCACTTTGCAAAGAAGCACCCCCAATTAGTCCTCCATCCACATTTGGACAAGTAAACAATTCAGCTGCGTTTTTTGAATTACAGCTACCTCCGTATAAAATAGATACTTCATTTGCTACTGTAGCACCATAAACATAGCTTAAAGACTCACGAATTGCAGCGTGCATTTCTTCTGCTTGTTCCGAAGAAGCTGTTCTTCCAGTTCCAATTGCCCAAATAGGTTCATAAGCAATTGCACTAAGTAAAATTTGTTTTTCATCTAAATGAAACAAGGAAGCGTGTAATTGATTTACAACAAATTGAATATGTTTTTCTGCATCCCGTGTTTCAAGCGCTTCACCACAACAAAATATAAATTGAGTATTAGATTCTAAAGCTGCATCCACTTTTCTTTTTACTAAATCATCTGATTCACCGAAAATCTGTCTCCTTTCACTATGTCCGATTAACAACTGACTTGCACCACAACTTTTCACTTGGGGAATACTTAATTCACCAGTGAAAGCACCTACTTTTTCAAAATAAAAATTTTGTACTCCTACTTTATATTCAGTAAGCTGTGAGATTTCGGAAATATAAAGCGAAGGACTAAAAACTACCACTTCAATTTCTTTACTTGATAATTCAACTTCTTTGTTGAAATCGTTGATTAACTGAACGGCTTCATCACGAAGCAAATTCATTTTCCAATTGGCTGCTAGGATTTTTTTACGCATTTACTAAAGTAATGCTTTTCGTTTTAATAGCTTTCCTTCTTAACCAATTTTTTAAGTTCAGCTTTATTAAATTTTTCTTTTCCTTCTGTGCCGTTATAGAATTTAAGCGTATTTCCATTCCATAAATAAACAACTCCAGGTGTGTCTTTATTATTTCCTAAAGCTGTCCAAAACGCCACAATATCCATTACCATGTGCTTATATTCAGCACCTGCAAACTTGAAAAATGCAGGAATTTCTTCAGGAGCTTCATCCATAAAAATAATTTGAACTTCTGGAAAAGTAGGATCAGCTTTTCTTAACTCAGTAAGTTCTTTTCCAGTCTGCATACAATGTTCACAAGTTGGGGCGAAAAAGCAAAGAATTTTTTTCCCTTCATCAATTTTAGGGAAATACTTAGCGTATCCTGATGCTTTTTTTGTTGGACCTTTTGGCTCTTCTGGTTTTATATCTGTTGATTGCGGCTCACCGTTAACTGGATTTGCTTTAACAGTGTTTGTATCAGTAACAGTTTTTATTGCTGGTTCTGTAACCTCAACTGAAAGAGGTGTTGCAGCCGTAGTTTTCTTTTGAATAGGAATCAACATAAATAAAAATAACACACAAAAAGTTGTAATATTTGTAACCGCTAAAAAGTTATTATTGACACGTAAACCGTCTGAGAATTTGAGTAATAAAATCGATAATAAACCAATTGAAAGAAGATTTTTAATCAAAGCTTGAAGCGGGGTCATTGGTAAAAGATCTCCAAAACAACCGCAGTTTCCTGAATTTTGTCCAGATAAAATCTCAATTGTTAAATGAATTGAAAAAACTGCCAACATAATAATCGTTGCTGGAATTACTAATTTCTTGAGATTAAAAGGAAAAAGCAATAAAAATCCGAGAGCAAACTCAATTCCAATAAGCCCACGCGAGAAATACACAGCCAATTCAGGACTGAAACCCATTGGATATAATTGTGTGTATTCGAATTTTGTTATGCTAAAATAAAATGAAGGATCGGGATTGATTTTAGAATAAGCAGAAACCAAAAACAATGCTACAATTAAAATTCTAATGCTCCAAGGAACTACATTTTTTACTATTTCCATAATTCGTTTTTTTGTTCAAAAATAAGTGATACTTCAATAAAATGATTTGTTTAACACACTTTTAACAAGTTGTTTCAATGTGTATTAGCGCAAAAACAGAATAATTCAACATGTCAAAATAATTTCCTTCAACACCTTCACTTATTTCTGTAACCCCTTTATTATCTTCGATTTGTTTGATTCGTAAGACTTTCGTCAAAATCAAATCGGTGAGTGAAGTAACACGCATATCGCGCCATGCTTCGCCGTAATCGTGATTTTTTTTCTTCATCAGTTCAAAAGCTTCCGTTGAAATTTCATTGTAAACTTTCATTGCCTCTTCAAAACTAAGCTGTTCATTAAACCCACTGTCATTTCTCAATTGAAAAATAGCCATGATGCAATAATTAACAATTCCCATAAATGCATCCTCAAAGGTTTCACCTACTTTATTCTCACCCGTTTCTTGAACCGTACGAATGCGTTGTGCCTTGATAAAAATTTGATCCGTAAGTGAACTTGGTCGTAAAATTCGCCAAGAAGTACCGTAATCTCTCGTTTTCTTTTCAAAGATTTCTCGGCAAAGATTGATTACATTTGTGTATTCTAAAGAAGTTTTTTCCATAACTGATGACAAAAATACATCAATTCAAGCAAAACAGATTCATAAATTTAAAAGGGAATTTATATGATTTAAATTCTCCCAAAATTATGGGAATTATTAATTGCACTCCAGATTCTTTTTATTCGGGAAGTAGAAAAATAGTAGTAAGTGATATATTGAAAACAGTTGAATCAATGCTTGAAAATGGAGTTGATATTATTGACATAGGAGGAGCATCAACTCGACCAAATGCTTTAATGCCCAGTATTGAGGAAGAAATTAAAAGAGTTTTTGAACCCATAAAAGCACTACGTAAAGAATTTAAAGAATTAGTAATTTCATTGGATACCATGCGTTATGAGGTTGCCAAAATAGGAATTGAAGAAGGAATATCAATTATAAATGATGTAAGTGGCGGATTATTTGACAAAAAGTTGACTGAACTCGCAAGTGAAAAAAAAATCCCCTACATTTTAACATTCAATAATGGTAACGAAATCAATACTATTCCGTTAGATTCAAGTAGAAATATTTTGACAGAAAGTATAATATTTTTCACAGAAAGAATAAAAGATTTAAAAAATCAGGGGATTAATGACATAATTGTTGATCCAGGATTTGGTTTTGATAAAACACTTGAAGAAAATTTCAAATTAATGAATAATCTTGAATTATTACAAATTTTAGAAAAACCAATTTTAGTTGGAATTTCAAGAAAATCAATGATTTATAAAAAACTTGAGATTAATCCAGAAGAATCATTAAACGGTACAACAATATTAAATACTTCAACATTTTTAAAAGGAGCCTCGATTTTTAGGGTTCATGATGTTCTAGAAATGAATCAAATTCGTCAATTATTAAATGCAAATACCTGAAAATTCTTTAATTTGAAACTTTTTTAATTACTTTCGTAAACAAATCATAAAATTCATAACCATGAAGCACTATTTATTGTTTCTCGCAATTCTAATATCAAGTTTAACTTGGTCACAGACTCCAACTGCAAATTTTATAGTTTCAGACGATATTTTGTGTGCAGGTGAATGTATTTCAATCACCAACAATTCCTCCTCAAACACGCTTTCTTATGAGTGGACATTTACTGGAGCATTACCTTCAACATATCTTGGACAAGATCCTGGATTAATTTGTTTTAATACAGCAGGAACATTTACTATTTCTTTAACTGTAACTAATACTTTTGGCTCAAATACTGCAAGTCAAACAATTACTGTTGGACAAATCCCATCAGTTAACGCCACTTTATCAGATACTACAAGTCAATTTTCAATACCAAATCCAGCAACACCAGCAAATCCACCAACTATTTTTGATTATGATCCAGATAGTTTAGAATATGTTGAAATAGATGACACTTTGATTTTCATGTATGAAGAAGGATACCTTTATGCTGAAGGCTTTCCAGCAGGAGGATCTTTAATGTGGTATCCAAGTGGTGTTATTGAAGACAGTATATTTGGTTGTTCACCATGTGCAGGAGGAGATTCACTGACAGTAAATCCTTTTTACAATACCTGTTATTTTGTTTCCTACACCACAGCAAATGGATGTACTGCCTATGATTCTATCTGTGTAGATGTAAGATTTAGAGATTTTGTTAAAGTAGTTCTTCCAAATTCTTTTTCTCCTAATGAAGACGGTGAAAATGATATTTTTAGAATACTTACCAATATTGACATTGACCAAGATTTTGATAATGGATTTACAAAAGAAGGTGGTGCAATTGCTGAGATTGATATGCGCATTTACGATCGTTACGGAAAAATGGTTTATAGAACAACTAACCCCCATGAAGGCTGGGATGGAACTTACAAAGGGAAAAACGTTAATCCTGCAACTTACACTTATTATGTAAGCTATAGAAGGATTGATGGTAGATCAGATGAATTGAAAGGTAACGTAACGTTAATTAGATAATGCAAATGAAAAACATATATTTAGCATCTTTATTTTCTTTATTATCAGCAGGTGTTTTTTCACAGCAAGATAGAAATTTAAGTACTTGGTATCAATCACCTGTGCTTTATAATTCAGCAGCTGTAGCTACTGGAGATGAAGATTACGGTTTTTTTACAAACTTTAGAAGTCAATGGCTAACTATCCCCGAACCTGGAATTGGTTTAAGAACAAATACACTAACTGCAGAATTTAAAATACCAGACGGTTTTAGCGGAAATAATAATTTTGGTATCGGTTTAAATGCATTAAATGATCAAACTGGAAGTGCAAAATTAAAGACAACTAACATTTCTATTCCAATAAACTATACACTATCTTTGGATAGAAATAATAAAGTCTCGATAGGTATTTCTCCTGGTTTTTATCAGCAATCTTTAGACAGAACTGCTCAAACATTTGAAAACCAATGGAATGGAGATCAGTTTATTGATTTAGCAGATATTGAAATTGGATTAAACGATTCGTATGCTTCAATTGATTTAGGCGCTGGCGTTTTTTACCAATACACAATGAGAAATAAAACACGTTTTTATGGTGGTTTAGCTTTAAATCATTTAACAAGACAAAAAATTAATTTCTCTTTTGGTGGAGATAGAATTTACATGCAGTCTGTTGTTCAATTAGGTGCAGATATCACAAGTAGAAAAAAAGACTTAAGATTGCAACCAAGCCTCCTTTATTTCAAGACTGGAACAGGTTATAATTTAATCACTGGCATGACATTTGAACATGTTTTAAGAGAAAGTTCTCAGATAACTACAATAAACAAAACAACTTGTGTAAATTATGGTTTTTATTACAGACATAATGATGCTTTAATTACAACACTTGGTTTTAAAATTAAAGGAATCCGTTTTGGATTAGCATTTGATGCTAATTTATCGTATTTAAGTCAAGCAACAGCTAGTGTTGGAGCTATTGAAATTTATTTTAAAAGTATTCACTTATATAAAAATTCATCTTCAAGAACAAAACTAAAATAAGCTACAATTTATACCATTTTGAAAGTCCTCCTGTGTGAACAAAGAGGACTTTTTTATTTCGTATTTTATTTGATTTAAGAAAATCAACCAAAGCAAACATCGCTTTTCCAGTGTAAATTGGTTCGATTTCAAATGAATTTTGATTA
>Ga0247831_1002689_pt1 | contig 28007 bp, 25 predicted proteins | sample LaCruzMarch2015__9_FD_192406 | JGI IMG/M metagenome (GOLD analysis project Ga0247831, IMG submission 192406) | Freshwater microbial communities from meromictic Lake La Cruz, Castile-La Mancha, Spain - LaCruzMarch2015_1m | ecosystem: Environmental > Aquatic > Freshwater > Lake | place: Spain...
GTGGCTGTACTCATCATCATGTTGTCGAATAACTTAGCAGCCGGTATTGCCGTTGGTGGGTTATTTGCCTTAACAAGATTCCGCTCCAACCAAAGAAATACCGAAGACATCGCTTATGTTTTATTAACAGTAGTCATTGGGGTCATTTCCGGAACCGGTTATGTTGCCTTTGCGGTTGTGTTTACATTATTCATGATGTTGGTGATTCTTGGTTTGTATCTGGTTAAATTTGGAAAAACCTCAGAAAAAAATCTGACCTTAAGAATTGTTGTCCCGGAAAGTTTAAATTATGAAAACCTATTCGATGACTTATTGAAGAAGTATTGTCTCTCCTATGCGATTAACCGGGTGAGAACCATCGATTTTGGAACGTTGTTTGAATTAACCTATCACCTGGTGATTAAAAAATCGACCAAGCAAAAAGAAATGATGGACCAACTCAGGCAACGTAACGGCAATCTGACGATCACCTTAACCGTTCAACGATTCAATCAGGTTGATTAACCATGCTTTGGTTTGCCTTGTCACTAGCCTTATTCCTTCCTATTGCCCCTCCAGTTGCTGCCGTTGATTCTTTAACCCTGACCTTTATCATTCTTAATGATGACCAAACCAAAACTTTCACGGTGAATGAAGGCGAAGTTTTTTTAAACCCACCTACAGACTTTATCTCAAGAGATAACGCCCAACTCAACGGGTGGTACAGGGACGCATCCCTTGATTCCTTTCATAATTTTACAAGCCCTATCATCCAAGACACCACGGTGTATGCACGCTGGAATTTTTTAAATCCAGCCATTTCCCTTGCGAGTCTTTATCAATCGATGGAAGGCAATCGCTTTGAATCCAAGACCATGGTCTTATCCTTTCCGCTTTACGAACCCTTACGTGCCAATGTTCGTTATCAATGGCAAGCTGCTCCGCAATTTAGTGATGATTTTGAAAATATCGGTGGGGCGAATACAAACGAATTTTCTCCCTTTAGAAACGGAACATTCCGATACCGGATTCGTTATCGAATTCCGATCACTAGTCCAACTGGTTTTGTCACTGATACCATCAGTTACTATTCACAACCGGTGACGATCACCATCTATGGCCAGCAATCTCAGGTCGCTGTGTACATTGGTGGGGGGTTATTGTTTTTATTAGGCATGGTTTTGTTTATACGATGGAAGCGTCCCGTGTATTATGATGTATCAGGTGGAAAACCTATCAACCCAGGTCGATTCCGGGTTGGTGAAGATATTTCCCTTCAACCGAAGGCAAGTAAACCAGGTTATCGTTTTCTTGGTTGGTCGATAGACGAAGCCCATCAGCAACCCTTTGAAGGCATGCGCATGCCCATGAAAGCAGTGAGGTTATATGCAAAATTTAAAAAAACAAAAACAAATCGCTAGGGCGATTCAAACCTATCCTGTCAAACAATCGGGAATTTTAATTGATTTTTTACGTTCCGAATTAAAGAACATGAGTCGCAACAACATCAAATCATTACTGACTCGAAAACAAGTGATGGTCGATGGCGCACCCATTAGCCAATATAACTTCGTCTTAACGCCTGGGGATATCGTCATGATCGGTAAATATAATCCTCAAGAAAAGCAAATACCCACACCCAATATTATCTATGAGGATGATGAAATCCTTGTCATTGATAAACCAACCGGTTTACTCACCATCGCCTCAGACAATGAAAAAAGTGAAACGGCGTTTCGGGTGATGATGGATTATGTTCGGTTAAAAGATTCCCATGCAAGACTGTATGTCGTTCACCGGATTGACCGTGACACCAGCGGCATCTTGATGTTTTGTAAAAATGAAACCCTTCGGGATGACATGCAAAAACAATGGAACAGTATTGTTTCTAAACGTGGCTACTATGCGATTGTCGACGGCATCCCCACCGAAAAGAAGAAGACCATCCATACGTGGCTACATAAAACCACCACCCAACTGATGTACTCTCGGCAATATGAAGATGATGAAGGTCAAGAAGCCATCACCCATTATGTGGTCAAAAAAGAACTTAAAAATCATGCTTTCCTTGATGTGAAAATCGACACCGGTAGAAAAAATCAAATTCGCGTCCACTTAAAAGAACTTGGTCATCCCGTCATTGGCGATGATAAATACCATGCAGAGACCAATCCCATCAAGCGTTTAGGATTACATGCTTATGCCCTTGAGTTAATTCATCCAGTCACTGAAAAAAAATTAAGTTTCTTTTCCCCACTCCCTGGACTGATGAAATCGTTTATTGAAGGTCGACACGGAGAAAAACCATCTCGAGATTAATTCGGTATAATATACTTATGAAATTCGCCTTACTTAAACGTCAATTTCATCATCAGTGGTTAATCCGTACCAAGCGCTTACGTCAAGCTTGGGATGATCCACAATCTTTATTACGTTACATCCTCTTCCTAATTTTTATGGGCGTGATGTTTTATGCTTTTGCCTTGATCACCAATTTATTCACCATCCCTCTGAGCGGAGATTATGTCCTCCAACAAATTCCTTTCTATTTAAATGGATATGATGATTGGTGGCATTTTTTTACCACTGGTGAGTTTGTCCTTTGGGATGATTCCACCTACTTAGGGGCGAATCATATTGGTTCCAATTCCTTCTACTATTACTTAAATCCATTCTTTATGCCGATTCTTTTGTTCCCCCGTTTCTTAGTCCCCCAAGGATTAGCGATCCTGATGATTGGAAAAATGGTTGGGGCGTCGTTAACCTTTCGGTTATTATTAAAACAATTCCGGGTTGAAGAAAATCATGCGCGAATCTTTGCCATGGCCTATGGATTTTCCGGCTGGATGGCGTATTATCTTTGGTTTAATCACTTCATGGAAGTGGCGGTGGTGTTTCCCTTGGTCTTGCTTGGAATTGAAAAGTTACTCAAAGACAAAAACTTTCGATTCCTCGCCCTTAGCTTATTTTTGATGGGGATTACCAATTACTTCTTCCTTGTGTCCACCAGTTTTACCGCGGTGTTTTATGCGATCTTTCGTTATCTTCAAACCGCCTATCAACGGCCTTTAAAAAGTAATATCTCCGTTGCGTTGTATGGTTTGCTTGCCTTTGCGACCGGCATCATGATGTCAGCGTTTGTGTTTTTACCTTCGGTCATGGTCGCCGTCACCTCCAACCGAGTCGGAGAAGCGTGGTATTTAGATCAATTGACCACGGCCTTTGATGAAGAAAATTGGCAACAAGTTTGGAGTCTATTGACCGTTTGGCAAAATCAATCTGGTGTGGAAGAACCGTATAACCAATTTTACCCTCTGGTATCGTTTCTATTTCCGACCGTGAGCAACCGGAGTTCCACCTTATTTAAAACCGGTAGTTATGACAACACCATTTCTAGTTTATTTATTTACACCCCATTAACGATGTTGTTAATTCCTTCGTTGATTCATAACTTACGCAAGAAAAAATGGTCACACTTGCTTGGTTTTTCGATTGTCTTGTTGATGTTATTCACCCCTTTCACCTATCAATTGGTTCATGGATTTACCATTGATTATGGTCGTTGGCAAATCTTTGTGGTTGCAATAGCGATTACGTATATTGCCATTCAATTTGAAAAGAGAAAAGAATTTAAACGTTGGTATTATGATGTGTCGTTTGCATTGATCATCGGCCTGTCCTTGTATGCAGTCTTCGTCGCCTTGGAATATGAAAATAAATTCTTCTTCTCTGAGATGGAAGAACGCCAATATGTCGCTGTGTTTGCCTTGCTTTACATGATTGCCGTGTTTTGGGTATTAAGAAAAGATTTCCGAAAAAAGTCATTACCAGAAACCATCCAGAATGCAATTTTCTTTGAAGCGATTGTCATGGGGACATTGATCATGAACATGCATGGCTTAATCAGTTACCCCAACAGTTTAGATAACGGATTAGATTTAGTGGAAGATCAGCGAGATGTGGTTAAAAAAATCTATGAGGAAGACGATGATTTCTTCCGGATTTATAACTTAAACGCCGGTGAATCCACCAACCTTGGGATGCGTCTAGGTTATAACGGACTTACCGCATTTCATTCTTTATACAATTTCTATATGTCTGAGTTTAATAACTATTCGCATATGAATTATAACTATCAAGGTTGGTCAATGGGGTATCACGAAAAACGTTATAATCTTGATTTATTTTTGGGAATTAAATATTACATCATGCAAAACGTCTATGACTCGTACACCAAAGCAGGCGAGGTGAATCCAGTCACCGGCATTGATGAATATCTTTATCAAAACGTCCCTTTTGGGTTTATCAAAGATCCTTACTTATCGACGAATAAAAATTCCGTGTATGTGAACCAACATTTTATTGAAGGTGGTTTAACCCATGACACGCTTTATGAAAACGACCAAGTGGAAGGTCAGTTCAGCAATCGTTTCTTTACCAATGGCACGACCGAAGTCCTTAACAATGAAGAAATATATTTATCAGGGACGATCCTGGCCAACGATGATGTGGAAGCCATTCGCGAAGAAGCGCCTCATTTAGAAGTTGGTGATATACCTTCGCGATCGATCGATCGAATCAATGCGCAAGTGAAGACGATCATATGTGAAGACGTCAATGGCAATAAACTCACCTTTAACCCAGCCCATGTGAAAACCATCGACACTTGCGAACAAACCGTGGTCAATCCTAACGCGACCATCAATCGCTTTGATGGAGAATACATGCCCATACATTTAACGCCTTCCGTGGGAACCACCTTTGGGGATAGTGAACTTTATTTCTTTTCTCTTCAATTAAGATTATCCCATTATGCCACCGTCTACTTTTTTGATGAGTCGGGTGAGATCATCCTTCGGGATGCGCACTCCTTTGTGAACACATCGTTTAAATACATGCGTGGCTATTACCCAGATCGTCCCGTCAGTCGGATTGTCATTGTTCCTAAATTTAATGAAGGTAGTATGTTTCATCCTGTGTTATACCGAGAACCTTATGCGGCGTTTTTATCTCGCCTTGATCATTTAAATGAATATCCGTTAACAAACTTTCAACACACGAGGAACACACGATCTTTTTCCACGAATTTTCAAACCTCACGATTCATTGTCTTGAATACTGCGTTTGATCCAGGCTGGCGTGTGGAAAGAATCGCTCAAGGTGGAGAAAAAGACTCGACACCGGTGTATTTATCACAAGGTGGGTTTGTTGGGTTCTTATCAGGGATTGGACCAACCGATTATATCGTCCGTTACTGGACGCCTTATTTATCAGAAGGCTTATTGATTTCCTTGGCAGGTTTTGCGATTTTTGGTGGCGTCATCGGCGCGAGTGTTGTCATTGAAAAAAGACGAAGAGATCAAGAAAATTAGTTTTGATGAACGACTTTATAAATATAATTCTTCGCCATTTTTGTCATCTCCGAAACTTGGCGGATTGCATCTTTCATCGAAATACCGGTCGCCGTCATCGAATCCACTAACTTCCTAATTTCTTCTTCTGAGAGTTTGATGCCAAATTCATCCTTGTTGCCTTCGACCATGACCACCATTTCCCCTTTAAGGGTGGTGGGATCAATCTCGGTTAATTCTTGTAACGTTCCTTCAATATATTCTTCGTGAATCTTGGTTAGTTCTCTGGCGATGCAAGCTTTACGGTTGCCAAGGACATCGAGTAAATTTCTTAAGGTCGTATCGATGCGATGGGGTGCTTCGTAAAAGATGAGGGTTTCTGGTCGACGATATAAATCTTTAATTTCATCTAATCTTGCCGCTTCTTTTTGTCTTAAAAACCCATGAAAGTAAAATCGTGTGGTGTCTAATCCACTGGCGACCAAGGCATTAAAGACAGCAGAAGGACCAGAAATCACAATCACTTGAATGTCTTCTAATAATGCCGCTTGGACTAAGCGTTGTCCTGGATCAGAAATCCCAGGATAGCCAGCATCAGAAACATAAGCAATCGACTGGCCTTGTAATAATTTTTCCACCAATTGTTTACTGACGGTGAATTCATTATGTTCATGGCAAGCAATCAGGGGTTTTTCTAACCCTAAATGTTTAATGAGTTTGCCACTCACGCGCGTATCTTCACAGGCGACAAGATCCACACTCGCAAGGGTGGCTGTGGCCCGCGTGGTGATTTCTTCTAAATTACCAATGGGGGTTGCGACAAGATAAAGTTTGCCAAGTTTGGAGTCTACAAACGATCGTCGACGCTTCATGCCACGGGTGTTCCTTTAGGATGTTTATTCAAATCATCGACGTGGATGAATTGAATTTCTCGGCTTTGGTTTTCTACTTTGATCATCCGTGATAAGACATTCATCGACGTGACTTTAAAACTCACGCCGTTAATCATGTAGCGATCGCCAACCCGAGGTAAGCTCGCTTTGATTTCGGTGTAAGCATCATCTTCATACTTTAAGCAGCATAAGAGTTTGCCACAGTGACCCGTGAGTTTGGGAATATTCAAGGTCAGCATTTGATTCTTCGCCCGGTTAATCGAGATGTTATCAAACTCATTTAAAAACGTGGTGCAGCATAAAGGTAAACCACAGATACCAATCGCGCCATAAAGTTTGGCGCGGTCACGGGCGCCAACTTGACGAAGGTCAATCCGCGTGGGAAATTGCGTTGCTAAGGTGCGTAATAAATCCCGAAAATCAACGCGGTCTTCTGACGTAAATAAGAAGAATAGTTTTGAGCGATCTAAATTATATTCAGCGGCAAAAATATCCATGTCTAAGTTTAATTTTTTAACCGTTTCTTTTGCATACAACATCGCTTGTTTGGCATCGTGTTCATTGCGTTGCTGGGCAGTGACATCTTTGGGGTCCGCTGGACGAACAATCGGGGCAAGTTGAAAGGGATATCGATACGTATCCATTGATTTTAATTCTGTTTTGATTAAGCCCAATTCAAAACCTTTTCCCGTTTCCACAATCACATAATCATCTTGGTGATAACTGGTTTGAACGGTGGAAAAATATTGGAGCCTTGGAAGATGATTAATTTGAATCCCTACGTAATAGGGAGTGACGGTTTGGCTTTCCATGGTTATACCTCTAACAATTCAATCATCAATCCTTCTAAGAAAAGGTTGAGATTGGTACTTTTATCTAAGTTCGCGAATCGCACCTGCAACCGCGTGAAACTTTCATAAGGTTGCCTTAGTTGATGACGAACACCTAACAACATACTAACATAGCTTTTTAAAATCACAGCCTGCTTTGTCGATGCTTTCGCCATCTCTTGGAGCATCACCATCCAGCGTTGAATGAATGCAGCCACCAAAGTCACATCTTCTAAAAGTGGTAACCATGCTTGGCGAAAGTAAAACAAGGCTTCAAGTTTGTCTTTGGTCCATGCTTGGCAAAAGGTCTCCAGATGTACCATGCTTGCGGCCCATGTGTCATGTTGACTCTTCTCCACCATGGCTTCCACGGTCCCGCATTCAAAGCTTAATAACTCAGCGTCTTTTTCTTTCACCCCAGCCTGAATCGCTGCTTGAATAAGCATGGATTGATCGGTTGGTTTGAGATGGATGACTTGACTACGTGATTGAATCGTTGGTAAGACATCATCCAGCGATGTGGTGGTTAAGATCGCATAGATTTCAAGATGAGGTTCTTCTAAAAATTTTAATAACGCATTAATCGCTTCAGGTGTCATCGCTTCCACTTGGTGAAGGACATAGATTTGTTTGTTAGCTTTTTCTAGCCCGGTGATGGCGAAGCGTGACTCAAGGGAAAGCACATCCTGTTTCTTGATGGTCGCTTCACTTCCGTCAATCATGATGATGTCTGTATAGTCTTGTTGAAGAAATCGTTGGCAGGTTAAACAAATGCCACAGGCAAGTGGAGAAGGTTGTTCACATAAAAGCGATTGGGCTAAGAATTGAGCGATGGGTAATAATGGTTGACCTTGGTAACCGTGAAGTAAATACGCATGACTCCACCGACCATTGGCCCGCGCGCGGGCAAAAAGGTCATACAAGGGTTTTTGTTGATGCTTGAGATAGTCAGAGACATTCATAATAATCGTTGATGGATGGCCTTGTAAGTATTCTCAATCACGGTTGCTAAAGGTAACGAAGCATCGATGACGATGAAGCGATCTTTGAAACGTTTTGCGAGGGCTAAGTAAGTGTCGCGAACTTTTTGATGAAAGGATAATTGTTCTAAATCCAAACGATTAATTTCTCGATTGGCGTTGGCGGCAATTCGCTTTAATCCTAATTCTGGTGGGATATCAAACAACAATGTTAATTGAGGATAAGAAGATTCGGTGGCAAATAAATTGATATTTAACACAGGTTCAATACCTAAACCCCTCGCCCCACCTTGATAGGCAAGACTCGAGTCAATAAACCGGTCACAAATCACAATTTTTCCTGCTTTGAGTGCTGGCCAAATTTTTTCAACTAAATTTTGTCTTCGGCTCGCCGCGAGTAATAAGGCTTCCGCGCGGGGATCAAGTTTTGTATTTTCTTTATTTAAAATGACTTGGCGAATTTGTTCGGCAATTGGGGTCCCACCAGGTTCTCGAGTTTCTTCAATGACAAAACCTTCTTGCCTTAAACGGGCAATCACTTCCTTCATCACGGATGTTTTTCCGCTTCCTTCTGGTCCTTCTAAGGTGATAAACATCATTTCACTCCTTTGAGATTGGTTCTTCCTAAAACTGCCTTGGATAAGGTAAGTGCATCGGCATAATCCACATGCCCACCCATCGGTAAGCCATAGCCAATCCGAGAGATGGTTAACCCTTGTTTCGCAAGTAGCGTCGCAATAAACTGCGCGGTGGTTTCACCTTCTAAGGTTGGGTTGGTGGCAAGAATGACTTCTTTGAAAGGATGGGTTTGAATTCGTTGACGTAATGAATCAATGTTTAAATGTTCAATGCCAAAACCTTTTGCCGCCGAAAGCACCCCGCCTAACACATGATAGCGGTAAGGCGTTTCTTCTAGTTTTTCAAAGGCGACCACATCTTTTGAATAACTCACCACGACCAATGTGTCATACGATCGCGATGACAAACAAATCTCACATTGGGCGTCTTCGGTTAACAAACCACATGTTGGGCAGGCGTGAACATTGGCTTTGACTGCGCCTAAGCTCGTTTGAAATTGTGTGAGATCTTCAACCGACAAATCTAAAATCGCTTGGGCCATGCGTTCTGCAGATTTGCTACCAACGCCTGGTAATTTTTCAAACGATTCAATCAACGCTTGTAAACTTTTTAATGGTTTCATTGGAAGGTCCAATTTTTCACCGTCGGTGGTGTATCTTGTTTTCCGGGTAATTTATTTAACTGTGATAAGTCCATGAATAGTTTCTTTAGTTTCACCGCTTCTTGGCGATTGATTGCATACACCAAGCCTTCATACCCTGATACTTGTTTGATGACTGCTTGAATCAGGGATTGATTCGCGAGGATATTTAACTTGGCCGTCACACTGACTTGGTCAACTTCGATCACAAGAATATGTTTACTAAGCACATAAGGACGTGCATCTTTGATGAAGGCTGCCATTGCCGCGTACTTTGGTTGATACAAGAGTTCATCAAGTTTCTTCCACGATTCAATCAAATCATTTTTTTGATCTTTATCCCCAGTCACCATGACCTTGATCATGTTGACATCATCGATATAAATCGCCTCACCGGTTTCTTGTATGGAAGCCGTAGGTTCGCTTTGAGCAGCCACGGGTGGTTTCTTCATCACATCAAAAATCGTTGGTTGAGCTTTTGCTTTGCTCACTTCAGGTTGCAATTGTAATAAGCGTAATTGCATCATCCCAGGGATGGATTGAGTGTTTCTTGCATCGAGTTGTATTGTCATCAACGCTTCAACCAGAGACGGTATCCTTTGAATAGTGACATATTCTAAGAGGCGATTTGCTTGTGATTCACCAATGGTCGACATTAACGAAGGTTGTTGGGTCTTCACCAAAATAAGTACATCTTTTAACATCATCAGCAAATCATTTAAAAGGCGTTTAAAGTCGGCACCAATTTTGACAAATTGTTCGATCTTTTGAATCATATCAGCTTGATTTTGTTGACCGATGGCGATGAATAAATTGATTTTTTCTTCGGTGCTGACAAGGCCAAACAATTGCAATAAATCAGATTCTTGAAACCGACCACCCGTATAGGCGATGACTTGATCCAAGATTGACAGAGCGTCACGAACACCGCCATCGGCCAATTGAATGACGGTTTGAATGGCAGCGTCATCAAAGGCAATTTTTTCTTTTTTTAGGATGAGTTCAAGACGATTTTTTAAATCATGAGGATTGACCTTACCGAAATCAAACCGTTGGCATCGGCTAAGAATGGTTGGCAATATTTTATGGGGTTCGGTGGTGGCCAAAATAAACAGAACATGGCTGGGTGGTTCTTCTAAGGTTTTAAGCAAGGCATTGAAGGCCCCAGAGGTCATCATATGAACTTCATCGATGATATAAACTTTATATTTTCCTTTGATCGGCGCGTACTTGACCTTGTCGATCAATTCACGAACTTCATCGACCCCGTTATTACTCGCTGCATCAATTTCGATGATGTCGGGATGGCGGTTTTCTTGAAGGGCTAAGCAATTTTCACAAACCCCACAAGGTTCACTTGGAGAGGTTTCACAGTTTAACGCTTTGGCAAAGATTTTTGCTAAGGTAGTTTTTCCAGTTCCGCGTGGACCGGAGAATAAATAAGCATGGGAAAGCTTTTGGTTTAACAAAGCATTTTGCAAGGTTTTAACAATTGCTTGTTGCCCGGCAACTTGCGAAAATTGTTGAGGCCGATAGGTACGATAGAGTGCTTTATATGCCATGACGTTTTCCTTGAGATATTATACCCAATTTCCAGGGTATATAAAATAGTAAAAATGAAAAAAATCTTTCAAAAAATGCGATGTTTATGATAAAATACGATAGGTTTACAACATGGAAGAAAATTTAAGAAATCGACTGAAAGTGATGCGCGATCGTTTGACAACGATTGATGATTTACTTATTCAGGAACATATTCTCAATGACTCGCGACAATTCAAAGTGATTTCTAAAGAACGTGCAACCTTAGATAAAGTTGTGTTTCTCTTTAATCAATTCGAAACCAATGAAAAGAATCTTTCCGATGCCTTGGTGATGCGTAATGACAGTGATGCTGACATTGCTCAACTTGGAAAACTAGAAGTTGAACAATTGACCACAGCCCAAGAAAAACTCATGGAACAAATTAAGTTCCTTTTGATCCCCAAAGATCCTAATGATGATAAAAACATCGTCGTGGAAATTCGTGGGGCCGCTGGAGGCGATGAAGCATTTATTTTTGCCAGTGACTTATTTAGAATGTACACAAAGTATTGTGAAAAAAATGGTTGGAAAGTCCAAATGCTTTCTGATGCTGGTGGTCAATCCACGATTACATTCATGGTCAAAGGCGATGCGGTTTATTCCAAACTTAAATTTGAATCTGGCGCGCATCGGGTTCAACGGGTTCCCGCGACCGAAGCCTCGGGTCGAATTCACACATCGACGGCCACGGTGTTGGTGATGCCAGAAGTGGAAGAAGTGGATATCGTTATTAATTCAAGCGACCTTCAAGTCGATACCTATCGTTCCCAAGGTGCTGGTGGTCAAAACGTCAACAAAACCGAATCAGCGATTCGTATTACCCATTTGCCGACAGGTCTAGTTGTCTCCTGTCAAATTGAAAAATCTCAAATTCAAAACCGCGAATTGGCGATGAAGATGTTGTATGCAAAATTAGAGGCTCATAAACAAGCAGAGATTGATGAAAAAGTTGGCAACGAAAGAAAACTAAAAGTTGGTACCGGTGAACGTAGTGAAAAAATTCGAACGTATAACTATCCTCAAAACCGTGTCACCGATCACCGTATAAGTTTTACGATTAACCAACTTGATCGGGTCATGGAAGGTCAGATCGATAACATTCTTGAAGCGTTGAATCATTTTGATCAACAGCAAAAATTAACAGGTGGGGAATGACGCTAGGTCAACTTTATCAACAAGCATTAACCCACGTAGGTGAAGGTGCTGTCGACCAGTTCAGCATTCTTACCTTGATTCAACATCACGAAAACATTGCCTCCAAAGACCTATTGCTCACGCATCTGGATTGGCCTGCAAAACATGCTGATGCTTTCTTCGCCAGTTTCCGTCGTTTACAAATGGGTGAACCCGTTGCCTATCTTGTAGGTCATACAACATTTTTAAATTTACACCTTAAGGTTAATCCCCATGTGCTTATTCCTCGACAAGAGACGGAAGAACTTGTGACGTGGATACTTAAGCACTTTCCTTCTGAAACCAATCTAAGTGTGGTCGATGTTGGCACTGGCAGTGGTGCGATTGCCCTTGCCTTAAAATCCAACCGACTATCATGGAAAGTTTTAGCGACCGACATTAGTTCATTGGCACTCGACGTTGCCAAAGACAATGCAAGAACGTTGAAGCTTGATCTTGAATTCAGTCTCAGTGATGGGTTTCAAAACATACCTCCAAAGTTTTCTCGATCAATCCATCTTGTCGTCAGTAACCCTCCGTATGTCAATACCAAGGGTGACCTCCATCCATTTGTGGTTGACCATGAACCGCATCTGGCATTGCTGGCGAATCCTGTCACGAAGTTTTATCAACAATATTTGATCGAAGCCAAACCTTTCATTAAACCTAAGGCAATCTTTGCTTTTGAAATTGGTCCGGAATTATCAACCTTACTACCACCCATCGTTCAATCCATCTATCCAGGTGCAAAGACGACTATCCTAAATGACATCAATCTTAAAGAACGCTTCATAATCATTTATACTTAAGAAAGAGGTGTATCCAATGAAAATCATCATTGCCAGTGATCATGCAGGTTTTGCCAATAAACAAACGCTGATTCAACAGTTAAAAGCTTTTGGCTTTGACATGATTGATGCAGGAACTTTTACAGATGGTAGCTGTCATTATCCTGAATATGCCCTTGCTGCGGCGGAACGTGTCGCTGCCAAAGAAGCACCATTTGGTGTTTTAATTTGTGGATCAGGCATCGGAGTATCGATTGCCGCGAATAAAGTCAAAGGGGCACGTTGTGCGGTTGGATATCATGATGAGGCAACCAAAAGAGCGCGTATCGACAATGACGCTAACTTGATTGCCTTTGGCGCGAGATACATGACCTTAGAAGAAATCTTAAAAAGAATTCAATTATTTGTGAACACCCCATACGAAGGTGGTCGTCATCAAACCAGACTCGACATCATCAGTGAGTACGAAAAAAAACATTTCCGGTAATCCTTGAACCTATCTATTGATAGGTGTGAACGAATATCGCTGTCCTCGTTGTCATAACCAAGATGTACTTAAAGTTGGCATGAAACATGGCCAACCTTATTGTCGTGCTTGTTTACAGTTTCAATGTGATCCTTGGGTTGCTCGTAAGCGAGAAAAGAAAGCTGTTCAAATTCAGTTGGGGTACGCGCTGACAGTGGAGCAACAAACCATTGCTGATGGTCTGATTGCCTGTTACCGTCAGCAACAATCGGCGATGGTGGATGCTGTCACTGGAAGCGGAAAAACGGAAATTGTCCTTGGATTGATTCAAATTGCTCTTGCCGAAGGAAAGCGAATTGGGTTTGTCATTCCACGACGGGACGTGGTTCAAGAAATGGTCCCGCGATTTCAACAAGTGTTTCCAAGCCTAACGATCACCTCAGTCTTTGGTGGTCACCATGACCAACTGGAAGCCGATTTAATCATTCTGACCACCCACCAAATTTTTCGATATGAAAAGTACTTCGATGTCTTGATTTTTGATGAAGTGGATGCCTTTCCTTATGCTGGAAATCCCGTCTTAATGGCCATGGTTCAACGTTCATCTCAAGGAATGATTGTGTATTTATCCGCAACATTTGAAAAACAACAACTCATCGAATTTAAGAAACAAGGAGGAAGAGTTTTTCATTTGTTTAAACGCTACCACGGACATCCTCTTCCAGAATTAACCATCATGGTCCGACCTTTTTTCTTTAAGTGGATCACGCTTGTTTCGTTATTATTTCAATTTCAGAAACAACATCTTCCTGTCTTTATCTTTGTACCAACGATTGCAATAGGACAATGGATGTTACGATTCGTCACAATCTTTTTCCCTACCACCAAGTTGGCGTTTTCTTCAAGCGAGGATCGGGAAGAGGTCGTTCATCAATTTAAAAATAAACCTGATTTTTTCCTTATTACCACAGCTATTCTCGAACGGGGCATTACTGTCAGTCAATTACAGGCGATCATTTTTGAAGCGGATCACCGACTCTATACGACCTCGATGTTGATTCAAATGGCGGGTCGAGTTGGGCGAAAGTTAAACGCTCCCACGGGCAAGGTCATCTTGTTGACGAACCATCGAAGTCCTTCAATTCAAGGGGCACAAGCAAAAATTAAATTTGCCAATGATGACATGTAAGGTTTGTTTTTCTCCAATTTATCACCGGCATCTATTCCAGTGGCATCGCTCTCCACACGTATGTTCAAGATGTGACCACCAATTGGAATGGCATCATCAACTGTCTAGGTTTGATCGTTATTCCATGGAATCCTTTTTGGATTATGGACCATTCTTCAAATCAAGAATTCATCAGTACAAAGCTTTGGGGGATATTGAATTGGGGAAAACGTTTCTTCATCAACATCAGGATTACCTAAGGTTAAAGTATCAAGGATTTACGTTCTTGCCTGCACCAAGTTTTAACGATCATGTCTCTCAACGAGGATTTCATCATTTGGATGAAATCCTCTTGCCACTAGGTATTCCCTTACTTCATGTATTTTATAAAAACAAAGCCTATCGACAAGCAGAGCAAGATTTTCAAGGTCGGCAAGGAATTCGTGATGTTATTCAACGTCATCAACACATCCCTCTTCCTCGAAAAATCGTCTTGTTTGATGATGTGATGACCTCAGGAGAAACCATGCGTAGCATGATTCAATTGATACCAATCCATGAGAAATTTGATTTGAAAATCATGGTTTTATCAAGAAAAATAGATACAAATTCAAGATTACAATCAGCATCAAAAATGCTAAAATAAGAAATTGGAAACAACATCGATGGCATGGTTAGAAAAAATCTTTAAATTCGAAGAAAGACAACTCAGATTGCTCTCAAAAGAAGCAGACCGAGTGCTTGCTTTCGAATCGGAAATGAAAAGTTTGTCGGATGATGCGTTAAAAGCAAAGACGATTTATTTTCGTGATTTATTAAAAACAGGAAAAACCTTGGACGAGATCAAATACGAAGCGTTTGCGGTTGCTAGAGAAGCAGCGACCCGGACGTTGAAGATGACCCCTTTTAAAGTTCAAATCATTGGGGCGCTTGTCTTGCACGGTGGAAACGTTGCTGAAATGAGAACGGGTGAAGGGAAAACCTTAACCGCAACCATGGCAGTTTACTTGAATGCCTTATCAGGTTTAGGTGTCCACGTCATTACCGTCAACGAGTATTTAGCTAAACGTGACGCAGAATGGATGGGCGTCATTTATCAATTCCTTGGTTTAACCGTTGGCGTGAATTTACGCGACAAGAACCCCCAAGAAAAACAAGCAGCGTATTTATGTGACATTACCTATTCCACCAACGCAGAATTAGGGTTTGATTATCTTCGAGATAATATGACCGCTAATGTGAAAAGTCGAGTCTTACGCGGATTACCTTTTGCCATCATCGATGAAGCAGACTCGATTTTGATTGATGAATCAAGAACCCCGTTGATTATTTCTGGTGGGGCAAAAACCTCGGAATCAGAATTTGTGAAATATGACCGGTTTGTTAAATCCTTAAAAAAAGAAAAACATTTCACGATTGATGTCAAAACCAAAACCGCAAACCTCACCGATTCAGGCGCAAACTTGGCGGAAATGGCCTTTAACATCCGTAATTTATACTCTCCAGAACACGCGGATAAAGTTCACCGTATTCACCAATCACTGAAAGCCAATCACATCATGACGCGTGATGTGGATTACTTGCTTGATCCTGAAAATAATATTCAAATCATTGACCAATTTACCGGACGGATTTTAAAAGGACGAGAATTTTCCGATGGCCTTCACCAAGCCATTCAAGCTAAAGAAGGGGCTATCTTTAGAGCGGAAACCATCACCATGGCGACCATCACCTATCAAAACTTTTTCCGCTTGTATAAAAAATTAGGTGGGATGACCGGTACTGCGAAGACGGAAGAAGAAGAATTCATTAAAATTTATAACATGAAAGTTCTTAGCATCCCGACCAACGTCCCGATTCGTCGGAACGATGATGTTGATTTAATTTATGGCAACAAGGCCGCCAAACTAAAAGCAATCCTAAAAGAAGTGACCATGCGTTATGAAAAGAAACAGCCGCTATTGATTGGGACGCCTTCCGTTGAAGCTTCCGAAGAACTGTCGCGATTATTTAAAAATTCAGGGTTGCCTCATTCTGTGCTTAACGCTAAAAATCACGCCTCTGAAGCGGAAATTGTCCGTCGCGCTGGGGAAAAAGGTTCGATCACGATTGCCACGAACATGGCCGGTCGGGGAACGGATATTAAAATTGATGATGAAGTTAGAGCGTTGGGTGGATTATGTGTCATTGGCACCGAACGCCATGAAGCCCGCCGTATCGATAACCAATTACGAGGTCGTTCGGGCCGTCAAGGTGACCCTGGTTACTCACGGTTTTTTGTTTCCTTAGAAGATGATTTAATGATTCGTTTCGGTTCAGATGGATTAAGAAATATGTTTAAGTCCTTGGGTGAAGAAGCGATTGAAAACCGCTTATTAATGAACGCGATTACCGGCGCTCAAAAACGTATCGAAGGTCAAAACTTTGATGTTCGTAAAAACGTCTTGGATTACGATAACGTCTTAGCCAAACAACGAAGTGTGATTTATCGTAAGCGCGATGCGATTTTATTTGCCGATGATGTCACCGATATTATTAACGAAGTCTTTAACAATGCCGGAGCATCATTTGCCTCGAAAGCGGTGATCGCGGACGACCGTACCAAAGCAATTGACGGAGAAAAACTTAAGAAAATGTTGGAGCCGATGTTTTTACCTGCAGGTAGCATTAACGCGAAAGCGTTTAGTGAATCCCCTGTGGAAGAAGTTGCCGAAGACATCACTGTGCTTTTAATTAATCGTTATAAACTCGCCATCAAAGACTGGCCAGCGGAAGTTGTCAAAGGTTTGCCTCGCCAGGTGTTGTTAAAAATGATTGATGTCAATTGGCCACGGCATATTGATGCCATGGATCACTTAAGACAAAGTATTCATTTACGTAGTTACGCCCAAAGTAATCCACTACAAGATTATGTCAATGAAGGTTTTAAAAACTTTAAAGAACTCAATGAAAAAATCGCCGTTGAATTTGTGGGTGCGATGCTCACTGCAAAACTTGAAATCAAACCAAAAAATCCCTCAATTAATCTAGCTGTACCCTCTGGAGATAACAAAGCATGATAGATATTTCGGTCTTCAAGTCGGAGTTAAATGATTTGGCTGTACTTATCCAGCAAATCAGTGAGTCTCTTTGACCTTGGTCAATTAAAGCAACACATTAAAACTGACGAAGCGTTGATGGATGCGCCTCATTTTTGGGATCATCAACGTCAAGCAAAAGTCGTCATTCAGCGTTTAAATGAACAAAAGTTTTTTTTAGAATCCTTAGAAAAACTGCAAACCAATCATCATCATTTAACAGAACTTTTTCCCATGCTTGAATTAGAACCAACATTGGCAAAAAGTTTTCAAAACGAACTCTTGGATTTAAAGAAGTTAGGTAGGCAACTACAAGAACTTATTTTATTCAAAGGTGAATTTGACCAATTGAATGCGATTGTGGAAATTCATCCAGGGGCTGGTGGAACGGAAAGTCATGATTGGGCCAACATGCTTTATCGCATGTATGTTCGTTATGCGGAAGCTAATCAATTCCAAGTGCAAATGCTTGACTATCTAGCGGGAGAAGAAGCAGGGATTAAGAGTGCCACGATGTTGATCAAAGGACCACGAGCCTATGGATTATTAAAGTCAGAGAAGGGTGTTCATCGCTTGGTGAGAATTTCCCCATTTGATTCCAATGGTCGTCGTCACACCTCGTTCGCATCCATCAACGTGATTCCTGATATTGTCGAAGATGTTGACGTTGAGGTCCAAGATAAAGATCTTCGAATTGACACCTATCGATCAGGTGGGGCTGGTGGGCAAAACGTGAATAAGGTTGAAAGTGCAGTCAGAATTACCCATATACCCACAGGGTTAGTGTCTTCATGCCAAATTGAACGAAGCCAAATTCAAAACAAAGAAAAAGCGATGCAAATGTTAAAAGCTCAACTTTATCAATTAAAAAAACAACAACAAGCTGATCACCTCGATCAAATTGTGGGGGAACAAAAAGACATCGAATGGGGAAGTCAAATTCGCTCGTATGTCTTTCAACCCTATATGATGATCAAGGATCATCGCACCGACTACCAAGAAGGTGATGTTGGTAAAGTCATGGATGGTGCGATTGATGGTTTCATTCGCTCTTTCCTAGAAATGGAAGCAAAAAAACATGTTAAGAAATAAACGGTGGATGAATGTTCTCGTCATCATGACAGCAAACTTTTTACTCGCGTTTGCCAGTGCTTTCTTTCTTATTCCCATGAACATCGTCAATGGTGGGATGACCGGGTTATCGTTAATCTTTTTTTCTTGGTTTGCGATACCAGTTGATCTAACCACGGCGATTCTTGCCTGGTCTTTTTTCTTTCTTGGTTTGATCATCTTAGGGAAAAAATTTAGTGCCCAAACGTTCTTAGCGACGATTTTATATCCTATCTTCTTATTTTTACTCATTCGGTTTGTTGGTCCGGATTGGATTGGTTTTTCCATTGAAGATGAAACCCATCGTCTGGTGGCAAGTGTCTTCGGTGGTAGCCTGGTTGGCCTAGGCATTGGCATGTCTTTCTTGGTTGGTGGTAGCACCGGTGGATTTGATGTGATCATGTTGATTGGTCAACGATATTTTGATTGGAAAGCTTCGATAAGCTCATTTGTCATTGATGCAGTCATCATTGTCATCGGGATGTTTACATTCGGCATCATCACTGGCTTGTATGGGGTGATTTCTACCGTGCTAACCTCGGTGATGATTGAACTCGTTTTTGCCGGTTTATCCAAGGTTTATTTGGTGACGGTTGTTTCTAGTCAACATCAATTAATTAATCAATTTATCATTGATAAGCTATCAAGAGGGTCGACGATTTATCAAGCCAAAGGTGGATATCTACAACAACCCCAACAAGTGATTCAAGTGGCGATTCAACGACAAGAATATTTTGCATTAAAACAAATGATCGCCAAAACCGATCCATCCGCATTTGTGATGATCACCCAAGCTCGTTCGATTCTCGGATTGGGTTTTGATCCCTTGGCAGCACCCTTACCAACCTTCAAGAAAAAAGGAAAAGTGGCATGAGCCAACCCTTTAAAATTGTTTCTGCTTACCAACCTAAAGGCGATCAACCGCAAGCGATTACTGAATTGGTCAAGGGTTTAGAAGCACAAAAACGTTTTCAAGTGTTGCTTGGCGCGACTGGGACTGGAAAAACTTTTTCCATTGCCAATGTCATTGAAAAAACCCAAAAGCCAACCTTGGTTCTTGTTCACAACAAAACTTTAGCTGGACAACTTTATGGAGAATTTAAAGAGTTATTTCCCAATAACCGTGTTGAATATTTTGTCTCTAACTTTGATTTTTATCAACCAGAAGCTTATATGCCGAAGTCGGACACCTATATCGAAAAGAACGCTGTGATGAATGATGAAATTGAAATGATGAGAACCTCAGCGATAAATTCGATTTTGGAACGTCGAGACACGATTGTGGTTGCTTCTGTTGCTGCGATTTATGGGTTAACGGATCCCAAAGAATATCAACGGCTTGCCTTTTATTTAAAGGTCGGGGAAACCATTGATCGTAAGTTGCTGTTTCGTCAATTGATTGATGCTCAGTATCAACGAAATAATTTAGATTTACCTCCAGGTCAATTCCGGGTTCGTGGCGATGTCATTGAAATCGCTTTACCTGGGTTGGCAGATGCTGCTATCCGTGTGGATACCTTCGGGGATGAAATTGAAAGCATCTCGCTGGTGGATTTACTCACAGGAGAAGTTCGTCAGAAATATCGAAGTTATCCAATTTATCCTGCCAATGGTCACGCCTCTACCCATGAACGAGTCATTGCCGCTTGTGATCGAATTGAAGTAGAATTAGCGGCCCGATTAAAAGTCTTAAAAGAGAATAATCAACTCTTAGAAGCCCAACGGTTAGAGATGAGAACCAAACAAGATTTAGAATCGTTAAGAGAATTCGGCATGTGTCCTGGGATTGAAAACTATTCTCGCCATATTGACGGTCGAAAAGAAGGGCAACGTCCCTTTTGTTTAATCGATTATTTCCCTAAAGATTTTTTATTTGTCGTCGATGAAAGCCATGTGAGTTTACCGCAAATCCGCGGGATGTATAATGGCGACCGTGCAAGAAAAGAAACCTTAGTCAACTATGGATTTCGTTTGCCATCGGCCTTGGATAATCGCCCATTAAAGTTCGTTGAATTTGAATCTGAACTCAAACAAGTCATTTGCACGACCGCCACGCCAGGGGATTATGAATTAGAGCAAACCAAGCATCAAGTCGTGGAACAAATCATACGGCCGACAGGGTTGGTTGATCCAAGCATCACCATTCGGCCAACCGTTGGCCAAATTGATGACCTCATGCAGGAGATTCAAAAACGCGTTGCCCTCAACCAACGGGTGATGATTGTCACCTTGACCATTCAAATGGCGGAAGACCTAACCGCTTACTTAAAACAACGTTCATTCAAAGTCGTCTATATGCACTCAGAAACCAAAACCTTAGAAAGAACGCAAATCATCTATCAATTAAGAAAAGGAAAATATGATGTCTTGATTGGGATTAACCTCTTAAGAGAAGGGCTTGATATTCCTGAAGTATCGATGATTGCTATTCTTGATGCGGACAAAGAAGGTTTCCTAAGATCGACAAGATCATTAATTCAAATCATTGGTCGGGCCGCACGTCACGCGGAAGGGTTAGTGATTATGTATGCGGATAAGAAAACCGATTCGATGAAAGGTGCGATTGAAGAAACCAACCGAAGACGAGACAAACAAATCGCGCATAATCTAAAATACAACATCACCCCCATGACGATAAAGAAAGAAATCCACGCTCCTATTCATACCATGGATGACGAGATTCTTAAGTTGGCAAGTACCAAAGGTAAATCATCGCGTAGTGAAATTGAACAACGCGTGAAAAAATTTGAAAAACTCATGCGAGAAGCTGCTAAAGCGTATGATTTCGAACGAGCTGCTGAACTTAGAGACATTATTTTTGAACTGAAAGCAGAAATAAAGGCATAACGTTTACGTTGCTTTTTTTTAAAAACAAGGTATGATTTTTAGACGTAGGAGACAATTATGGAATTTTCATTTTTAGACATCGTCTTTATTATCGTTTCATTCGTGATTATCATTCTTTCCTTGTTACAAGGTGGTAAATCCGAAGGGGCATCTGGTGCGATCACAGGGGCCGGCATGAATGTCTTTGTCAAAACCAAAGAACGTGGTTCAGAACTCATTATTTCTTACTTAACCTTAGGCTTTGCCGTGGTTTTCTTTTTGTTAGCACTCCTCACCAACGCCTTGGCTTAAATTCATTTAGTTCAGATGTTTCATACGAGGGAGATTCTCCCTCGTTTTTCTTTGTTTGAATTTGTTATAATTTTGGTGTTTATGACAATTGCACAATACATTCAACAAGAAAAAACCAAACTTCAAACCTTAACCCAAGGGTTAAAGACCAAACCTCATTTGGTGATCATTCAAGCGAATGAGAATGAGGGGTCTAATATTTATATTCGAGGAAAACTTGCGGATTGTTTAGAGGTTGGCATTCAAGCCACGCACCTCCGCTTTCCCATGAGCATCACCCAAGAAGATTTAATCAAAGAAATCCATAAGCATAATCTCGACCCTTTGGTTCACGGGGTGATCGTTCAAGTGCCTTTACCTTCTCACATTGATCCCGCGGTCATTCGGCGGGCTGTGCTTCCTCAAAAAGATGTGGATGGTTTTCATCCCTTATCCCCGATGATGGCGTGCACGCCCAAAGGGATTGTGGATTATCTCAGTGCAAGTGGATTTAACTTTACTGGTAAACACGCGGTCATCATTGGTCGCTCTTATATTGTGGGTCGTCCTTTAGCGTCTGCGTTATTAGACCGTCACGCCACCGTCAGTATCGTTCACTCAAAAACAAAAGAAGAAGATAAACTCGGTTTACTTTCTCAAGCTGATTTAATTTGTGTTGCCGTAGGCAAAAAATGGTACTTGTCTGATCAAAAAATTAAATCATCAGCCTGGATTGTTGACATCGGGATTACCCGAGACGATGGGCAAATCTTTGGCGATGTCAAACCCGGTCGTCATGCAGCCTTACAAACCCCAGTTCCTGGAGGGGTTGGTTTATTGACACGACTGTCATTGTTAAAAAATCTTTGGGAAGCCTATACAAAACAATTCAAATCAAAAGCAAAAGAAGATTAATGTTTTTTAATCACCATCATCATCAGCTGATAGCCGCTGTAGGTGATGATGGCCAAGCCAACCAGCATCATCAACAAATCACTGATGGTCTCCATAAAGAATAAAATATAGAACACCCCAACCAGTGAGGCAATGCCAATCGCATAATTTTTCCAATGGAGTGGGTTGATGAATTGTCGACGAATAAAATATAAATGATAGGCTGCTAACCCTAGTAATACCAACATCAGGGAAACACTCAGGGTTTGCCTTAACGTCACCAAGGGAATCCATATAAAAAAGATGCCTAAGGCGATAAGGGCAATGACGATGCTGAGGTTTGAAAAAGGAAACTTAACCCCTTGGTTGAGGTTAGACAAGACGCGGTACGCAAGAATGCCTCCAAAGAACAAACCTGTCACCGCCAACGTCCATCCTAAGATTTGGTAACCAGTGGATGGGTCAATCATCGCGACAATGCCGAATAAAATAGCAAAACATAACCAAGGACTTTCCATTGGCTTGGGGATAGGGTTGGCATCACGATCTTCATACCATTAGTTTATCAAATGTTTCTTTCAATAACGGAAAGTTTTATAATGCTAATAACGAAACGAGGATGATTTAAATGAATCGAGAAAAGCTCAGACAGTTTGCAACCTTAACCGTACGCCGTGGCGTGAATGTTAAAAAAGGCCAAGATGTGATTATTCATGCTGAACTAGATCAACCTGAATTTATCACCATGGTGGTGGAAGAAGCTTACGCTGCAGGTGCTCGATCGGTCCGCGTCAAATGGACACATTTACCGATTAGCCGCGTCAATGCGATTGAAATGAAGGAAGAGGTGATGGCGGAAATTCCTGAATGGCAACATGCAGAAATGGCCTACAATGTGAAAACCTTACCTGCACAAATTCATATTCGTTCCGTCGATCCAGATGGGATGAAGGGTGTTGACCAAACCAAGTTAACCAATGTTTCTAAAATCACCACCCCACAAATTTTGAAGTACCGTGAACAAATGGACAATCGTTTCCAATGGACGATTATTGGCGTTCCTTCCATCAAGTGGGCAGAAAAAGTTTTTCCAAAACTCAAAGGTGAAGCTGCAGTGGAAGCGATGTGGGAAGCGATTATCAAAGCTACCCGTGTCACCAATGATCCTCTCGCAGAATGGGACCGGCATAATGCGACTTTACAACAACGAAGCAAACAATTGGACGCCTTGAATTTAGACTACTTACATTTCCAATCCTCGAATGGCACCGACTTTAAAATCTGGATGATCCCAGAAGCTCGGTGGTTAGGTGGTGGTGAACGGTTAATTGATGGTCAATTTTATAATCCAAACATGCCAACCGAAGAAGTGTTTATTACGCCTAAAGCTGGCAAAGCAGAAGGAAAAGTTGTCGCCTCCAAGCCCTTGTCTTATCAAGGCGAATTGATTGAAGATTTTTCCGTGACGTTTGCCAATGGTAAAGTTGTTGCCGTTCACGCCAAGAAAAACCAAAACTTATTAGAGCAAATGGTCAAGATGGATGACGGTGCCTCGCGCATCGGTGAACTTGCCCTTGTTCCTTTTGATTCTCCCATTCAACAATCCGGTTTATTATTCTTCAATACGTTATTTGATGAAAATGCTTCTTGCCATATTGCCTTAGGTCGGGCGTATGTGAATTCCATCAAAGGCTATGCGACGATGACCCCTCAACAACTCACCGACATTGGCTGCAATCGCTCGATGATTCACGTTGACTTCATGATTGGCAGTCGGGATTTAACCATCACTGGCTATGATCGCAAAGGCAAAGCGTTGGCCATCTTTACTAAAGGTAATTGGGCGACGACTCTCAAGTAAATGCAATAAAAAAACCTTCGCTTGATGTTCGCGAAGGTTTTTTCTTTGGTTGAATTATAAGTGGAGATATCGCTCGATTTCCCATGCCGAAACATAGGTGCGATATTCATCCCATTCACGTTCTTTGGCAATGATGTATTTGTCATAGGTGTGTTTACCTAGGACGGCTAACATCATGGGATCTTTCTTCATTTCTTTAATTGCATCTTTTAAGTTTTCTGGTAAGTTTTGAATCCCTTGAGCTTCACGTTGTTCTCGGGTGAGTTCAAAAATGTTGTCATAGACAGGAGGAACCGTTTTAGGATCTTTGCTTGCAACGCCTTCAAGTCCTGCAGTGAGAATAAATGCAAGGGCTAAATATGGATTTGCTAATGGATCGACGTTACGTAGTTCAGTACGAGTGGAACCCCCACGTGCGGCAGGGATGCGAATCATCGCCGAACGATTGGCGTCGGACCAGCAGGCATAGCAAGGGGCTTCATAACCGGGAATGATTCGTTTATAAGAATTGACGGTTGGGTTCGTTAATGCGGCAATGGAACGGGAATGATTAAGAATCCCAGTCATCCATTTTTTGGCAACCAGCGATAATTGCATCTCAGCGGTTGGATCAAAGAATGCATTTTCACCCTTGGCGTTCGCTAAGGATAAATTGGTATGCATCCCAGAACCGTTGATGCCTGCGATTGGTTTAGGCATGAAGGTCGCGTGAAGACCATGCTTATAGGCAATGACTTTGACCACGGTTTTAAAGAGTTGTAAGTTATCGCAAGCTTTCAAAACATCTTGAAATCGGAAGTTAATTTCGTGTTGGCCTACCGCCACTTCATGGTGTGACGCTTGAACGTTTAATCCTAATTTATCAAGTTCAATCGCAATATCACGACGGGTATAGTTATCTCCATCCATTGGCGCTAAATCAAAGTAGCCAGCGTCATCGTTTGGTTCTAAAACAGGTTTACCATCTTTGACTTTGAATAAAAAGAATTCTGGTTCAAACCCTACATTCAATGCTGAAAAACCTGCATCCTGCATTTTCTTAATGGCCTTCTTGAGGATGAATCGTGGATCACCTTCAAAGGGTTCACCTTTTGGGGTGTAAACATCACACACCAAGCGCGCCACTTTGCCTAACGCCAAACTTTCAAAAGTAAGAATTTGAAACGTTGATAAATCAGGATACAAATACATGTCAGCTTCTTTGATACGAACGAAGCCTTCAATCGAGGAACCATCAAACATAATTTTGTTATTGATGGCGTCGTCTAATCGAGAAATCGGTAAATCGACAGACTTCACGATGCCGAGCATGTCGGTAAATTGCATTCGAATAAACCGAACATCCTCTTTTTTGGCAAGCGCCAAGACGTCTTCTTTTGTCATGGTAACCATGCTAACTCCCCCTATGAGATGTTATTGATATTATATTACTTTTCATCGTTTCGTCAAATAGGTAAAAAACACGTCAGTAAGGTTCATTATGGAGGTTAATAGAATCTTTTAAATGCAGTGCACTAACCAATACGAACTGACAAAATCAAGTCGAAAGAAAGTGTTAATTGATCAATCATTAACCATTTTTGTTCGTAATTCATCTTGGTGATGATCCCGGAAAGATGATGTTTACTTCCTTCAAAAAAGTAATCAATGACCACGTGTTGGTCTTTAGCCCGGAGCAAACAGTCATTAATCTCATGAGCCATATCCTGACTTAATTGAGGTTTTTTTACTTGCACACGATGGTTTTTCATCTTGGCAATCGTACTTTTTTGCTCAATCAAGGAAGCGTATGGTGCCCATTTTTTCATCCCGCGATCACTCATTTACGGTGCCCTCCAATGAGTTCATGCCGGTCTCGGGTCGTGGATGATTTCAGTAACGCCGAGGTTCTTAACACGGCATTATGACCATAGCGTTCTTTGATCTGAGCAAGGGTGACTTGCAACCTTCTTTTTTTATCGGTGGTTTCAACATCGGTAAATAAGTCGAGTTGTTCTTTGTCTAAGTCAGTTAATTTTCTAAAGGAAAAAGTAACATTTCGAATTGGTTTGGCTTCAACATAGCGATGATAAATTCTCATCAATGCTTCATAAAGTGTATCTTCATCATCGGTGGCCCGCATCAAACTCATCTGATGAGAGAACCCTCCAAGGCTTGCGGAGTAGCCAATACTTAAATGCACCAAGGATGTCAGATGCGCTTGCAGGCGTAAACGTAACGTCAAGTCATCACACATTTCCCGAATCACCACGGGCGTTTCTTCCATCGTGTAATCTCTAAACAACACTTGCCCCATGCTGATGCCAGGTTCTTTTGGACTATACTTTTCCCGAATATTGGAATGATCAATGCCGTTGGCGTGTTGGTGAAGTTGTTTCCCCATTACCCCATACAAGGCGATTAATTTATGTTCTGGGTATTGGGCTAAATCACCAACCGTCATGATCCCAAGTTGATGAAGGCGGTGTTCCATTCTTGAGGCAATACCCCACATCTCGCCGATTGGCAGTGGCCAGAACTTGTTTTGGATTTCTTCTTGATGCCAGATGGCAATGCCATCTTTTGCCTTTTTTGCTTCTAAGTCCAAGGCACTTTTCGCAAGAAACGGATTGTCACCGATGCCCACGGTGGCGAGTAATTTCATTTTTTTATAAATCGTATCTTTGATGGTTTTCATGAGTTCACGTGGGGTTTGTTGATAAAGCTTTAAATAAGGACCTAAGTTTAAAAAGGCTTCATCGACGCTGTACACATGAAGATCGTCTTCCCCAACAAAATCTAAAAGGATCGACATCACTTGGGCAGATTGTTGTAAATATAAACTCATTCTTGGGGTGGCAAAAACAATGTCGTCACGTTTAGGGAGTTCAAAGACCCGTAGTCGTGAAGGAATGCCTTGGGCTCTTAAATAAGGGGAAACCGCGAGAATGATGGTCCCTGTACCACGGCTTTTGTCGGCAACCACCAACGGGGTGGTCATTGGATCAAGTCCACGATCCACACATTCCACCACCGCGTAAAAAGACTTGAGGTCAAGGACGGCGACCACAGCAGGGAAAGGTTGAGCTAAGTTTTTTTCTTTTAACATGGTGACCTTGGACTTCTATTTTAACGAAAATAAAGACGAATGTGCATTAAGAATTTCTTATGAAAACATTCATGTCTAATTTTGTTTGTTTTTCGTTATTTTCTTCAAAAAAATAAGTAAAAAATAATCAATTGTGGTATATTATTTCATATGGATTTTAATACATTACTTGAACCAATTAAATTAGCAATTCTAGACATTTTAGCGAATCCAATCTTATTGGATGTTGGTTTAGGTTTATTTGTTTTGATCATGGCGTTCACTGGTGTAAAACGAGGATATTGGTTTGCGATTTGGAATTTATTTTTTTCCATCGTGGTTATCTTCATTGGTCTTCTTTTCTTCTTGAATGTTGCCACGACATTTGTCAGTCAATTCACCGGCGCTTATTTAGTGTTTTCAGACATTGACTTATCAAAAACCATGGCG